>Ga0193953_1001346_pt1 | contig 11447 bp, 10 predicted proteins | sample BB_4_MG_FD_140325 | JGI IMG/M metagenome (GOLD analysis project Ga0193953, IMG submission 140325) | Microbial mat bacterial communities from the Broadkill River, Lewes, Delaware, United States - BB_4_MG | ecosystem: Environmental > Aquatic > Freshwater > River > Microbial mats | place: USA... | reverse complement strand
GGTTGTATCTCAGTGAGTGAAGGTGCAAATATGCCATGTACTCCAGAAGCAACACTTTTATTTCAAGAAAATAATATCCTATTTGCACCAGCAAAAGCTGCAAATGCAGGTGGAGTTGCTGTAAGTGCATTTGAGATGTCTCAAAATGCTGCTATGATAAACTGGACTTATGAAAAAGTAGATAAAATGCTTGAGCAAACTATGCGTGCAATATGTAAAAGAGTACACCTCACAGCAGATGAATATGGCGTATCTGGAAACTATGTAGATGGTGCTAATATTGCAGGATTTAAAAAAGTTGCAGATGCTATGATAGCAGAAGGAATTTAGGTAAGTTTTTTAATTAAAAGCCTCAATTATCTTTTTTATTTTCATAAAAAAAAGATGATGAGGTGCAAAATAAATATTTGTAAAATCTTTATTTTTAAAATGTGATACTACACCTACAAAATGATAAGATGGTGTAGTATCGTTATTATTTGTTGTTAATACAATTGGTCCACCAGAAGCACCATTAAATCCTTTGCAAGTACTATATCCATACGTTTTAGAATAGTTTTTTAGTTTACATTTTGGATCAAATGTAAGTTTTGCTCCAAAGGCTGCAATATCACTTGAAAACCCACCTAAAGAACCAAAATGATTTTTATATTTTTTTTGTAAATCAAGAAAAGAGTATTTTTCTATAATCATAGGTTTGACATCTTTTGATGAGATTGGTTTGTGTAAAGATAAAATAGCAAAATCTGTTTTCTCTTTCATCTGTTTAATATTAAATTTACTGTCGAACTTTATTGAGGCTATTCTATATATCATATTATTAGAGTTGTCTTGAATAATAAATTTTATTTGACCTGCTTTTTGATTATAGGCACTTAAACAGTGAGAGGCTGTAATAATAACACTTGAATCTTTATTTTCATCAAGATTGACTAAAGTAGCAGAACATTTTTTTTGTTTTAATTTATAACTTTTATTTTTTAAAAGTTCGAGTTTTTTAGGAATGATTAAACGACCGATTGCATGGGTCCAAGAAGGTGATTCCTTTGTCACTAAAACTCTAGTGTCTTTTGATAATTTATTTTGGTGATTAAAGTGTTTATTGATTTTATCTATTTTTGCAGATACATTTGTATTTTGTAGATGAAGTGCTTTAGTGTAAAGTTTTAGTGCTTCTTTGTATTTATGAATCTTATTAAAATCGTCAGCTTGTTTTTCATACACTAAAGATATTTTGTGATTAGCTGTTCTACTATTTAGGTTTTTAGCTTTTTCATACCAAGATAATGAAGTTTGATACTCTTTTATTTTAAAATAGTTATCTCCTAATCTCAGATAAACTTGGATTATTCGTAATTTTACCTCTAAATTATCTTTATTTTCTATCTTTAAATAATGTGAGAGTGCTTTTTTATAATTTTCCTTTACAAATTCTTTATCACCTAAATCTAAACTAGATGTTGCAAAAAGATTTAGCGTAATAAAGAAAAATATAACTATCTTATTTCTCAAAATAAAATAACTCCTCTATATTTCCATTTTTACCTGCTAGTTTGCTTTCATCACAAAATAACAGTTTCCACTGAAGTTTTGTAGTTTCTTCTAAAAATTTCTCTCTTTCAATTTTTATAGCTTTGTTATCTAAAACGACACCATTTTTATCTCGTTTAACATCTTTTCCAACTTCAAATTGTGGTTTGTACAGTATAATAATCTTATCATGAGCTAGTCTATTGATATCGTTTAAAATATTTAAGATACTAATAAATGAAACATCACAAGTGATAAGATCATATGTTGTATTATTATCAAAATTTCGTATATCTGTATTTTCAACTTTTATAATTTTTGAATCATTTTTGATAGAATCGTGAAGTTGATTTGTGCCTACATCTACACAGGTTACAGATTTGATATTATTATTTAAAAGAATCTGTGTAAATCCTCCTGTTGATGAACCTATATCAATTGCAGTTTTATCTGTAACAATAATATTATTTTCTTCTAAAAAATATTTGAGTTTATATGCAGATCGGCTTACATAAAAATCATCTTCATTGATAGTAACCTCTTCATTGTCATTAATTATAAATGAAGGTTTAGAAATAATTTTTCCATCAACTAAAACTTTTTTAGCTTTTATTAGCTCTGATGCTTTATTTCTACTTTGTATTTTATATTTTTCAGTTATATATTTATCTAATCTCATTTTTATATTATATATAATTTCATATTAATTTATAAGTTTTACATATTTAGTTTCTTAAAAAAGAAACATACAAAAATGTAATAATTTTACTAGTATGAAGCTTTAAGAGTAAATTTATCTTATTTAATTAAACTTACATAACTTAAAACAAAAATACAAGGAAATTAGAATATGGCATCAGTAACTTTTCAAACAGAAACAGTATGTAATTTAGTAGGAAATGAAATCAATGTAGGTGATCAAGCACCTGTAGTAACAGTTGTAAACTGTGACCCAATGCTTCAAGATGAGCAAATTGGTGGAGCACAAGATAAAGCACAACTAATTGTAGTAGTACCATCTTTAGATACACCAGTTTGTGATGCAGAAACAAGAAAATTTAATACAGAAGCAGCTTCAATTAAAGGTGTAACAGTAAAAACTGTATCTATGGATTTACCTTTTGCTGCAGCTAAATTTTGTTCAACAGCAGGTATTGAAAACTTAGATGTATGTTCAGACTTCAGAAACAAAGATTTCTCAAACGCTTATGGTGTTTTAATCTCTGATGGTCCTTTAGCAGGTGTTACATGTAGAGCAATTTTTGTAATTGATACAAATGGTGTTGTTACATATAAAGAGCTTGTTGGAGAGATTACAGATGAGCCAGATTATGCAGCAGCAATCGCAGCAGCAACAGCAGTAGCTGGTTCTACTTGTTGTGGTGGAGGACATTGTTCTTAATCTTTAGGTTAGAATAATTTCTTTAAAAGGGATCGCAGAAAGCGGTCCCTTTTTTTATGTTTTAGATTAGCCCTTATAAATAAAACTAAATATAATTATAAGTAGTTAATATTTACTTATAATTAATATTACTTTGATATAATTTTTCAATTTTAAAAAAAGGTTAATTATGTTAAAAGAAAAATATACTCCTATCTATTTTCTCTCATCACTAGGAGCTGGAGGACTTGCTGTCTCATTTTATATGTATCTCATGTTTTTGGTACCTCATACAAATACTCCAATGGCAACATTTGAGTTTGTGTATCCTGTACTTTTACAAGGAACTTGGTTGTCATTTGTAAGTACTTTTGCATTGGTATTTATCCTAGCATTTACTTTATTACATTTTAAATTATTAATTTGGAACATTAAACAATATAATGCATTTAAAAATACAGAAGGATTTACAAAACTTCTTTCTAGTAATGCAGAAGTTAATTTAATGGCGATACCATTAACTTTAACCATGACTATAAATGTTTGTTTTGTGATAGGTGCAGTTTTTGTACCAGGATTATGGGGTATTGTAGAATATCTTTTCCCTATGGCACTTATATCTTTTGCCATTGCTGGAGTATATTCAATCAAAATATTTATGCAATACTTTTCAAGACTCATACAAACAGGAAATTTTGACTTTGAACAAAATAATAATCTATCTCAACTTATATCTATATTTGCATTTTCTATGATAGCGGTAGGTTTTGCAGCACCTGGTGCTATGAGCCATAATACAGTTATAAATGCAATAGGTATATTTGGAGCAATCTTTTTTGCATCAATTGCAATATTGTTATTGATGGTAAAAGTAACTTTAGGTTTTAAAGGGATGTTTAAATACGGAATCTCTACAGAATCTTCACCATCTTTATGGATACTCATACCTATTTTAACGCTACTAGGTATTACTTTTGTAAGAATTAGTTTTGGATTTGATCATCATTTTAATACACCATTATCACCTATATCGTTATTTACACTTACGAGTTTTATTGTCTCTTTACAAATTATATTTGGACTGCTTGGATATAGCGTAATGAAACGTCTAAATTATTTTAGTGAGTATATACACGGTGAAAAAAAATCACCTGTATCATTTGCACTTATTTGTCCAGGTGTTGCTTTTTTTGTATTTGGAATGTTTTTTATCAATTTAGGGTTAGTATTTAATGGAGTAGTTTCTAAATACTCTATAGGATATTTTATCCTTATGTTGCCATTTATATTTGTTCAGATTAAAACTATAGTAGTATTTTTCAAGTTAAAAAATAAATTTTCATTATAATATAACTTTAGCTATAATTACTTCAAAAGAGATCAATGAAAAAGATAGATCCATGGAGTAATTATGCGAGTAATAGAACTATTTAAAGAGATAACATCAATACCACGTTGTAGTGGTACCCATCAACCATTTATCACATTTGTGCAAAATTTTGCCATCAAAAATAATTATGTTTGCAAAGTGGATAATGCAAATAACATTTTATGTTTTAAAGAAAATAGCGAACCAAAAATATCTTTACAGTCTCATTATGACATAGTATGTTTAATAGATGGAAAAGTTCCTGAAATTATTGAAAAAGATGGTTTTTTGTATGCAAAAGATTCTACTTTAGGTGCGGATAATGGTATGGGTTGTTCTTATATGTTAGCTCTTATGGAAGAGGGTGAAAATTGTGAGTTTCTTTTTACTTGTGATGAGGAGATTGGTTTAATAGGAGCAAATAATATAGAGTTAGAATTGCGTTCAAAATATATGTTAAATCTTGATAGTGAAGCACAAGGTGAAATATGTATAGGGTGTGCTGGTGGTGTTGATATATTTGCAAAAAGTGTAAAAAGTGAATATGTTACAAATGATGAAAATAAAGAGTTATATGAGATAACCTTAGAAAATCTTGATGGTGGACATAGTGGTGTAGATATAGATAAAAATATACCAAATGCTTTAAAACTAATTGCTCAAGCTATTAAAGAGTGCGATGCTGATTTGCTGGATATAAATGGAGGTGAGAGAATCAACTCTATTCCAAAATATGCTAAAGCAATCATAGCAGTACCAAAAAACAAAATTCCACAAAAATCACATGAAAAAATGACGATAATAAAAGTAGATACAGATACTCGAAATTATAAAAGACTTGATAAAAATATCATCTCTTTTATCTATACATTTGCAAATGGAATTAGAGGATATGATAAAAAAGTAAATGTAGTAGAAACTTCAATAAATTTAGCGATAATAAAAAATCATATTGATTATGTGGAGTTAAGTTTAAGTGCTAGGAGTATGGATAATGAAAAATTAAATAGTATTAAAAAAGAGACTGTTGTATTACTCGAAACATTTGGATTTGAAGTTACCACAGCAGGTAAATATCCTGCATGGAAACCAACACCATCTGCGTTTAATGATAAAGTTTTAGAGATTTATAAAACTTTTCTCCCAGATACTCATCTGCATGCTATACATGCTGGTTTAGAGTGTGCTATATTTAAAGAAAAATATCAAAATATAGAAGTTTGTTCAATTGGTCCAGATATATTTTTCCCACATTCAAATAGGGAAAAATGTGATATCAAATCAGCATTAAAACTGTATGATATTACAAAAGAGATTGTAAAAGTTTATCAGTAAACTTTTACAATTTATACGATTATTTTTCTTGAAGCTTTACTTCTTTTTCTACCTCTTCTAAAAATCTAGCAAGTAGTTTATCTGTAGGAAGTTTTTCTATCACTTCCCCTTTTTTTATAATAAGTCCACTACCATTTCCATACGCTATCGCAACATCGGCACTTTTAGCTTCACCTATTGCGTTTACAACACAACCCATAACTGATACATTTAAAGGTGTTTTGATATGTGCTGTTGCTTTCTCAACTTCTGCAACTGCACTTACTAAATCAGCTTCAATTCTTCCACAAGTTGGACAAGAGATGATATTTAATCCCTCTTTGATAATCCCAGCATCTTTTAAAATAGCACGACCAACTTCTATCTCTTTTTCTAACTCGCCAGTCATAGAGATACGCATAGTATCACCAATACCATCAAGTAGTAAACTTCCTAAAGCAATAGATGATTTAATAGTACTGTGAAATGCAGTTCCAGCTTCTGTTACACCTAAATGAAATGGATAGTTATTTAAAGGTCGAAGCATTCTATAACTTTCAACTGTTCTTTGAACATCACTCGCTTTGAGTGAAATTTTAATATCTGTAAAATCTAAATCCTCAAGGTATTTGATATTATAAATTGCAGATTCAACCATCCCTTTTGCTGTTTGCCCGTATTTATCTTCAAATTGACTTTCTAGTGAACCACAGTTTACACCTATTCTTACAGGTAAATTTCTTTGTTTACACGCTTGAACAATCTCTTTTATTTTTTGCTTATCACTGATATTTCCAGGATTAAATCGTATACAATCAACTACTTCTGCAGCTTTTAAAGCAAGTTTATAGTTAAAATGAATGTCTGCCACAATTGGGAGTGAAGTTTGTTCTTTTATAGCTTTTAAAGCATTAGCTGCTTCTATATCAGGAACAGCTAAACGTACAATATCTGCACCTGCAAAATGTAATCTTTTGATTTGTTCAACTGTTGCTTCTACATCACTAGTTTTTGTATAAGTCATAGATTGAACACTAATTGGAGCATCTCCTCCAACTGGCACATCACCTACAAATATCTTTTTTGTTTTATATCTATTAATCATAAAGATTATTTTATCTAAATAAAGATATAATAGTGTATAAAATAGAAATAAATAGTAGGTAATTTTGGAAAATATTAACATTTTTGATTTAGTGGTGATAGCACTTGTAACGATATTGGGGCTTAAGGGTCTATTTAGAGGGTTTATAAAAGAGTTTTTTGCATTAGTTGGTATTGTTGGTGGAGTTTTTATTGCTTCAAGATTATCAAGTGATACTGGTGCAATTATCAATACTATTATCCCAATGGAGAATGAAAATACTATTCTTTTAGCAGGATTTGTAATCTCTTTAATAATATTTTGGATAATAGCATATATCCTTGGTGCAGTTTTAGAAAAAGTTTTTAAAATGAGTGGATTGGGTATATTTGATAGATTGTTAGGATTTGTTTTTGGTGCTGGAAAGATTTTTTTATTATTTGCAATTATTGCATATGCAATCTCACAAGTAAAAATGATAGATGATAATATTCAACCTAAACTTAAAACGAGTATGGTTTTTCCAATTTTAAAAGAGACTGGAAGTTACATAATACAACTTGATACAAGTGGTTTTCAAGAAAAAGTAACAAAACAACTTGATGAAGTTGTTGATAAAACAAAAGAAAGTATAGAAGAGATCTCTAAAGAAGAGTTAGAAAAAAAAGCGTTAGAGCTAAAAGAACAATTAAAGGAAACAAGTAGTGAAAATAAATGATACTGTTGTAGAAGATTTAAAAATTGTTTTAAAAAATAAAGGTATGAAGTATACAGAACAACGTGCGATAATACTTCAAATTTTATTAAATATTGATGATCATTTAAATGCAGAAGAGGTTTTGGAGATTGTTAAAAAGAAATATCCTGAACAAAAAATAGGGATAGCTACTATTTATAGAACCTTGAATTTTTTAGAAGAGGTAAATTTAATCTCTTCTATCTCTTTTGGAAAAGATGGTAAAAAATATGAAGGAAATAATACTCAGCATCATGATCATTTGATATGTACTGTTTGTGGTGATATTGTAGAGTTTTATGATGAAGAGATAGAAAATAAACAAGAGAGAATAGCTAAAGAGAATGGTTTTACAATTACTGACCATACTATGCAAATTTTTGGTGTATGTACACCTTGTCAAAATAAAAAATAAAAAACTAAGGATAAACAAAATTGTTTGAAAATAAATATATACAACAAAGAATACAAAAAGCAGAAGATTTAAGAGAAGCAGGATATAATCCATATTCAAATGAATCAAACAGAAATACTACAATTCAAAAATTTATAAATGTAAATAGTGATATAGATTCAAAAGAAGATAAGCGAGATGAGAATAGAGTTTATACAGTTGCAGGAAGAATAAAGTTTTTTAGACTTATGGGGAAAGCAAGTTTTCTTAAAATAGAAGATGAAAGTGGAATGTTACAAATTTATGTAAGTAGAGACCATCTTCCTGAAGGTTTTTATAATACTATATTCAAAAAAATGGTAGAAGTAGGTGATATCGTTGAAGTAACAGGATATCCTTTTGTTACAGGTAAAGGAGAACTTTCTTTACATGTTTCAGGATTCACATTACTTACAAAAGCGATCTCTCCTTTACCTGAAAAATATCATGGTATTCAAGATAAAGAGCTTAGATATAGACAAAGATATTTAGATTTAATCATGAATTCTGAAGTGAAAAAAACTTTTCATACTAGAAGTAAAGTTATCTCACTTACAAGAAGATTTTTTGAAGATAAAGGTTTCTTAGAAGTTGAAACTCCTATGATGCACCCAATAGCAGGTGGAGCAAATGCAAAACCATTTACAACACACCATAATGCTTTAGGTGTAGATAGATTTTTAAGAATTGCACCTGAGTTATATTTAAAAAGATTAATAGTTGGTGGTTTTGAAGCTGTTTTTGAGATCAATAGAAACTTTAGAAATGAAGGAATGGATGCTACTCATAATCCTGAGTTTACTTCTATCGAATTTTATTGGGCATATAAAACGTATAAAGATTTAATAGTTATAACAAAAGAGTATTTTGAGTATCTATTTGAACATTTAGATTTACCTACAAGATTACCTCATGGAGATATGGAGATAGATTTTTCTGATTTTAAAGAGATACCTCTTATTGCGTCTTTAACAGAGATTGGTGGAGTACCAGCCGATATTACTACTGATAAAGAAAAAATATTAGTTTTTTGTAAAGAAAACAATATAGATGTAAATTCAGCTATGAATATAGGACAACTACAAGGTGAACTATTTGATGCGTATGTTGAAGAGAAACTTATCAATCCAACATTTATTACAGAATATCCAGTTGAGATATCTCCGCTTGCAAGAAGAAATGATGAACAACCTCATTTAACAGATAGATTTGAACTGTTTATTGGTGGTAAAGAGATAGCAAATGCCTTTAGTGAGTTAAATGATCCATTAGATCAACTACAAAGGTTTGAAGGGCAAATGGATGCTAAAGATAGTGGTGATGATGAAGCACATGAGATGGATGCAGATTTTGTAAATGCTTTATCATATGGTATGGCACCAACAGCAGGACAAGGTATTGGTATAGATAGATTAGTTATGATGTTAACAAATCAACATAGTATTAGAGATGTACTTTTATTTCCAGCTATGAAACCTATCCATCAAGAGATTGATCTTCATTCAGATGAAGAAAATTAAATAAAAATTAATATAAAAAAGGAAACAATAATGAGTAATTTTATAAAAGAGAATAATTTACAAACTGCAGATGCTGAAGTTTTTGGAATTATAGAAGATGAGTTAAAGAGACAAACAAATCATTTAGAGATGATTGCAAGTGAAAATTTTACAAGTCCAGCTGTTATGGAAGCTATGGGATCAGTTTTTACAAACAAATATGCAGAGGGTTATCCTTATAAAAGATATTATGGTGGATGTGAATTTGCTGATAAGGTTGAACAACTAGCAATTGATAGAGCGTGTGAAATTTTTGGTTGCAACTATGCAAATGTACAACCTCATTCAGGATCACAAGCTAATGGTGCAGTATATGCAGCACTTATTAAAGCGGGTGATAAAATTTTAGGTATGGATCTATCTCATGGTGGACATTTAACACATGGTTCAAAACCATCTTTTTCTGGTAAGAATTATTCTGCTTTTTATTATGGAGTAGAACTTGATGGTAGAATTAATTATGACAGAGTTATGGATATTGCAAAAATCACACAACCTAAAATAATCGTTTGTGGTGCTTCTGCATATGCAAGAGAGATAGACTTTAAAAAGTTTAGAGAGATTGCTGATGCAGTTGGTGCTATATTATTTGCAGATATTGCACACATTGCTGGTTTAGTTGCAGCTGGTGAGCATATGAGTCCATTCCCATATGCAGATGTTGTTACAACTACTACACATAAAACACTAAGAGGACCAAGAGGTGGTATGATTATGTGTAATGATGAAGAGATTGCTAAAAAAATAAATTCAGCAATTTTTCCAGGTATCCAAGGTGGTCCACTTGTTCATGTGATTGCTGCTAAAGCAGTTGCATTTAAAGAAATTTTAGATCCAGCATGGAAAGTTTATGCAAAACAAGTAAAAGCAAACGCACAAATACTTGGTGAAGTACTTATGAAAAGAGGGTATGATTTAGTATCAGATGGTACAGATAATCATCTTGTTCTTGTATCATTTTTAAATAAAGATTTTTCAGGAAAAGATGCTGATGCAGCTTTAGGAAATGCAGGAATTACAGTAAATAAAAATACAGTTCCAGGAGAAACTAGAAGTCCTTTTGTTACTTCAGGAATTAGAATAGGAAGTCCAGCATTAACAGCACGAGGGATGAAAGAATCAGAATTCGAAATCATTGCAAATAAAATAGCAGATGTTTTAGATGATATTAACAACACAGAGTTACAAGCAACTGTATCTAAAGAGTTAGAAGAATTAGCACAAAAGTTTGTTATTTATACAAAGTCAACGTATTAATAAATCTTAATTAAAGGGGGATTGTCATGGAAGTAGATGGAAAAGAATTTCTGAGAAATGTAGGGATTGAACAAGATAAAGATAGATTATTTCAAGAGCAAAAAAGGCTTGAGGAATTAAAAAGAGCATCTGTAAAACGTGAACAAGACTACATGGATATGGATATGTCAGCAAATGAGGATGACTCTGCATTTGTTGATTTGTCTATGGATAGTGACACGCCTCAAAATAATAGAAATAGCGTAGAAGATATTGTTTTGGATACATCAAAAGCTAACGATAATAAGAAAAAATATATTATGTTAGGATTTGGACTCGTGTTATTATTTATAATAACAGTATTAGTAATTAGACTTATTTCTAATAGTGATACTGAAAGTCAGTTAGAAAATAGTGGGATTACAAAACAAGAGGTAACAAAAGATGACATTTTAAATAAAATCGATTCAAATGAAGAGTATCAAGAAGTGATTGATAAAAAAAATCAGTTAAATGAAAAAAATACAGCTATCGTGAAAGAAAAAGATCCAATAAGTGACCTTCAAATTCCACAACAAGAAGCTGATAATGTTCCTTTAGTAATTGAAACACCAAAACCAAAAGTAGAACCTAAGAGAGATCTTTTTGGATTAGATAAAGAAGCACAACAAGTTGTAAAAAAAGAGATACCAAAAGTTGTAAAAAAAGTAGAAGAGCCTAAAACACAAAGAAAAGTAGCTGTTCCAAAAAAAGAAACAAGTTTTTCTAAAAAATCAAATACAGTATCAGGTTACTTTATTCAGAT
>Ga0193953_1001345_pt1 | contig 11449 bp, 11 predicted proteins | sample BB_4_MG_FD_140325 | JGI IMG/M metagenome (GOLD analysis project Ga0193953, IMG submission 140325) | Microbial mat bacterial communities from the Broadkill River, Lewes, Delaware, United States - BB_4_MG | ecosystem: Environmental > Aquatic > Freshwater > River > Microbial mats | place: USA... | reverse complement strand
CACATAGACGCCTGCAAACGAATCCCAATCATTATTGTGTGTCATCGTACTCTCTCCAAAATCATATGGATCTGTAGGATCGATCACTCCGGGACCTACATAATCCAAATCATCAACAAATGTTTTACGAAAAGTCCACTCAGCACCCACGCGTACCCATTTGTTGATTTTATACTTCACACCGACACCGAACGGCAAAGATAATATAAAAACCGGTTTAGCCGCAGCATTTTGATCTTCTGTATCAATTCGGCTATATAATGTGGTTGCTACACCCATGGAAATATATGGCGTAAAATTAGTTGTGGAGATATAAGGATGATCATAAGACAAAAAATTAATTTCAATCTGTGCCGCTATATCCCCAATATTTCGGGCAAAAGAATACTTATTACCGTAGCTTGGATCTTCTTTAAAGAGCAAATCGTTTCCAGGATATTCGCCGCTAATACGACCATAAATAGCAGTGGCTTTAAAAGCAATTCGATCGGTAAAAACATATCTGGCCAATCCGCCAATAGCCGGATGTGGTTTATAAAATTGTTTTTCCGGATTTAAATCACCGAAATAATAGGATGTTCCAACAAATCCGCCAATTTCAAGGCGATCCTGCGCAAGTAGCACACTGCTTCCCAATAAATTATTCAATCCGACTATGATTAATAACATCATAACCGTCTGACGAAACAATTGCACGATACTATTACGAAGAGCCAAGGTCAACACTATCCTAGATTTATCAATAGCCACAAATGTAGTATTTAATATTAAAAATCCATGAAAGGCCAACAATGTCGCCAGATGATCAAATGAAAATACAATCTATACAATCCTATTTCTATCAATTCACAGGCTAACCTTCCTTCAATTAAATAATCGCCATTTGTGAAAAAATATTGCTTTCAACAGTGGAATAACTACTTTAATTGCGCTTATCAACACCCCACATGAGCTTATTGCGCAATGTGGTGTAGAAGGAATGATCCACGAGATCAATTACCCGTACTTTGAAACCTGCTTTTTTAACTTTTAGGTGTATACTTTTCTGGAATACGGCACTCCGGGAATCCAGCGACGCCAAAAACTGATTATCTCTCCCTTCCACTTTCAGAGTAATCTCTACATCATTGGGCACTACCATCGGACGCACAGTTAAATTATGGGGGGCAATAGGCGTAATAATAAAACTATTGGAATCGGGATGCATAATTGGTCCGCCCACACTTAATGAATACGCTGTCGATCCGGTAGGAGTGGCAATGATCAGTCCATCCGCCCAATAAGAATTTAAAAACTCATCATTAATATAAGTATGGATACTGATCATCGAACTACTGTCGCGCTTGGTAATTGCCAATTCATTGAGGGCAAAATTTCGCGTACCAAAAAGGTGGTCATCGGTATGCAACTCCAACAAATCAAGCTCCCGGAATTGAAAATTACCCTCAAAAATATCATGCAGGATCGTCTCAATGGCTTCTTGAGAAATATCGGCCAGGAAGCCTAATCGCCCGCTATTAATACCTACAATAGGAATGCCTGCATCACGCACATAAGTAACAGTCTCTAAAAAAGTGCCATCCCCCCCAATGCTAAAGACCATATCGACATCCTTAATTTCATCTCCCTCATCAAAAAAACCGGAGACCTCCGGCTTCATCTTTACAGTGGTCAACAAAAACTCATAAAATGGTTTGAAGATGATAACTTCTACATCATTATCTTTTAAAATCTTAAATAATCCGGCACAAGAGTCATAAAACACTTCGCCAAAACGTTTCCCAAAGACAGCTATTCTCATATTACCTAAAAATATCATGTAAAGCTAAACAAGTAGCTGATTATAATACAAGGTTAAGATGAACAAAAAAACCATGCTGCCCAAATTTATTCGTTGCATAATTAAAACTCACCACTTTATCGTAAAAAGTTACGAGATCCACACCAATCCCATATCCATATTGCCAGGAGTTAACCATAGTATTGGAGGCAAGCTGATGGCTTTGATAGACATAGCCCACATCTCCAAATACTTTTAAATAAAAGGCATAGTGCAACTTAGCAAACTGACTTAAAGGCACAAAATCCAGATGTTTGATGCGGGGCTCAATGAGCGTAAACAACAGCTTATTTTGGTAAAGGGCACTCTTGGTTCCATCCAATACATACAACTCATAGCCATTAATAAAGCCATTGTACCCAATGCCACGCTTGATCACATAAGGCAACTCCTTACTGGTAGAGACCTGCCCTTTAAACATAGTGCCCCAGTTCCATCGATTCGAAAACTTAAAATGTTTATGCAATTGTGCCGACACACTGAAATCATTCAAATCAGCATCCCATAACCCAAATCCGGTTTTGGCTAATTTTACAGTCACAAGATTGCCTTTTAAAGGATATACTTTGGAGTCACGTGTATCGTATTTATACTGATAAGACAGTTCCATATAGCGTAAGCGATCATTACCCGGAGTAAGATACTGAGGATTTAAAGTAACAACAGTATCTTTCACATGGTACTGATTATACCCTAATGTTAACCAATGCCGTTGAGATAAATCGGCACGAAACGAATAAAAAACTTCGGTTTTATAAAGATACTGAATAACACCATCGAACAACTTAAGATCCACAGGCCGATTGGAAGCCGTTATATAGGGCAATTGATTATAAGCATTAAAGTTGATGGCAAAGCCCCATCCTGTTTTACGTCTATACTCAGGAGAATGGTAGTATAGACTAAACTGGGTAGAGTACCCATGACGGATCCGAAACTTCAACACCTCATTCCTGCCACGAAAATTATCCTTTTTGATATAGATACCATAGTTGACCCGTGACCAATTTCCATTATCCAGAAAAGCACTAAAGTTTCGATCGGCATGTTCAAAAATAGGAAATACCCACCAATACCAACGCTCTTCAACCCTCACGTGAAACACCACCGTTTCATCCTGCCGGAGACCATAAGAAATGGAGACAAAATTAAATAGCGAAGTATTGAGTAAATTTTCACGACTGCGTTTGATAGCCCGTCCCAGCCGATTAACTAATAGCTTCTCACCTTGTTTAACAATCAATTCGTTTAAAATAACCCGGGACCTGGTCACTTTATTTCCGGAGATGAGAATTTGGCGAACTTCCACATATCTGTCTGATTGGGTAGATCTTTCCTTTTCAGACTCAACATTGTGGTGATCATTATCAGCTGCAAAAGCTACTGGTTTAATAACCACACACAAACAAAACAATATAACAGACATGGGTCTTATCATACCCATTTAGTGTTAATTAAATATTCAAAAATCTCATCAATGCATCGTAGTTCTTTTTGGCGGTATCATCGTATTCATTATCTCCGGCATACGTCGTTTTAACCTGGTAACCATATCGGTCAAAGGCATTCAGTACGGGTTGCAAATCCGTCCGGTTTAATTTTATAGTTACATTTAATCGTTCGTTACCGGCCTGTGTCACATAAAGACTCCATATTTTAGCATCTGCATCTTCGACAATACGAGACACTTCTGACATGGAGTAATCACGCGGTAAAAACTCCAATTCAATAATCCCACCCGGAGTATGTGCCGCAATTAAATCGGCAAAGGCATGTAAAAGGTCACTCTGTGTAACTAAGCCCTGATACTCCTTATTATCATCCAATACCGGTACAACAGTTAGTTTTAACCGTGCAGCCAACTCAATCACATCGTAGATATGCTGATGTTGATACACATAGGGGCGAGCCAGGGATAACGCATGATTCCCCAGCGATTCATCTGCTCGATTTAAATCATAGATATCTATGTCAGAAATAAGCCCCAGAAACGCTTTATTGTTTACAATGGGTAAATGCGACACCCTGAATACCTCCATCCAGTTCAGTGCATCTAACCCTGAATCAGAGGTTTTAAGAGAAGGTACCACATCAGATATTAATTCTTTGGCTAACATAGACTAATTTTGGAAATACTTTATAATTTTGCCCGACAATAAAAACCGTTTTCCCATCAGGTTGTTTGAATAATAAATATACTTTCAATCATTTAAACAATCAAACGGAAGTAAGGTTTATTTAGGTTTTTTAACCAATATTTTATAGCCATTCATCAATTAGATAAAGCATGACCAAGCTAAGTGTAAATATAAATAAGATTGCTACACTCCGAAACTCCAGAGGCGGCAACACACCTGACCTGCTAAAAGTAGCAGCTGATGTTCAGAAATTTGGTGGTGAAGGAATCACTGTTCATCCCCGTCCTGATGAGCGTCACATTCGTTACCAGGATGTATTTGACCTTCGCCCCTTGATTCAAACAGAGTTCAACATTGAAGGGTATCCGTCAAAGGAATTTATTGATTTGGTGAAAAAATCGCGCCCACACCAGGTGACTTTAGTGCCTGATCCACCGGAGGCTCTGACCTCTAATGCCGGATGGGACACCATTAAGCACTTATCATTTTTGCAGGATGTCATTGGTGAATTCAGTGACGCAGGTATCCGTACGTCTATTTTTATTGATACGGATTTGGAAAACATCGGTAATGCTGTTAAAACCAATACTGACCGTATTGAATTGTACACGGAACCTTATGCCGCCAATTACGAAAAAGATCGTGATACAGCCATTGCGCCATTCGTGGAAGCTGCCAATTTAGCTAATAAAATTGGCCTGAAGATAAATGCAGGTCATGATTTGAACCTGCAGAACCTGAAGTTCTTCAATGAGCAAATTCCATTTCTGAAAGAGGTTTCTATCGGTCATGCACTGATTAGCGATGCTTTATACCTGGGATTGGAAAAAACCATCCACCTCTACAAAGAACTACTGATCAAATAAACAACGCGTGAAGCTATTCTTCAGAGAATATGGAAGCAAAGGGCCAACGCTGGTCATCATTCATGGGCTCTATGGGGCATCGGATAATTGGGTATCCATTGCGCGCCAATTAGAGAAAAATTACCATGTATACCTGATTGACCAGCGTAACCATGGCCAGTCGCCCAAAGACGCCTCACATACATATGCTGACATGGCGGCTGATCTCCTGGAGTTCTTCACGGCTCATAACATAGAAAAAGCACATGTGGCGGGTCACTCCATGGGTGGCAAAACCGCGATGCATTTTGCCTTAACCCATCCACAGCTCATTGACAAACTGGTTGTACTGGATATAGCACCCAAATCCTATGCATCTTTCAGCAACTATGCACAAATCACCAATAACCACTTGCAGATCATTCAAGCCATGATGCAAGTGGATTTTGAGCAAGTAAAAAGTCGACAAACGGTGGATGCACAACTGGCGCGGCAGCTTCCTGAAAAACAATTGCGTCAGTTTCTGCTTAAAAATGTAGAACGCAAAATAGATGGCACTTACAACTGGCGGCTTAACCTGTCAGCAATACATGCTAATCTGGAAAAAATCATGGATGGTTTATCAGAAGATAATCATCAACCGGTAACTATTCCAACGGTTTTTATTCGGGGTGAAGAATCCGGTTATGTCATGGATGAAGATATGCTGTTGGCGCGAAAATTATTCCCCGGATCAGAGCTGGTTACAATTCCCAAAGCCGGTCACTGGTTACACGCCCAGCAACCGGAACTACTGATTAAAACCTTGAATTATTTTTTACTGGATTAAAACACCCGCTCTACCATCTCATTTTCCAGTAATGGTTCTCCTTTAAAGCGCAGAAACAACTGTGCCGTAGCCAAGACATCCTTTTCACAATAGTGAGCAATACGCTGTACATCTTTCTCTTCATAAAAGACATGTGCCACCTGACTGCCGTCAATATCATCTTTGGGTGAAGGAATATTAAAAATAGTGGTTAAGAGATTGAGGGAAGTGTAATGCTTGTAATCACCAAATTTCCACATGTCCATTGTATCCAGAAATTTCACTTCCCACGGTTTTTTGCCGGCTACATCCAAAATTTCGGGCAGCTTAATGCCATGAATAAGCATGCGGCGGGCGATGTATGGAAAATCAAATTCACGGGCATTATGTCCGCAGATATTTTTCCTGGCATCACTGGCGAATGCACTTAACATCTGACCAAACTCTTTTAGCAACACCGCTTCATCCTCTCCGGCAAAAGACTTAACCCGAAACATGCGATGCCCGTTTTTATGAGATACAATCCCCACCGAAATACAGACAATTTTACCAAACTCGGCATAGATACCGGCCCGTTGATACACATCCTCGGCGGTTTGCTCATCGTTCCGGAAATAAGTGGATTTCTTATCCCATAACTGTTGCAAGTCTTCACTCACCTGATCAAAGGTGGCTTCCTGGGGCACCGTTTCGATGTCCAGAAACATAATGTCTTCTACTCGAATTTGGTTCAGCATATCTGTATGGTTTTAGGGTTAATTAAAACACGACAAGTTGCGTTCAATAAAACAGGTGAGTGTTTCAATGGCAATGTGATTATTTCCACCCTGGGGAACAATCAGATCCGCATACCGTTTGGTAGGTTCAATAAATTGCAAGTGCATCGGTTTCACCGTCTCCTGGTAACGATCCAAAACCTTATTCACCGTCCGGCCCCGTTCTTCAATATCGCGTTGAATCACTCGTGCCAGGCGATCGTCGGCCTCAGCATCCACAAATACCTTCAGATCCATGAGTTCACGCAATTTTTTATTGCCAAGAATCAGAATACCTTCCACTATTACCACATCACGCGGGATAATCTGAATGGTCTCTTCACTACGGGTACAAGTCAGGTAAGAATAAACTGGCTGCTGAATGGGCACATTTTGTTTCAATTGCTTCAGGTGCTCAATTAACAGATCAAATTCAATGGCATCCGGATGGTCAAAATTGATTTTCTGACGCTCTTCCATGGGGATATTCTTACTATCCTTATAATATGAATCCTGCGGCAATACAGCCACTTCATCCTTGGGCAACTGCTCAATAATTTTCCTCACCACGGTTGTTTTACCCGATCCGGTACCTCCTGCTATTCCTATTACCAACATGTTATCGCTTTTATGCTATTTTTGTGTGTACAAATATTCAACAAATTAATAAATTTTATCGGGTATGATTAAACACATTGTCCTCTTTAAATTAAAAAACTTTCCAAACGAGGCGGCTAAGGCCGGGAAAATGGAAGAGATAAAAGCAGCTTTAATGGGCCTTTCAGATAAAGTAGAAGTACTGAAATCGATCGAAGTAGGTCTTAACAGCAATCCCAATGAGAAATTTGATGTGGCCCTCACCACGACTTTCAACTCAATGGAGGATTTGCACACCTATGCAATACATCCTGACCATGTAGCAGCCGGTGCTATCATCCGTGAGGTCATGGAAGAGCGGGCTTGTGTGGATTATGAATTTTAGTATACTTTCTTAAAAATAATCCCTTGAAAGCACTGCGATTGGCGGTGCTTTTGTGATTTATAGAAAGTCAATGATGGTCCTGGAACTATCAGGTTTCATAAACACATGATCATGACATTCATAAATAAACACATAGTCATCGACGAGTTCTGGAAAGCACAACCAACTTATAAAAACAAAAAAGCACCGCTGGTTAAACGGTGCTTAAATGGTTTTTATGGTTGCTCAGTGACACGAACAAATTCTATATATTATCAGAATAATAAGCCGTTGGTATCTCTCTCAGATTATATCCATTGGCCATTACTTCGCCATAGGCCCCGGCTGATCGAATGGTGATCAGGTCTCCGCGTTTGGTCTCCGGCAGCACGATGGCTTTCCCAAAACAGTCACTGGATTCACAAATGGGGCCGACTACATCGTATTTCTCGGTTTCACCATTTGATGTCAGGTTCTCTACCTTATGATACGCCTGATAAAGCGCCGGACGAATCAGATCATTCATCCCGGCATCGACGATGGCAAACTTGGTATTAACGCCATTTTTTACATACAACACCTTGCTCATCAATACACCGCACTGTGCCACCATGGACCGTCCCAGTTCGAAATGCAACTCCTGTCCGGACTTCAAATCCAAAATCTCATCAAACAGTTTAAAAAAGCTCTTAAAATCGGGGATGGCATTTTCATCGGGCTGCTCATAGTCAATACCCAAACCACCACCTACATTAATTACCTCCGGAAAGACCTGATGGCTGATGAACCACTTTTGAATTTCATTCACTCGTAAACACAAATCCTTAAACGAGTTGAGATCCATAATCTGAGATCCGATATGAAAATGTAAACCCTGCAGGTTCACATGTTTCAGTTTCTTTAACACATCCAACACGTTTTCCAGATCCCATTGGTTGATCCCAAATTTATTTTCTTCTAAACCAGTGGTTATATAATGGTGGGTATTGGCATTTACGTTGGGATTAATGCGCAAAGCGACATTGGTTACTTTGCCTTTCAATCCGGCCAGCTCGTCAATGATTTCCAGTTCAGGAATCGATTCCACATTGAAACAAGCAATGTCATTATCCAATCCAATATTAATTTCACGATCTGATTTACCCACTCCGGCGTACACTACGCCGGATGGATCAAAACCGCAATCCAAAGCTTTCTGAACTTCATTACCACTCACACAATCTGCTCCAAACCCCTTGGCCTTAATGGCTTTTAAAAGGCGTTCATTGGCATTGGCTTTGACGGCATAATGCACCTTGTAACCATATTGATCAGCTTCGCTTTTCACATACGCTAATGTCTGCTCCAACAGGGCCATATCATAGTAATAATATGGCGTTTGCAGACCTTTCAAAACCTCCACAGGAAAGTTAAAACTCATCTCGTATCCCTAATTAAACAGTTTTTGACTCAACAGATTTAGTGCTGCCTTTTTATCAGTAGCATTGATCAGCAATGACACATTGAAATTACTTCCCCCATAGGAAATCATACGAATTGGTATCTCTTTGACCGCATCAAATATTTTATTGGCATATCCATTGTTCTCGGCTACCAAATCACCTACTACGCAAACAATCACCTGATCACGGTCTACATCTACCGTTCCGAATTTCTTCAAATCATCCACTATCTCATTCAGATGGCGATCATCATCAATGGTCACAGATACACCTACCTCAGAAGTAGTAATCATGTCAATGGGTGTTTTGTAACTCTCGAAAATCTCGAATACTTTACGCAAAAAACCATACGCCAATAACATTCGGCCAGACTTAATTTTAATAGCCGTAATTCCATCTTTGGCCGCAATGGCGGCGATGCGATGCTTCTCCTGATGTGAACAAATAAGCGTTCCTTCGGCCTGCGGCTCCATGGTATTCAATAGTCGTACCGGCACATTGGCCAGTTTGGCTGGCAACACACTGGTTGGGTGCAGGATTTTTGCACCAAAGTAGGCTAACTCTGCTGCTTCGTCAAAGGAAAGCTCTTTAATGGAATGCGTGCCTTCCACAAATCGCGGATCATTATTATGCATCCCGTCAATATCCGTCCAGATCTGAATCTCTTCTGCCCCACAGGCCACACCAATTAAAGAAGCCGAATAATCACTTCCGCCACGCTGCAGATTATCAATCTCTCCAAATGCATTGCGGCAAATATAACCTTGCGTAATGAAAATGTGGGTTTCCGGATAAGATTCGAGTATTTGATTCAAATTCTCTTTCACGTAGGCATTATCGGGCTCATTATTTTTGTTAATACGCATGTAATCCAAAGCTGGTAACAACACGGAGTTTTTACCATTTTCCTGCAAATAATAATGGAACATAGCTGTGGAAATCAATTCCCCCTGCGCTAAAATGGCTTTCTCTTCGAAAACCGTAAACATATCTTTCGTAAAGGATTTGATGTATTCAAAATGGGAATGGATTAACTGCAATCCTTTTTTCTTGTATTCATCCGATTTATAGAGAGCATCAACTTCGTACTCATATTTCTTCTCCAGTTGAATAATGAGCTCATTGGCCCCATCGTGGTTTTGTTTATATAAATAGTTGGTAATCTCCACCAAACTATTGGTTGTACCTGCCATCGCCGATAACACCACAATTTTTCGATGCTGATCAGAAATCAATTCGGCCACCTCTTTCATCCGTTGCGCCGATCCGACTGACGTTCCACCAAATTTTAGTACTCTCATGTCATTTATATTAATGTATTGCTTGTATTACATCCCACTCTTTTGCAAAACTAAAAGAAAAGAGTTCAAAAAAATAACAAATTCTCATATTTATTTTATCCTAACTTCTAATTATTAACCATTTAGACACAAATACCAGCTATTCAAACGTATTTTTAACTATTTGTTATATTTTTAACACCTCGCGATTACACAAAAATAACCCGGAAGTCGATTTTCCGGGTTATAACTTAGTTATGTTTACCTAATTTTTAGATGTAGACCTCTAATACTTTCGCTTTTTCGGCAGGCACAAGATTAATCGTACGTAACTCAGCAGGAACAAGCACAGTTTCTCCTTTGGTCACGTTTTCCTTTTTTCCATCTTCATACTCTATTTCAAAACTCCCTTCCGAACACATATAGATCAGAAAGGAATCCAATGCATAGAAGTCCTTTTTAATCGCCTGATCGAATTCCAATACATTTGTTTTGAAATAATCACATTTCACAACTTCAGTTGTTTCATTATTCTCAGCCTTGTAATCTGTTTTTAAACCTTCATAAAACTTATAATCGATGGCATCCAAAGCTTGCTCAGTATGTAGCTCACGTGTATTCCCCTGATCATCTTTACGATCGAAATCATATATGCGATAGGTAACATCAGATGTTTGCTGAATTTCAGCCAACAAGATACCTTTTCCAATAGCATGCACACGCCCGGCTGGGATAAAAAAGACATCTCCCGGGGCTACTTTGTGCGAAGCCAAAATTTCTTCCAGTGAATTTTCCTTCAGATGTTTCAGATACATCTCCTTATTCACATCCTTACTAAAACCAGAGATTAAGGAAGCACCTTCATCGGCTTGCATCACATACCACATTTCAGTTTTTCCAAATGAATTATGACGTTCTTCCGCTAATTTATCATCCGGATGCACCTGAATGGATAACACATCATTGGCATCAATAAATTTTATTAACAACGGGAATTCATTTCCATATTGCTGATAATTCTTATCACCAACCAGGTCTCCCATGTATATTTCCAATACTTCATTCAGGGTATTACCTGCTAAAAATCCATTTTCAACGACTGATACATTTCCGGGAACTCCAGAAATCTCCCAACTTTCACCGGCATTTGGAAGGGGAGAAAAATCCTTTCCCAAGGCCGTATTTAACTTTTTGCCACCCCATATTTTGTCTTTTAGAATAGGGGTAAATTTTATCGGATACAAAACACTCATTGCAGTTAGTATTAAATTTTGCTACAAATATACAGACATTCAAATCAACAATAAATGTAACGATTGTTCAAAAACGTTAACATTTATGGTTCTTCAAAAAATCTTTTGTTTTTAATTGATGCCCATT
>Ga0193953_1001343_pt1 | contig 11462 bp, 8 predicted proteins | sample BB_4_MG_FD_140325 | JGI IMG/M metagenome (GOLD analysis project Ga0193953, IMG submission 140325) | Microbial mat bacterial communities from the Broadkill River, Lewes, Delaware, United States - BB_4_MG | ecosystem: Environmental > Aquatic > Freshwater > River > Microbial mats | place: USA... | reverse complement strand
CTTCTAATGCTGTTTCAATAGCTTTAATACCTAGCTCCAACGACGATTCGGTATCCCATTTGCGCTCTTTTCGTGGAGGAAATGGAACAACATGATTTCTGGTTTTAAATCCCATTTTGTATTCAACAAAATAGTCGAAAGGAGTTACATCGGGATGCGAAAGACGAAATTGTTGGTAGTTTTTACTAGCCATAATACGCTCTTCGTTAAATCCTTCTAGGTATCCTTGTTTAACAGCTTGCGAAACCTGGTCGTTTGATATTTGATATTCGCCAACGGCGTGACCTAATCCTGAAAAAATATAACTATTATACATTGTCTGAGTTTTTCTGTTTAATAAAATATTCGATAGGTTGGTGTACAATATTAGATAACTGCCAACCAGTCTCTTCGGCTAAATAGAAGTACGATTTTCCTTTTCCTCCCCATTTACCTATGTAGCCTTTGTTTGGTTTTATTTTATCGATAAAAGTTTTATTAGTTAAAATAAACTCCCATTTATCTTTTAGTTTTTGTTTCAATATTCTAATCTCGTTTTTATCTGACCCGAAAATTGATGCAGTCATACGACAATCGCTTATGTTACATAAATCAACAATATTATTGAAATCGGCAAACATAACCGATAAAGTGGGAGCAAAGCTATCGTTAAGCCATATTAAATCGTCACTCTTTACATCAAAAATTATAGTTGGGTAAAGCAGCGTTCCTTTTGGTAGTTTTTCAACTTTTAATCCTAAAATATTGGCTCCTCTATCTTCTGCTAATTTTATATTCTCTACTGCTTTTTCAACAATAATATCCTTGATAATGGGAGTTACTAGTGCTTTTGAAAAAGGGTTTATGCTTACATTAATATTGTTAAGTTTTGATAGCATAAGCTCTTTTATCAACTGTTTGTTCAGTCGGTTGTCGATAACAAGTCGGTTAAAGCAAACAGCTGCCTGACCATTCAAGGTAAAAGCCATTTCGAATATCTTATCGATAGACTTCGATAAATCAGCATCATTTAAAAGTATGGCGGCATTATTACCAAGCCCCTCGTAAATTAATGATGTTTTAGTCTCTATAGCTTTCGAAATATATTTACTTATCCATGCTCCTCCGTATACTTGTACAAGAGAAATATCAGGATTTTCGAGCATTGACGAAATAAATTCGTTAGCAGAGTCGTTCCTGAACACTATATTAGAGAACAAATCGTCGCTGCCAATTATATTTTTAATTATTTCCGAATACTCTTTAAGCATCGAAGGGAAATGGATAATAATAGGTTTTGTATTACCAAAAGCCATTAAAGCAGCGGCTAAGCTCATTCCAAAAAGAGCATACGATGCTGCATTATAAGGAACCATTACTGCATAACCCGAAATAATATTCTGATTTTCTACTTTATCTTTTGTAAGATGGTAATTTCGAAGATTGGCAATTGCGCGATCTAATTCATCGGCATTTGCTTGAAACGAGATTAAAGTATCGTTTGTATTGGCTACAATAATATTATCTCGATTAGCCGAGAGTATATCAGCTAATCGAGTAATTAAAATTATATTATCCGAAATATTTGTGTTCACCTTTTATTTATTTTCTTCCCATGTGTATGAATCGCGACGAACAATCATAGCGTTTTCGATAGTATCGAAACCATTAAGTACCTTAGGAATGTAAAGCGATTTAACCATTCTTTCGGCAATATCTTGGGTTGTAACAACACCTCGCTGACCTATTGCCATGATAGCTGCATCACGCTGTTCGTTATTAAGGCTAGCAGCCATTCCTCCACTTACCACACCTGGCATATAGTATATTGATGAAAGACCTATTGCATGAGCCTCGTACGAGAAGCTTCCTGCAAAACCGTGGAGTCCTTTTTTGGCTTGAACATACGATGACGAACCACTAAATTGAGCATCTTCGGCAACAGAACCAACATATAGAATGCAGCTGTTTATATTGTCTTTTAAGATTTTTGTGAGATTAATAGGGCTAAACTGATTAACACGAGCTACGTTAATCATAGTCTCTTCGCGGACATCGCCTCCGCGTATCAACCCACCCGTAATTGCAGCGACATGTATTAAGAAGTCTATTTTACCGAATTTAACTATTACATCGTCGGCAAAATCGGCAACCTGATCGTTATTGCAAAAATCAACTTTATGAAGGTAAGCATTTACATCAAGAGCTTCTATTTCGCTCTTAATTCTATTAGCTTTTTCGTCATTGTTTGTGTATTGAAGAATTACATTAGCACCTCTTTTTGCCAACGAAACAGCCACTTGGTGACCAATTCCGCCAGTAGCACCAGTAACTAATGCTATTTTTCCTAATAAATCGGTACTAATGTCGTAGCCTTTACTTTCGTCTTGTTTTGGCCATAGATAAGCAAAGCATCCATATTCGCCTCCTAAACCAGCTGTTGGGCTAAGTGTTTTTGTTCCCTCAGTTAGTTTGCCTTGGTTTTTAAGGAGACACAAAGCAGCAGGAATTGAAGCTCCCGAAATATTTCCATGATTTATCTGTATATCTTGGAAAACCTTGTTTAATGGTACATTCATTTTCTTTGCAGCACCATGAACAATAGCATTTCCTGTTTGATGAGGCACTAAAATGTCGACATCGTCAATTTCCCAGTTTAATCGGTCAAGAATTTCTTTACTCGATTTACAAAGGTTTTCGGTGGCGCGAACTTTTACAACTTTTGGAGTCATATATAAATCACCTTCGGCATTAGCGCCAAGGTGATCAATCATAAACAAATCTTCGTGGTTTACTATTTCTAATAGTCCTTCTCGTTTTTCGCCTTCAACTTTCGAAAGTATTACCGCGGCAGCACCATCGGCAAAAGTAACGTAGTTTACAAAATTTGTGCGTCGAGGGAGAAGATGCGAAAGAGTTTCGGAGTGAAAAACCACAACATGTTTAGCCTTTTTATTGCTTTTTAAATATTCAACGGCTCTTTGTAGGTGGATGTTAAATCCCACACAAGCTGATGTAATTGTAGCAACAGGCGACTGATTTGTGTATTCCACAAAATAGCTTTTAAGAGTTGATGCTAATCCTGGAGCTTGCTCATATGGAGTTCCGCTACTTCCTAACCACAAGTCGATATCGTTTGGATGAACAGACGATTGGTCAAAAGCTTGTTGAACAGCTTTAATGGCCAACTCAAGAGCAGTATCGTTTTTTGTGATTTTGTCGGGAGTAATAGGAAAAGGACAAACATGTCCACGTGTTTTAAAACCCATTACTTCACCTGCGAAATAATCGAAAGGAGAAATAGCACCATTTTTTTCTACAAAAGCTTTGTAACCATCGCTTTTAAGAATACGTGCATCGCTAAAACCATCTAAATAGCCTTTTTTAGCAGCCGTTTCAAGTTCGTTATTTGTTATTTTGTTTTCTCCAGTGGCAAAGCCCATACCAGAGAATATATAATTTTCGATCATATTGTTTGGTAATTATTGTTCAGTGTAAAACGTTGTAATAAACTATTTGTTCCAGATCGGTTTTCTTTTTTCTAAAAAGGCACTCATGCCTTCTCTTCCGTCGTTTACAATTGATTTGGCAAAGCCTTTAGCTTCCATTTCGCAAGCACGGTAAAAGTCCATCTCTATTCCTGTTCTTGTTATCTCTTTAACGTGGGCAATTGCTGAAGGCGATTTTTTTGCAATATTTTGTGCTATAATAATAGTCTCGTCAAGCAAATAATCATCATCAACAATTTTCTGTATCAATCCAAGATTAAGAGCCTCTTCGGCGGTAAATTTATCGCAAGTAAAGAACCAATTAAGTGCATTTCCTATTCCTATAACTCTCGATAATCGTTGAGTTCCACCACCCCCAGGTATAATACCAAGGTTGGTTTCAGGCATCGAGAAAATTGTTTTCTCGGAAGCAATACGAATGTCGCAAGCCAAAGCAAGTTCTAAACCACCACCAATAGTATAACCATTTAAAGCCGCAATTACAGGAATAGGAAGTTGTGTTAGACGATTGAAAACATACTGAACTCTGGTGATATAATCTAAAGCTTCAGATTCTTTAACATTAACCATCTCCGAAATATCGGCACCAACGGCAAAATTATCGCCGTTACCAGTTATTATTAAAACATTAATGTTTTTATTCTGTGTAATATCGTCAATAATTGTGTTTAAATCTTCGACTAATGCGCTGCATAAAGCGTTCATTATCTCTGGTCGATTAAGTCTTGCTATTCCTATATTTTCTGAAATAGAATATTCAATATTTTGCATAATTAATTTAGATTGATAGTAGAATTCTACAATTAATAATGATAGGTAAAAGTAATAATTCTGATTATATATTTTTTTAAAAGGTTATATTATTGTTGTTTGAATTGATAACAGTGATAAAGGCTGGATTTTAATAGATGGGTAATTTGTGAAATTTATTGATTTGATTGGTCTTTGCTTGCTAATAAACATCGCTACAAATAATTTTATAGGATTAAAAAGGTTTAACTTTGTGATCAAAGTTTTGTATTCAAAATATTATTAGATGATTGATACAGTAAGTGCCGAAGAGTTTTTAAAGTTGGCCAAAAAATATACTATTCTTGATGTACGATCGCCAGGTGAATTTGAATCTGGTCATATTCCTGGAGCTGTGAGCATGCCGTTGTTTTCGAATGACGAGAGGGCTAAAATAGGTACTCTATATAAGCAAAAGGGGAAAGATATTGCCGTTCTAAAAGGGCTTGATTTTGTAGGACCAAAAATGTCGAGATTTGTAAAGACAGCTAGAAAAAATAGTGTCGATAATACAGTGCTTTTGCATTGTTGGCGAGGCGGAATGAGGAGTGGGAGCGTAGCTTGGTTGCTCTCTACTGCAGGATTGAATGTTAAATTGTTGGAGGGAGGATATAAAAATTATCGATCGTTTATTCACGATTGTTTAAGTTTATATTCGAATATGATTGTTTTGGGAGGAAAAACAGGTAGTGGGAAAACTTTTGTGCTTGACGAATTGCAAGAGATTGGTGCAAATGTTGTTCAGCTTGAATATTTGGCATCTCATAAAGGGTCGGCTTTTGGCGCCATGGGACAAAACACTCAACCAACTACCGAGCAATTTGAAAACGATTTGTACGCTGATATCTGTAAATTTGAAACCTCTGATACAATTTGGATTGAGGATGAAAGTCGATCTGTGGGAAAAGTTTTTTTGCCTGAAGGATTCTTTAACAATATGCGTGTAGCTCCACTATTTTTCATTGATGTATCGAAAAAAGATAGATTAGATCTTTTGTTAAATGATTATACTGATTTTGATAAGAGTATTCTAATCGAAAATATTAATAAAATTGCTAAAAGACTAGGGCCGCAAAATGCTAAAGAGGCTGTAGAGTGTATTGAAAGTGATAATTATACACGGGCTATTGATATTGTTTTAGATTACTACGATAAAGCCTATTTATACGGTGTAAGTAAGCGTTCTCCTGAATCGATAACTATAATAGAAATTGAGGAAGGTACTTCTCTTAAAGATATTGCCATTAAACTGATAGATACTCAAAATAAGTATTCTTATGGAAAATAATTTACCCATATATCTTGATTATAATGCATCGACACCTATTTGTGAAGAGGCTTGTGAGGTAATGAAAAATGTTATTACTGAGTGTTTTGGTAATCCGTCAAGTGATCATGTTTATGGTCGTATGGCAAGTGAGAAAGTAGAGTTGGCTCGTAAAAAAGTATCTCTTTTATTGGGCTGTAAATCAACCGAAGTTGTTTTTACAAGTGGAGGTACAGAGTCAAATAACTGGGCTATTAAAGGAGTTGCTATTGCAAATAAGCATAAAGGGAATCATATAATAACGTCACAAATAGAGCATCCTGCAGTAATTGAGGTTTGTAAGTATTTGCATGGGCAAGGATTTGAAGTGACATATTTGCCAGTTGATAAATATGGTACTGTGTCGGCGAAAGATGTTGAAGATTCTATTACTGAAGAGACAATCCTTGTTTCTATAATGCATGCAAATAATGAAACAGGAGCCATTCAACCAATTGAAGAAATTGGAAAAATTACTAGACAAAAAGGAGTTTTGTTTCATGTTGATGCGTCGCAGAGTATTGGTAAAATAGCTGTCGACGTAGAGAAGCTTGGAGTTGATTTATTATCGGTTGCAGCTCATAAACTCTACGGGCCAAAAGGTATTGGAGCTCTTTTTATTAAAGAGGGAGTTATACTTGAAAAGTTTATGCATGGGGCTAATCATGAAAGAGGATTTCGTGCTGGAACAGAAAATGTTATTGAGATAGTAGGTTTTGGTGAGGCAGCTGAAGTAGCCAGAATTGACTTTGAGAAAAATGTGTTTCATATGCAAGAGACTCGTGATATTCTCAAAAGTATGATATTAAATTCAGGGATTGATTGTATAGTTAATGGTTATTCGCAGAATTGTCTTCCAAATACTTTGTCGATAAGTTTTAAAGATATTTTAGCTGGTGATATTTTGCATTCATTACCTGAAATTGCAGCTTCGTCGGGTTCGGCATGTCACTCAGGTTGTGTTGATTATTCAACTGTTTTGAAGGCTATGAATGTTCCTTCAGAGTACGCTTTAGGTACGTTACGTTTGTCGACAGGGAAGTATCTTTCTAAAGAAGATGTTGTGGTTGTTGCTAATTTAATTGTGAAAACAGTTCGTGAGTTGGTTGTGAGGTAGTTAATGGGGCTGTAGTAATGGAATAGTGAAAAAAACTGCAGTTCCGATATTTTCTTCTGATTCAATCCAAATTTTACCGCCTCCAATATTAATAATTCCTTTGCATATACTTAATCCTAAGCCTGTACCACCATGCACACGACGGAGTGAGTTTTCTACCTGAATAAATCTTTCGAAAATTATTTTTAGGTTTTTTTGCGAAATACCCATTCCTGTATCTTTAACGCTAAATAATAAGTTATTCTCTTCCAGTTTAACGCTAATAGTTACTTTACCACTATCTGTAAACTTTATAGCGTTGTCAATAATATTATGAAGAGTCTGTTTTAATCTCGTTTTGTCGAAATAAATTTCTGTTTTGTTAGGAGTCTTATTTTTAATTGTAATATCGATTCTCTCTTTCTCTTTTTTCTCTTTTTTCTCTTTTATTGTTATAGCATCTTGCCTTATTTCTTCTAAAAACGCGGATAAATTGAAATTAATGTAAGATAATGTAAGTTCATTTGATTCAATTTTCGAGAAATCAATAATATCAGATATTATGGCAAGTAGTTGTTCTGTACTGTTTTGTATTATTTTTATGTATTGTTTTTGCTTTTCTCTTGATAAGCCATCTTTATCAAGTAACGATACAAATCCTATTATGCCATTCATTGGCGTTCTAACTTCGTGCGACATATTTGCTAAGAAGCTGGTTTTTAATCTATCACTTTCTTCAGCTTTGTTTTTTGCTTTGTTTAATTCGTTAATTAAGTGTTTTTGTATTTCGTTGTTTTCTATAAGTTTTTTGTTTTTGCTAAGAAGTTCTATTTCGTTATTTATTCTATCTTCAATATTTCTAATTACTAATAAAACTCCTGAAAAATGACCATTTTCTATTATAGGATTCGATGACACCTCTACAGGTTTCTTTTCGCCGTTAGGCATAGTAACTTCTAATTCGTAAATAGTTTTGTTTTTATTTCCCAATTTTCGAAGGTTGAAATTATCCAGTAATTTTTTTTGATACTCATCCGAGAAATGACGCAATAGTTCTTTAGCATTTATTTCATTACTTATTTTGAAATTATCTTGGAATGCTTTATTTGTGTATGTTATTTTTACATCCTTGTCAACAAGAACAATCATATCTTGTGACGACTCGGCTAATATTCTATATTGTTTCTCGCTTTCTTTTACATTTTTATACATTTCAAGAATCTCTTCTTGGCTAATTTTTATCTCATCTAGTAATATTTTATGCTCTTCCTTCTGAATAGTTGATTTTTGAAGTGCTTCTTCAGTAAGTTCTTTTAATTTTCTGTTTTGATTTTTTAAATCTTTTATCTGATCAGTAAGAGTAATTCTTTTATTTAATTCTTTTGTGAATCTTGTTTTGAATTTAGAGGTAATGTTTTTCTTAGTTAAAATTGTTGATAATACTATAGTTATTATTAGTACTATAAGGAGTATTATTAGATAATAAAATGATTCGAAATTAGAAATATTACATGTTTTTAGCATCTGTAATATAATTGCAGACATACTATAGTGTATTATGTAATATAAATATATTGGCATAAATTGTTATCAGTCTCTTTTTTTATAAAGTTTGACTCTTGTACGTAGCACTCTTTTTAATGTTTCCTTTATCATTATACTTTCTTTATCTGTAAAATTGTTTTGGTGTTTTCTGTTATTCTATAACGATTGTCAATTCTGTATCCTACTATCCATAGAATTTCTTCTTCACTTTTTAAAGTTAAAATATTGTGTTTGTTTCGAGAAGGTATTTTTAAATCTGTGATAAAATCACTAACCAATTTGTTGTTGTTCATTCCTAAAGGTTGAAATTTATCACCTTTCTTCCACTCGCTTATTGTTAGGGGGAAAATAATCTTTTCGAAATCTAATTGCGCTGTGTTTTTATCGTTTGATATTTTAAAGTCTTTGTCAATATTAATTATGGAGATGTTATATCCCTGAATTTTTGAATTTATGTTCTCTATTACGATTTTAATATTTTCGTTTACACCTTCTTTTAAAGGTTCGAGAAGAAGTTTGTCTGATTCGCGATATAATTTATAGTTATCAGAATAAAATATTTTGCCACTATCCCCTTTTTTTATGGATAGTTCAATATTGTTAATTTGGTCTTTATTAAAACCTTTTGGATTTAGCCATTCAAAGATGATTAGTTTATTATTGTTGTGGCTTAAAATAGTTTGTATATCAATATATTCTGATGAATCTGTCTTTATGACAAGGTTGTCAATTGTAGATGTAATTTGTGTTCGGTAGTATTCCTCTACATTTTGAATATTTGCAATAGTATTTTCGAAATTTTTAAATGATGAGTTGTTTAATTCCTGAAAAAGAGGAATTATTTTATGTCTTATATAGTTTCGGTAATATTTAGTCTCGGCATTAGTTGCATCTTCTCTAAATGGCACATTTTCCTTTTGAGCAAAATTGTAAATATCATCTCTGTTTGCAAATAGAAGAGGACGAATTATGTGTCCTTTTTTATTTTTGATTCCTGTTAATCCTTTAATTCCTGTCCCGCGAGAAAGATTTATAAAAAATGTTTCAATAGAATCATTTAAATTATGAGCAATAGCTATGTAATCAGCTTTCTCAGCTTTTAATAATTTCAGAAACCAGTTGTATCTTAGTTCTCTGGCAGCCATTTGTATAGATAGTTTCTTTTCTTTGGCGTATTTTTTTGTGTCAAATGAAATTGTTCTAAATGAGATATTATTATTTATACAAAACTGTTCAACTAATTGTTGATCCTTGTCTGACTCTTTGTCGCGCAGATTAAAATTACATGTCGCTATTATAATATTTAATTCAAGTTTGTGTAAAATATACGCCATCACCATAGAGTCAACACCCCCGCTTACGGCACAAATGATTTTGCCATTTAGATCACATAAATTGTTTGATTTAATGTATTGTAATAGTTGATTTTGCATGTTTATAATTTTAAATCTTTTAATACTTTAGTTATGGCCGAAGCTTTTACTAAGCATTCTTGGTATTCATTTTCTGGGATGGAGTTAATTGTAATAGCTCCGCCAACGCAAAACGAAAGATACTTGTTTTTTTTGTTGTACAGAATTGTACGTATAATAACATTGAAATCGGAGTTGCCATGAGGGTCTATATATCCAACTGATCCTGAGAAAACACCTCTTTTTGTTTTTTCGTATTTCTCAATTAACTCCATAGATTTTATTTTGGGGGCTCCTGTCATTGAACCCATCGGAAATGCTTTTTTTATGGTTTTAATATATAGTTCTTCATTTTCTAATTCAGCTGAAATGGTAGAAATCATCTGATGAACAGTTGGAAAAGTATATATTTTGCAAAGTTCAGGAACTCTTACAGAGCCTTTTTTAGCAAAATGTGATAAGTCATTTCTTACCAAATCGGTAATCATAATGTTCTCAGCTCTCTCTTTCGGGTCTTTTTCTAGATCATCAATAAGTTTTAAATCATCAGCTTTATCTTTACCTCTAGGTTTTGTTCCTTTTATTGGTTGAGAAATTATTGTAGTGCCATTTTTTGTTAAAAATCGCTCCGGAGAAGCGCAAATAATATAGTTGTTATTTTGTTTGACGTAGCAAGAAAATGGAGTAGGGGAAACCTGTGTTAGTCGCTTGTACACATCAATAGTGTCTATTTCTGTATTTTCTGAATAAAACTCCTGACATAAATTTAATTCGTAAACATCGCCTATTTGTATGTGATGTTTAATTTTTTTTATGGTTTCTAAGTACTCTTCTTTTGAAAAACGAGCAGTAATATTAACTTTTGAATTAATTGGTTTTGTAGATTCTTGATTTGTTAAAATATTATTTACAAGATTTTTGATTTCAGATATTGAAAAATCATCATCAAAAAACTCAACCGAAAGCTTGTTTTCACTAAGACAAATAACAATTTCTGGAATTATAAAGTAAAGATTTGAGAAATCTAAATTGTCAATATTGTTTGATGATAAATTTTCTATTTCGTTTTTTAAGTCGTAAGACAAATAGCCGAAAATCCAGTCTTTGTTCTCTTTGTAAAAAATGTTTAAATCTGAGAATCCGCTTTTTGAAGGGCTTTTGCATTCAATTTGTTTTTTGATGCCAAAAGCAGCAATAAAATCGTACTTTTTATATATGTCTTCGTTTTTACGAATGTTAGAATTGCTGTCAATAATAAAGTAAACGTCTTTTTCATTGCTATAGTTAATTAAACATTCCTTTGTGTTTGATAAACTATCGATATTTTGGCTGTATCTTTTTCTCATAGTACAAAGATATGAATTAGGAATTCATTTGTATTTATATTTGAGAGAAGAGTAAACAAAAAAAGACACCCTTTTGAAAAGGATGTCTTTTGTGATTCTGAAGGGAGTCGAACCCCTAACCTTCTGATTCGTAGTCAGATGCTCTATCCAATTGAGCTACAGAACCGTGTTTTGTTTAATGCGTGCAAATATAGATATGTTTTTTTTATTATCAAAAAATCGCACAAATAAATCTAATATTTTTTTAATTTTTGCTTTTATCTTTATAAAAGCAATGAAAAAGTGATTCTGAAGGGAGTCGAACCCCTAACCTTCTGATTCGTAGTCAGATGCTCTATCCAATTGAGCTACAGAACCGTTGTTTTTGATTGCGATGCAAAGGTATTAAATATTTAATTGCTACAAAATAAAAATGGACTTTTTTCTTAATATTTTCGGGGGTTTCGTGTAAGTGGTTGAGTCTCTGTAATGGTTTTTTTG
>Ga0193953_1001342_pt1 | contig 11478 bp, 12 predicted proteins | sample BB_4_MG_FD_140325 | JGI IMG/M metagenome (GOLD analysis project Ga0193953, IMG submission 140325) | Microbial mat bacterial communities from the Broadkill River, Lewes, Delaware, United States - BB_4_MG | ecosystem: Environmental > Aquatic > Freshwater > River > Microbial mats | place: USA... | reverse complement strand
GTTATATTGACCCAGAGTTAGGAAGTGCAGCTGCTGTTATGGAAGCTGGAAGAAATGTAGCTATGACAGGTGCACAGCCATTGGCAATTACAGATTGTCTTAACTTTGGTAATCCAGAAAATCCAGAAGTGATGTGGCAATTTAAACACTCTTGTGAGGGTATCAAAGCTGCTTGTAAAGAGTTAAATACACCAGTTATTGGTGGAAATGTTTCTTTATATAATGAAACAAATGGTGTGGGTGTTTTCCCTACTCCTGCTATTGCAACTGTTGGTGTAAACGATGATATGAATAAAGTATTACCAAGTTGTATTCAAAATAATGACAGTACATTATATATTTTAGGGGATACAAAATCAGAGTTTGGTGCAAGTTTATATATGAAAAAATTATATGAAAAAGTTGCTGGTACTCATCCAGAAGTAGATTTTGAAAAAGAACTTCACCTTTGGGATTTTGTAATCAATGCAAATAAAGCTGGCGTATTGCAAAGTGCAAAAGATGTAAATGTTGGTGGAATTGCTATTGCTGCTGCTAAAATGGCTGTAGTTGGAGATAAAGGTGTGAATATCACTGTTCCATTAAATGATGTAAAAGATATCTTTAGTGAAACATTATCAAGAGCTATTGTAGAAGTAAAATATGATGATGAGCCGCTTTTCGAAGAGTTAATTGGTAAATATCAAGTAACTTGTACAAAAATAGGGAAAACTGGTGGAGATATGATCAGTATTAATGGAATTAAAAAAGATTTAACAAATGCTAAAGAGATCTATTTTAATACATTTAAAGAAGTTATCGAACAAGATTTATAATAACTCACTCGTTAATATAGGAATATTTTTTCCTATATTATTTTTTTCTCTTTTCGTCATAAATATACCAATTTTACATATCAAATATTTTACACAAACTACCTAGATATTCTTACTATGAATAAAGCAATTTTATACTATTCTTTTAAAAAATATTATAAATGGAAAAAAACATAGATGTTAATAGATGGTCATGGTAGAAAAGTTAATTATTTAAGAGTCTCAGTTACTGAAAGATGTAACTTTAGATGCCAATACTGTATGCCAGAAAAACCATTCTCTTGGGTACCAAAAGAAAACTTGTTATCTTTTGAAGATATGTTCGAATTTATCAAAGTTGGAGTGGATGAAGGGATTGAAAAAGTTCGTTTAACTGGTGGTGAACCACTTTTACGAAAAGGTTTAGATATCTTTATAAAAATGATTGCGGATTATGCTCCAAATTTAGATTTATCTTTAACTACAAATGCTTTTTTACTTGAAGAATCAGCACAAAAGTTAAAAGATGCAGGACTGAAAAGAGTAAATATTTCACTGGATAGTCTTGATACCCAAGTAGCACATAAAATAGCACAAAAAGATGTTTTAGCAAAAGTCTTAAAAGGTATTGCTAAAGCAGATGAAGTAGGATTAAAAATTAAAATCAATTGTGTTCCTATTAAAGATGTAAATGATACTGAACTTATAGATATTTTAGAATACTGTAAAGAAAAAGGGTATGAGATTCGTTTTATAGAATTTATGGAAAACTCACATGCAAGTGTAAAAGAGGGGCTTACTTCTAAAGATATCCAAAATATTATAAAAAAGAAATACAATTTTAAAAGAGGGGAAAGAGAAGGAAACTCTCCCTCTCAAAGTTACTTTTTAGACGATGGATATCGTTTTGGTATTATTGAGCCACACTTAGACGATTTTTGTAGTGATTGTAATCGCTTACGTATAACAGCAGAAGGATATCTTATCCCTTGCTTATATTTTGAAGATGCACTTAGTATTGCAGATGCAATAAAATCAAAAGATATCAAAGAAGCTTCTAATATTTTGAAAAAAGTTTTACAAAATAAACCAGAAAAAAATAAATGGGGTAGTGAAGATAAATCAAATCGTGCTTTTTATGAAACGGGCGGTTGATAGATTATAAATTATAGGCTTTATCTGTTAAGTGTTACTAAAATATATAAAATATACATTTTCTATATTTATTTTAGCTTAATGAAAACTTCTTTTTGATAGTATTATCAGTAGATTATACATAGGAAATTGAAAATGAATGATAAACATTATGAAGTCGTAATAGTAGGTGGTGGTATTTCAGGTGCTGCTCTATTTTATGAATTAGCAAAATACTCTAACGCAAAGAAAATTTGTATGTTAGAAAAATACGAAGCGCTTGCTACTCTTAACTCAAAAGGTACAAGTAACTCACAAACAATTCACGTAGGTGATATTGAAACAAACTACACACTAGATAAAGCTAAAATTACAAAAAGAACTGCAAAAATGATTGAGAAGTTCTGTTTACAGTATGGTTTAGAAGAAAAAATCATGTTCAAACACCAAAAAATGGCACTAGGTGTTGGTGAAGAAGAAGTTCAATTTATCAAAGATAGATATGAATCATTTAAAACTATATTTCCTTATTTAGAGTTATATACTAAAGAAGATTTAAAAATATTAGAACCAAAACTTGTATGGGCAGACAAAGAGCAAACAATCGAAAGACCAGAGCCAATAGTAGCAATGGGTGCAAAAGGTGAGTATACGACTGTTGATTTTGGAGCTATGACAAATGAGTTAGCAAAAGCTGGTCAAAATGCTGCAGCTGATAAAACTACAGATATTTTCTATAATTCAGAAGTAGAAGATATCGAGCAAGATGGTGATAAATATAGATTAACAACAGTAAATGGTACAGTATTTACAGCTGATTTTGTGGTAGTAAATGCTGGTGCACACTCATTATACTTAGCTCATAAAATGGGTTACGGTAAACATATGGGATCATTATCTATGGCTGGATCATTTTACATCACAAGTGGTGAGTTCTTAAATGGTAAAGTTTACATGGTACAAAATGACAAACTCCCATTTGCTGCACTTCATGGTGATCCAGATATCTTAGAAAATGGTAAAACTAGATTTGGACCAACAGCTCTTGCTCTTGGTGTATTAGAAAGATATAAAGGATTTAAATCTGTTGGTCAATGTTTAAAAACAATGAACATCGATGGAAATATCTTAAAAATCTTCTGGGATTTATTAAAAGATTCAGATATCAGAAACTATGTATTCAAAAACTTCTTATTTGAAGTACCTGGTATCAACAAAGGTTTATTTGTTAAAGATGCACAAAAAATTGTTCCTTCTTTAACAAAAGATGATATCGAATATGCTAAAGGATTCGGGGGCGTTAGACCACAAGTTCTTAACAAAGATGAGCAAAAACTTATGCTTGGTGAAGCATCATTGAGTGAAGGCAAAGGTATCATTTTTAACATGACTCCATCTCCAGGGGCTACTTCTTGTTTAGGAAATGCAGAAAGAGATATCAAAGTAGTATGTGACTACTTAAACTTAGAGTTCTACGAAGATCAGTTCTTAGCTGACTTAACAGAGCCAGAAATTCAAGGATAATTAGTCCTTTACTAATTATATATGATGAAGCAAAGAGGTTGAGCCTTTGCTTCATCCACACTTTTTAAAAATTATTTATCTACCATTTACACTTCAAAAATACCCAAAATTTCATTTTTCGTAACAAAATTATAAAAGCAACTCATAATGCTTTTTTTTGTATAATCGCGTAATTATATAAATATCGTGATAAAAAAGGGAAAGCTTAATATGAGAGCATTAATCAGTGTTAGTGATAAAAGTGGTGTAGAAAATTTTGCAAAAGAGTTAGTTGCATTAGGTTATGAGATCATCTCTACAGGTGGAACATACAACAAACTAAAAGATGCAGGAATTGCAGTAATTGAAGCAAATGAAGTTACAAAATTTCCTGAGTGTTTTGAAGGTAGAGTTAAAACTCTTAATCCATTTATTCATGGTGGTATCTTACACAGACGTGATAAACAATCTCATCTTGATGAAGCAAAAGAGTTAGGTGTAGAGGGTATTGATTTAGTATGTGTAAACTTATATCCATTTAAAGCTGCTATTGAGTCTACAGATGATTATGAAGTGATTATTGAAAATATCGATATTGGTGGACCAGCTATGGTTAGATCTGCTGCAAAAAACCACGATTCTGTTATCATTGTTACTGATGTAGTTGATTATGATTTAGTTCTTAACAATCTTAAAAATGACACAAATACTTTTGAATTTAGAAGAGATATGATGATCAAAGCTTATGAGCATACAGCTGCTTATGATTCTATGATTGCTAACTATATGAACAAAAGATTCAATGGTGGAATGGGACAAAAACAATTCATCGTAGGTGAAAAAGTATTTGATACAAGATATGGAGAAAACCCACATCAAAAAGGTGCATTATATGAGTTCGATAATCACTTATCAAACAAATTCATCACTTTAAAAGGTGAAGCATCATTTAACAACATGGGAGATATCTCAGGAGCTGCAAAAATTGCATCTGCTTTTAATAAATCAAGTTCCGATGGAACGTGTGGTGATGATTTTCCAAAGGCTGTATGTATCGTAAAACACGGTAATCCATGTGGTTTTGCTATCAAAGATACTTTATTAGAGTCTTATACTGAAGCACTTAAATGTGATCCTGTATCTGCTTTTGGTGGAGTAGTTGCAGTTAATGGTACAGTTGATTACGAACTTGCCGTGAAAATGAATGAAATCTTTTTAGAAGTAGTATTTGCTGCAGACTTCACACCTGAAGCTGAAGAAGAATTAAACAGAAAGAAAAGAATCAAACTATTTAAACAAGGTACAGCAAAATTAGAGATGGCTGATGATGCTAATAACTTCAAAATCGTTGATGGTGGATTTGTATACCAAGATGCTGATAAAGTTGAAGATGATGAAGTTGCTAATGCAGAATTAAAAACTAAAATCGAAGCAACAGCACAAGAAAAGAAAGATATGGAGATAGCTTATAAAGTAGCTTCATTAACAAAATCTAACTGTGTAGTGTATGTTAAAAACTCTGCAATGGTTGCTGTTGGTATGGGTATGACTTCTAGAGTTGATGCTGCTAAAGCTGCTCTAAGAAAAGCAGAAGACATGGGTCTAGATACAAAAGGTTCTGTTCTTGCTTCTGAAGCGTTCTTCCCATTTAGAGACTCTATCGATGCGGCAGCTGAAGCTGGTGTAAAATGTGTTATTGAACCAGGTGGAAGCGTGCGAGATGATGAGATTATCGAAGCTGCAAATGAGTTCGGTATGAGTCTTTATTTCTCAGGAAAAAGACACTTCCTACATTAAAAAGTTGATTTAAATAATCAGCTTTCTACATAACTCTGCGTTAGAAAGAATCTCATTCTAGTCACTTGCTAAATGTAAGCTACTACGAATGAAATTCTTTCTGCCTTGATTTCTTTTGAAATCTAATCATTGTAAATCAACTTTTGGATGGATGGAAATAATATATTATTTTGGTAATTGAGTAGTATGATTTTAAAAGGTTATGGTGTGGAGCAAAGGATCACCCCTTTGCATCGATCTTAGTTGTATAACTATATGTTCGGTACACTTTCAGCAATCAACCAGTTAGGGAATAACACGAAGTTATCTCCACACAAGACCGCCCCACTGAGTTATAAAGTTTTTCATCTTTTTTTCCTTCTGACAATTGAATGTCTAATTACAGACTCTAAGTCTACCAGTAATTGAAGGTCGATATTGAAAGTAGTACTTAATACTACAGCCACACAAAAAATTAAAGTATAATTTTTTGTCTAACTGGATATATTTCATAAATTATATCATTATTAATATTATTTGCTGTTTAAAATATATAAATAAGAATACTCCAAAATATTAATTAATTGCGATAGCCTTTAAAACAGAATTTTTGGTTCTTTTTTTCGTTGAAAAAAGAATGGAAAGTAAAGAGAGTAATGTGTGCTATTTAATTTAATATTGAAAATGTTATTTTGATAACATGAAGTCGCAAAATGCGACATCAAGTTATCACATAAAAGCTATTTTAAATTATTGACTTTGTAACTAAATAATGATACCATTCTTTATGAGTAAAAAAGATAAGTTATTAAAAAAATTCTTAGCCAGTCCGATTAAAAAAGACTTAACATTTTCAGAATTAACTACATTACTTATTGCATGTGGTTATATCAAAATAGAAGGTGCAGGTAGTGCTGTAAAATTTTATCATAAAGAAAAAGATAACTTAATCAATTTACATAAACCACATCCAGATAATATTTTAAAAACGTATCTAGTAAAACAGATACAAGAGAAACTAAAGGAGATTTGTAATGAGTAATATAATGGAATACAAAGACTATATAGCAAAAATAGAGTACTCAAATGAAGATAAATGTTTTTTTGGGAAACTAGAGATGATAGATGACCTAGTAACTTTCGAAGCTACAAATGTCGAAGAATTAGAAACAAATTTTCAGTCTTGCGTAAATGAGTATCTTAAAACTTGCGAACAGTTAGGCAGACAAGCACAAAAAACATATAAAGGTGTATTTAATGTAAGAATAGAACCAGAACTACATAAAAAGATATACAAAGAAGCTATTAAAGCAGGAGTATCGTTGAACTCTTTTGTTTCTGGCGTGTTATCTAGTCAAATAAAAAAGGTTGCTGTTTAATTGATAATATAAAAGAGGTTTATTTTAAAACCTCTTCTAGACTCTTTTTGATTTTACTAGGGTCTGAAAAGTGATCTAGCTTTGCTTTAAAGTTACCATCTTCATCAAAAAGATAGATAAATGATGTATGTGATACAGAGTATCCCATCGCTGAATTTTCTAGCTCTATTTTTTTATAGTATGATTTATATCTACTAGTTATCTCATCTATATTTTCTTTTGTAGAGGTAGCACCTTGAAAATTTGGATGAAAGTATGCAGTGTAAGCTTTGAGATTTGTAAGTGTATCTCTGTCTGGATCTACACTGATAAAAAGACCTACGAAATTTTTTGTTTTTTCTTTAGGTAGTTCATTAAGTGCTTGTGCTAGTGAGCTAAGTGAAGTAGGGCAAACATCCGGACAGTAAGTGTATCCAAAGTATACAGCTAAAACTTTCCCTTTAAAACTCTCTTTTGTAACTTCTCCATCTATTGTATTAACGGTAAAGTCGTATTTTTTTTGTTCATTATAGTTATCTATGTATGGTTTGATAATCATGATTAACATAACTGCAACTACTATACTTACTAGTATTTTAAAAAATTTATTCATCTATATATCCGTTTTAAATTGGAATCGAGCTCCAATAGTTTTGTTTATTTTTTCTACTCTTATATCTGCATTCCATTGCATGTCACCTACTGGACATGTTGGAAGTGTTCCTACTGCTTTATAGTTTCCATCACCTAAGTTTTTAATAGGGAGATTAAAATCACCCATAAACATATTTGTTGCATAGATATTTAGGGTAAGGTTTTCTAAATTTGGATTATTACTTTTGATAAAAAATGTAAGCTCTTCCATAAGTGGTATCGTTTTTGGAGAAACTTCTAGTTCAAATGTAGTGTCATCTTGGATTTTAATTTTACAAGAAGATTGGTGTAAATCACACTGTTTATTTTGTGTGATGAACTGAGCTTCCCCTTTAAATGACTGATAAATACCATTAAAATCAATCATAAAATATCCCACTACAATAACAGCAACGATGGATATAGCTATTATTGTGTCTCTTGTATTTGAAGAGTTTTTTTCTGTAGACATATATCTATTAGTGTTTCATATTATGGTGCATATTATGATGACCTTTGTGTTTCATTCCACCCATAACAGTTTTGATAGGTGCAGTGATAGTTTTTGTGTCTCCATTTTCTAGCTCTAAAGTAAAAGTTACCTTTTCTCCTGTTTTAAGTGGATGATGAAGACCGATAAACATCACATGGAAACCACCTGGTTTAAGTATCACTTTTCCATTTTTAGGAACAGTGATTTTTGGAACTTGGTACATTTTCATTACGCCATCTTTCATATCATGTGTATGTAATTCTACATATTTAGAAACTTTTGATGATGCTTTTACGATATTTATATCTTTTGCTGTTTCATTTTCTATAGTCATAAATGCAGCTGAATTTGGAAGACCTGGGGGTGTTGCTCTTACGTATGAATCTTTAATTTCGATGTTTGAAGCCAAAAGTGTAGATGCACATAATAGTGCTGATGCGATTATTTTTTTCATGATTATTCCTTATGTTTCTAAATTATATAACATGATTGTTAAAAGAGTGTTAATATCCCTTATGCAATGAGTTATTATACCATATAAATTTCTTTTAAACTTATTCATTTATAATAAGAAGCATATAAAATAACACAAGAAAGAGATAAAATGCAATTTAGCACAAAACATACAACAATCAATAAAGAAAATATAAATGAGATGGTTATCACATTTTATACAAAAATTTTACAAGAAGATGGAGAAGTAGCACAAGTATTTCGTGATAAACTAGGATCTGATATAAAAAATGATGAATGGCAAGAACACATTAAAATTTTGACAAATTTTTGGGCAATGATTGCTTTGCAAGATCCAGAATATAATGGCAATCCAATGAGAGCACATTTTGATCTTCCTCTTAGCCGAGAAAAGTTTGGTTCGTGGTTAGTTATGTTTTTTGAAACAATTGATACCTTGTATGAACCTCAAGTTGGAATTGTATTTAAAAGTCGAGCGGAAAATATAGCATCAAATTTTATGAGAAACTTACAGCTATAATAAATGATTATAAATATAAAAATAATATTATAAAATAAAATTAGATAAAAAACTAACAATCAATTAACACTTGAGTAGTATAATTTTTACAAGCGTCAAAACGATAGATTAATTTCCTCCTAAAGTTTATTAATCATCTTTTATTAAAAGTCATCTGTAAGGCGATGACTTTTAAATTAAAAACTATTTTTAAAACTTTTAAAAATTATCTCTTTATGATTTGTACCTGTATCAGAATTTAAAACCATATTTACAAAATCATCATTTAAAAAGCTATTATAAAATTTTTCGATTTTTGGATAAGAGTAACTTTTTTTTATACTTTTATAGAGATATATTTTTGAAATATAAAGCTGCATCACAATATATATGCTAAAAGTAATAAGGGTAAAAACTTCTAAAAAAGTAAATATTTTTGCTAAAATAGTTCTGATTTTTGTATTTTGTATAAATTTATTTGAAAATGCAAAAATATATCTCCATCCAAAATATAAAATAGTAATATTCACAGCAAATGCAATTAAAGTAAGTGTAGTGTATGTATCTGCTTTAGTGATGTAAAGTTTTTGCAATAAAATGGCAGTATAAGGTGAGAGTTTCGCACTAATAGTAATCGCCATAAATATTTTAAAATATTCAAATATTTTGACATATATTTTTTTATCATAACTTATTTTTGTTAAAAGTATAATAGTTACCATAAAAAGTAAATCTATTGAGTTGTATAAATTTACCATTTTATCTCTCTTTTATCTATTGACTTTAAGATTTTATTGGTTTGAGAGAAATGTTTACAACCAAAAAAACCACGATAAGCTGAAAGTGGACTAGGGTGAGGCGCTGTTAATATATAATGTTTTTTCTCATCAATAATTTTTGTTTTTTTAATTGCAGGAGTACCCCAAAGTATGAAAATAATATTTTCATTGTGTTGTGAAATATATTTGATTATATTATCTGTAAATAGCTCCCATCCTTTTTTCTTATGAGAGTTTGCCGAACTATCTTCTACTGTTAAAACTGCATTTATAAGTAGTACACCTTGTTGTGCCCAAGGGGTTAAATCACCATCATCACAAAAAGAACTTCCGATATCTGAGTGAACTTCTTTTAAAATATTTACCATTGAAGGGGGATTTTTCATAGAAGCCGGTGTTGAGAAAGCGAGTCCTTGAGCTTGACCTTTTTGATGATAAGGATCTTGCCCTAAGATTACTACTTTTAAATTGTTATATGGTGTTAAATCAAAAGCTGCAAATATTTTATCTTTAGCTGGATAGATATTTTTTGTTTTGTATTCATTATCAATAAAAGTTTCTAATGTTTTAAAATATTCCTTTTGTTTCTCATTTTCTAAAATAGTATCCCAAGTTGGCATTGAATTACTTCACACTATTTGATGTAGAGATATAATCGTATTCAGAAATAGTTGTCCATTTTCTAGCTTTTTTTAGGTAGTTTTGTTGTGATTCATAGATCTCTTTAAACAGTGCATTTTCTTTTGAGTATTTTTTTATCACTTCATCTGTAGATTTTTTCATAGCTTGTAAAACTGGTTTTGGAAATGTTTTTATTTTGATATTTGGAAACTCTTTTTTCATCTGTTCCCAGGCTACTACATTTTTATTAAAATTATCTGGATACATCTCTGCACTTGCAACTTTAATTGCAGTTTTTAATATAACTTGATAGTTTTTAGGGAGTTTTTTAAAGGCTCTTTGATTTACAAAAAAGTGCATCTCTGAAGCTGGTTCATGCCATCCTGTATAATAATAAGGTGCTATTTTATGAAAACCCATTTTTATATCAAGTCCTGGACTTACAAACTCAACAGCATCAATAGTTCCTCTATCAAGGGAAGTATATAATTCTCCTCCAGGAATATTTGTAACATTTACTCCAAGTTTAGCAAATACTTCACCTGCCATTCCTGGTATTCTCATCTTTAAACCTTTTAAGTCTTCTAAAGTATTGATCTCTTCTTTAAACCATCCACCCATTTGAACTCCTGTGTTTCCACCAGGATATAAATTAACATTGAATTTATCAAATACCTTTTGGCTCAGAGCTTCCCCACCTCCATAGTAATACCAAGCATGCTGTTCAGCAGTTGTCATACTAAAAGGAGATGTAGTAAGTAAAGCAGTTGCAATATCTTGACCTTTATAATAATAAGCAGAAGAGTGACCCATCTCATAGTTTTTGTTTTTTACCATATTTAAAATACCTAAGGGTGCTTTGTGTATCCCTTTTCCATGTACTTTGATGATAAATTTTCCATCAGTCATCTCTTTTACAAGAGTTGAAACACGTAATGGTATAGTACTCAGTGGTGTTAATGTTTTTGGCCACGTCATAGCTAATTTCCATCGTACTTTTTTAGAAGCATACGATTGTGTTGTGATAAGTGCAGTTATTCCTAATATTAATAGGAGTTTTAAATAAAATTTCATAGTTATCCTTTAAATTTAAATGGATTATATCTTTTAGAAAATAATTCAAAGCTAAAATACAATATTTTTCTATATAATTCGCCAGAATGATACAAAAAAGGAAATATATGACAGAAATAGTTTTTAGATATATACATTTTATAGGAATAATGAGTTTAGCATCTACTTTAGTGATGCAACATTTAATACTCTCTTCGGAAGTAACAAAACAGGAATTGAAAAAAATCATCTTTTTAGATGTGATTTATGCAATTAGTATTTTATTAACATTCGTAGCAGGTTTGTCTTTATGGTTGAGTGTAGGAAAAGATGCTAGTTTTTATAGTACCAACCCACTTTT
>Ga0193953_1001338_pt1 | contig 11505 bp, 8 predicted proteins | sample BB_4_MG_FD_140325 | JGI IMG/M metagenome (GOLD analysis project Ga0193953, IMG submission 140325) | Microbial mat bacterial communities from the Broadkill River, Lewes, Delaware, United States - BB_4_MG | ecosystem: Environmental > Aquatic > Freshwater > River > Microbial mats | place: USA... | reverse complement strand
TCATTTTCTTTGTCGTGCAGTACATCTCTAAACTCTTGTAATACAGAGGGGATATTTGGTTGTAGCTCTTCAACTTCACTTGTGACATCTACGATCTTAAAGAGCTTATCTAGCTCAAGTTCTTCCCCTCGAACATACTCTTTGTTTATATGTACTACATTTGCACTTTTGACACTAAAGCCTAAGTTCTTTAACACATAGTACTGTATGGAGACATCATGCAAGTAGATGTCTTTTACCTCTGTGGAACTTTTCACTTCATAAATGTTTACACCGTCATCACTTACATGTAGAACATCTACCATCACAAGTATGCCACCGTAGTTAAAAGTAGCTTCGTAGATATTTGACACGCCATCATCTAGCCACTGTTTAGTAGTGAAGATCATCTCATCGTAATCTCTTGTAAATGGTACTTCTTTTCCATCTGGAAACAGCTCACATGCCAAATCTCCAACAACATTACCAGTATCAAATACAGCCTGAGCTGATTCATCTGGTGGAGTAAGCACCTCGGACTTGTACTTTTTAAGCCAAAGTGCTTTTTGACATTGGATGCCGCGAGTGTAGAGGGATTTGGAGAGGTTCATTTTAAATACTATCTTTTATTTTTTCTTTTTCATAAGCTATGAAGTCAATTTTTCTTATAAAGTCTTCATTTTTAAGTAAATTTACTACTTCATTTTCATCTACCTTAGAACTAATATATTTCTCTATTTTATTAATTGCTGACTTAGGTATACCATACTCTGCTAAAATTGATAAATTATCTCTTATAAAATCACTTTCTACTTTATTTGCATAATATAAATAATTGCCTGATTTAATATTCTGTTCCAAACACACAAAATCTTGTAAAGTATGAATTGTTCTCAACCATTTTGGAACTTTATATTGAAACCAGTGCCTTAAAATGTTAAAAGCTTCTTGAATAGATTTATCTATTAATTGTGAATCTTCTAAATTCAATAAAGCTTTATTTGATACTAACCTTTTCCATTCTTTATTTTTATTTCTATAATCTTTTTTTTCTTCTTTTGATAGTTTTTGATAATGATTTTCTAATCTAACTTTATTTTCTTTTACCCATGCTATATTTTCTTTATCACTAGCATAAATATCTTCTACTAACCATTGAATTGAAGCTTTTTTCTCATACCAATATGTTACTCTCACTAAGTTTCCTTTTGTCATAGGAAAAGTTGTCTCACCACCTTTTATTAAAAAATCCCAAGCTAAATATAAAACATATTTTAATTGTTCATAATTTGGATTACGGTTCCATAATACTAGTTCTCTTTTATCAATTATATCTTTTCTTAATCTTTTTAAAATCTTTTTTTGACCGTCAACTAAAACACCATTTCTTTTAAATAATTCTTTTTCATCATCAGGCAGTGCATTTAGTTTTTTATACTGCTCTGAGTCTTTATCAAGAATATCTTCATCCTCTAAATGTATTAAGACTTCGTCTTTAATCGGTTTTTGCTCAAAAAATGGTATGTCAACAAATAAATTATCTTGTGAAGTAAATGGTTCACTAAAATTATATACCCTCCCAACATAATGCTCCATCATACGACCAGCTCTTCCTTTTATATTACTATAATCAAAAAAATCTATAATATTCTTTTTGTGTTTTAATCCTTTATGTTTATCAAAGATAATAATATTTTTTGCACTAGTATTAACACCTTCAATAATTGTTGAAGTACAAAATAAGAAATTTAATTTTTTTTTATTAAAATATTTAATTACTGACGATGCGATATGTTTTTGTAAAGCTCCATCATGGAACGCAATACCATATTTCAAACAATTTATTAACATCCAATGTTGACTTACATTTTTTTCTATCCATTCAATTAAATTAACTTTATCTATCTTTTCATCTATAAGATTACTAATAAAATTTAAAAACTTTTGAGCTAAATTTCTTGCACTATTAGGAGAAGAACAATATATCATTGTTTGATATTCGCTATTATTACTTAATGTCAATAATAAATTAAATAATACTTCTTCTTTATATTCCTTATTTTTAAAATCATCTTCATACATTTCTTCAACAATTTGTTCTACTAAAGAATAATCTGTTTTAAAAAACTCTGCATTATATTTTTCTTCAAAACCATCTGATATTTTATCAATATTAGGACCTAATAAATAAAACTTTACATTATCCCTTTTCAATAGCATATGAAAAGCATTATTTAATACATCTGAACGTTCATCATCTCTATTTGCACTAAGTTTGTAAAATTCATCAATAATTAACAAATCTATAGTTGGCATATCAAAATATTCCATTACTCTTTCAGCAGTTAAAAGAAATAAATTTCTTTTTTCTATTGATGCTTCTTGTGATGTTCTAACAATAATATGATAATCTTCTGAATATTTTTTAAGTTTTTTTCTTGTTTCATCAAGAAGTGCCAATGTAGGTTGAATAATTACGATATTGAAATATTTCTTTTCTGCAACTAATTCTTCTATTAAAAGACTTTTACCAAAACTTGTAGGAGCACTGACAATAACATTTTTACCACTGTCTAATAAGTTTTTTACTTTTTGTTGTTCATCATGTAAATAGTAATCTAAATTTTTAGATTTACTCGTCTCTTTTCTAATTGCAGAAGCAGTACTTTTTATAGATAATTTTTCTTTTTCTAAATAGGGATAAAAGCCTTCTGCTTCAATTAAATCAATCCACACTTCATGTGTACGTTCATCTAATTTCTTCCAATTATCAATTATATTAATTATTAATCTTCTTCCTAAATTTTCCGTTTCTTTATTTCTTAGTAATTTTGAACATAATTTAGAATATTCAAAACTCTTATCTAAATTAATATCTTTACTATTAATAATAAAGTTTATAGTTTCATCAATATTTGTCATTGTAACTTTTCCAATTCTTTATGTAAATATTTCACTAAATCTTTTTTTGAGGGTAAAGGGAATAAAAGTAATATAATATTTAAATCTGTTACAGGCTCTGGAATATTCAAGTGATTATAAAAATGTTTTTCAATCTCTTCAACTTCTTTTTCTAATGACTTTAGGAACTCATTTGTTGTTTCATCTGTATGTTTATTAAATGTATCAGAAGTATATGTACAAAGCAGTGGAACTGTTACAGATGATAAAATATCTTGCAATTTTTCTTTTTCATCAATTTTTTTCAACCATTCATCTTTTTTAGATAAAAAATCTTCATATTCTTCTTGTTTATTTAAATCTTTAAATTGTTCCAATGTATAAAAGCCTACATCAATTTTTTTTGAAACTAATGTAAATTCATCTCTTAAATAATTCTTTTTAAAATGTTCATTAATATCTTTAGTCAATTCTTTTACACCACTTTTACCGTTTTTGTATAATTTTGACTCCCCTAACCATAAAGAAAATTTAGAATTATCACTTATATCTGGTGCTATATGAACTGCATCAAAACCATGTACAGTATGACCTCTCGAATCTTTAAAATGTATTTTAGATAATAAAGGTAGGGAATTATGAAAATCTCTTAATAATAAATGTAGTATTAATTCACCAAACTCTCCTCTTTTTAAATATTTATCTTCAATATCATCATATTCACTATCTTCATCAACATACTTTTTTCTAGATTGTTCAAAACTATCTATTTTATAAATTGACCTAGCTGCTTCTTTTAATTTTCGTCTATTATACTTATCTTCTAATATTCCTTCATGAAAACCAAATGAAAAATCTACTAAAACATCCAATATTTGTTCAATAAGTTCATCTTGTCTAAATTCATCAAAATCAAAACCAGCATAATAAATTTTTAATTTTTCATGTGGAGATTGAACATTTATAATTTCTTCAGAATTAAATATACTCATTATTTACCTTTTTAAATTTTATAAACCAATTCCTACTTCATAGAAAAAGGAAGATATTTTTCTTCAATCTTTGATATATGATTTACAAAATCACTGTATGTATAATCTCTAGGATAATAACTAAATGATTTTAAATCGAAATAGTCTTGTTTAGACATAAATCTTTTACCTATTTCAATAGATGATTGTTTAGCTTTTTCATAGCTTATCTCTGAAGATAAATTTAAATTAGTTATACAGTTATCTTCAATTTTTCCATTTAAAGATGATGCACCATATTTTTCTATTTCATTCAAGAAATCAACGGCATATTTATCTGAGCCATAAACTAGTGTTGGATACACAGACAAGCCTTTAAAATACTTTTTATTACTTTCTAAAAAATCAATTGTTTCTTTTAAAGTTTCTTTTATTTCACCAGGGTAAAGTAATACATTTACTTTTATCCATATTCCATATTTAAAACAAAGCCTTATAAATTGCTGTGCTTTTTCTAAATACTTTTGAGGATTAAGTGTTTTTCCCATTCTTTTTAATTGTATATGACTTGCTGATTCTAAACCAAGATCAATAACTTTTAATCCACTGAGAGATAATAGTCTAATATTTTCTTCATTTAAATTAATATCAGCTCTTGTCTCACAGCGCCATTGATTACCTAAACTATATTTACTATATAATTCATAAAATTCTTTAATCCAGCTTTTTTTTGGATTAAAAATTGATGCTTCAAAATAGAATCGAATATTTATATCATTGTATATTTTATTTATTTGTTGAATTTCATTTATTAGTTTCTCTGGTGACTTCATATCTGATACAGGAACATTTTTATCAGCACAAAAACCACAACCTCTACCACAACCACGAGAAAGTTCAATTGAAGGTAAGATAGTTTCAAAACCATCAAGTAATTCATAATCTAATTTATCAAATAATTGGCTTTTATTAGATGAAGGAGTATCAATATATTCAGGTGTATCACTAAAATCTCTATTGTCTAATATTTCAGTCAATGCACCTTCTGCTTGACCATTTACAATTATATCTACATCTTCAAAAGTTTTTAATGCCCAATTTTTATCTGATAATACCCATCTACCACCAACTATAATTTTACAATTTAATTTAGAACGTACTTGTTTTATAAATTCAAGCCCCCAAGTAACAGCAAAAAAACTTGGTATTGAAATTAATATAGTATTATTTTCATTTTTATACTTCTTTACTAATAATTCAATTAACTTTTTAGGTGTGAATAGTTCCCCTTGGTAAACAATGACATTGTTTTCAGAACTTTTTAGTATGGTAGCAAGTCCTAATATTGCATAATTAAGATACACATGTCTTTCTTGATGTTTTTTCTTTTTCTTAAGCATACCAGCTGAAATAAATATATAGTTATTTTTCATAAGCAGTACCCACAATATCTAAAATATACTCTAAACTACTTGCTAAATCAGGTATAACAACTTTATAATATTTAATGGAATTTTTTTCAAGTAACTCTAAAATTAAATTATCAACATTCTTATTTGACTCTTCATCTTTTGACCTATATCCATCATTTAAAAATAGTATTCTTCCTGTTGGTAAATAAAAAATATAATCATAAACATCCATTTTTTTTATATAATTATCAAATAGCTCAAAATTATTTATATTTCTATTACGCATATAAGCTATGGCATCTATATAAGTCCTATCAGTTATAAATTTATCTATAGACCTTTCATTTATTAACTTTTCATTTAACCATATTTTTTGAAATTCAAGAAACTCTTTCTCATTAAGGTTATCAATATTTGAATGCCTTAAATCATCTATTATTTTTCTAGAATCAACATTGATATATTTTAGTAGAAGTTTTTCTTCTACAGCTTTTGCTAATGTAGTTTTACCAGTTGAACTAGCACCTGTAAAAGCTATTTTCATATTATTTACTCATATCTTTTATCTCATCTTTTCTTCCAATAATTGGTACATATAACTTAAAATATGCAGAACCTATTACACCTGAAAACATATCAAAGGCAGGCCATTCATCTTTAATCCCTGCATTTAATGTATGGCTTGTAGATATATCAGGGTAAGCATCAATATATACAACTCTTTTAATTTTCAACTGCATTGTTTTTTTAGCACAAAGTTGACAAGGTGAATCTGTAGAGTAAAGTGTTCCTCCTATTACACTCTGTCCACCAGATTTAGATATTTGTAAAAAAGCATTTTCTTCTGCATGTAAAGCCCTTTCTCTCGTAGGATTTTTAAATTTTGCTTTTTTCAGGATCTCTTTTATGTCATTTTTTGAAACGCCCTTTTGCTCTATTTTTTTTAACTTATCATTTAACTCGATTTCTGCTTGATTATCTTTAAAGCAAAAAGGCAAAAACCTATTTTGCTTATTTTTAAAATTTTCTTTTATATAATTTTTAAACTCTAAAGACCGTTCATATTCACTAAAAATCATATTTTCACCTGCATTTATTAATTGTTCAGGTGTTCTGTATAAGCAAGGAATATGTTTCTCAGGAGTATCATTCCATCCAAATCCTCTCAAATAACCATCTGCTCCAACTACTACAGCACCAACTTGTCTTGATATGCACCCAGAATTATATCTTGCTGTAAAAGCTACTTGCATAAACCTTTCATCATCATTTGGAGTAAATAATCCTGGTTTTCTAATTAAAGCTATATATTTAATTATTTGTTTACTTAGTATAGTTTCATCATCCTTGTCATTGTTAATAAAAACATCACCCTTACCAATACAAGCATTAATAGCTTGAGTTTCAATACCTTTATCGTTAGTTTCGAATTCTTTAATAGATCGTAAATTATCAGGAGGTAACTTAAATATTTTTTCAATTCTATCTTTTCTTGTTTCTTCACTTGCCATAATAGAGAACAGATAAAAAGACTGATATCTGTTTCTAAAAAACTCTATTTCATAAATATTTCTCAAAGCATCAATAACAAAAAAATCTTTTTTACTTTCTTGTTTATTCTCCTTTCTAACTAACTTTATAACTCGACGTATAATTTCAGGAATTAAAAAAATATTTAAATCTTTTTCGTTTTCTAAGCCTATTAATGATGATATTTCAATTTTACTGTCTTTAAATATTTTCCCTTCATTTCTTATATTATTACCAATTTCTTGAAATAACGGTGTATAATCTGGACTTGACTTATTTATATTTTTATTTATATAGTCATTTGTTTTTGAAAGAATTTCTTTCACATCATTTGTAGGATAATCACCATAACTTGATAGTGCAGATATAAACCTGCTAGATAAATCTTTTATTTCTTTAAACGTACTATTTTCTTCAAAAATTTTTTCATAATTATCTAATTTTTCAAGATCATTTACAAAAAATAAAAATAGTAAATCTGAAACTCGAATATGAAAAAACTCATTCCAATCATTATTTCGATAAAAATATTTAATATTTTGAATTTTTCTATATTCTAAATCAAATTCTTCTTTAACTCCAGAATCTAAAATACTATTTAGATCTAATTTACTATAATTTTTTGATAAAAATTTAGCAGTTTGAGTACATCCACTACCTAATGCACCTGTTAATCCAATTATTATAAATTCACTTCTTAAGTTCTTCAAAACAGCCTGAATATCATTTTTCACTTAAAACTCCTCTAATTTAAATTTAACACACTCATTCCATTACCCTTAGGCTCAAACTTTATCTGCAATGAAATCCTCTCTTTTAGTGCCTCCACATCTGAGATCACACCTATCATCTATCTAACCTACCCAAAACTTCAAAACTCTTCATATCTATCTTTGAAAAAGCAAACCATTTCTTGCCCAAGTCTTTTAAGCTTGCTCCTATGTGGTAGACCTCTTTATCGTCAAGTATTAAAAACCTATCGTGACAACTATCAAACTTTTTTATCTCTATTGGTTTATATTGTGAGTTGTATTTTTTTAGATCAAGGTTTAGCTGTTTTGATATTCTCTTTGTGTATATACTCACTTCTACATCTTGGTTTTTACTAAAAAGAGTTAGTACACTGTCATCGACATAGTTATCTATAAGTATGATCTTAGTTTCTGCACTTCTGATCAAGTCAGACACAAAACTGTAGGCATCAAACATTTGTCCGTCGTAAAATACCCCTTGTTTTTGCTTTAACGACTTATCTTCTAGTGCATCAAAAAGCTTTTCAAACTTTTCATCCGTTTTTATTTCATGGGTTATTTGTCTTTTTTCTACAAGCTCTAGTCGTTTGAACATATTTGCATTTTGGGTAAGAAACTGTCTCATCTTTACAAAACTGTTTATGATCTGTATACTTGTTTTTACAGCAGTTTCACTTCTTAAGACTGCTGAGAGCATCGACACACCCTGTTCTGTAAAAGCATAAGGCAAAGAAGTGGCGTGTTTAAGTGGTTTGAACCGGTCGCAATTTGCGACCAGTTCATTTTTTTCGACTATTTCATTCATGACAACTCCAACTCACTAGTCCCATCACCCTTAGGCTCTACCTTTATCTGTAACGGAATTCTTTCTTTTAGTGCCTCCACATGTGAGATCACACCTACCATTTTTCCTGAGCTTTGGAGTTGGTTGAGTGCGTTAAGTGCAAGCTCCAAGCTGTCACTATCAAGCGTTCCAAAACCTTCATCCAAGAAAAGTGAGTCTATGCTTATCTTCTGACTTGCTAGGCTTGAAAGCCCTAAAGCTAAAGAGAGGCTCACTATAAAGCTTTCACCGCCTGAGAGTGTGCTTACTGGTCGTACTACATCGCCTTGAAAGCCGTCTACGATCTCTATTTCAAGTAGTTTGTTGGACTCAAGGCTTCGTTGCAGCTCGTACCTTGGGCTGAGGATCTCTAAGTGTTTGTTTGCTAGGTATATAAGCTGATCTAGCGTGATCCCCTGAGCAAATTTTGCAAACTTGTCACCGTTTGCCGAGCCTACCATTTCGTTGAGTTTTACCCACACTTGAAATGCATCTTTTTTCTTCTCTAGATCTTTGATCTTATCTTCATGTTTTTTCATATTTGCTGCATTTATCTCAAGCTCTTTTTCAAAACTACCTATTGTTTTTTGAAGCTCATCTATTTTGTTTTGCAACTCGTTTAGCTCATCGTTGACACTTACTAGTTCTCTTTCACTTAGTTTTAGTTCTTGGAGTTCTTTTAGTTTTTTAGCCGTGTCGTTTTTGAGAGTTTGTATCTGTGTGTATCTCTCTTCTATGGCTTTACACTTGGCAGCTAGTGCCTCATACACCTCTTTGCTTAGCAGTGCTTCTTCAAACTCTCTAACAGAGTTAAAGTTGTACTCTTTAAGTGCTTTTTCAAAGCTCTCTTTAGCTATTTTTAGGTTTTTTGTATCTTGTTCTTGTTTATGTGTCAGTTGTTCTATCTGCTTTGTAAGTGAACTCTCTTATGAGTTTAAATCTGTTACTCTGTTTTGGAGTGCATTTAGTTTTTCTTGCAAGTTATTAAAAGACTCTGTTATGCTTTTTTCAAAACCATCTACATCTTCTACATCCAAGATCTCCTCAGACTTTGTTCTCAAGTTTAGTATGCCTTTCTCAAGGTCTGTTTTCTCACCCTTTAATCCATCTGTAGTTTTTAGTATGTTTTGTACTTGAAGCTCTACATGTTGTTGCTCGTTTAGTGCTTTTTGCAACTCTTCTTTTTTAACTCCTAGTTTATCTTTTGTGTCTCTTAGTGCTACTAGTTCATTTAGGTCTTTTTCTAGTTCTACTATTTTCTCTTTCAGGTCTACTTTTGAGCTTGACTCAGGTGTAAACGCATACTTTGCAAAGAGTTCATTTACACTTGCTTGTGCATCTTCTAGTTTTTTGATCTCAAAAGTGGAGTTCTCAAGCTTGGAGCCTAGTTTTGCTAGGTTTATCTCACCAAGTTGTTGTTCATTTTTTTCATTTTGCAGGAGCTGTTCTTGATCTTTTATCTTTGCGGTTGTTTGATCTACATCTATGCTAAGTGCATGATCTATGTAGGGGTGCTCTTTTGAGCCACACAAAAAGCACTCCTCTCCATCACTTAGTTTAGCTCTGTCAGCTTCGTAGTTTTTTATAAGCAGCTCTTTTTCTCTTTTTTCCTTAAGAGTGCTAAGGTTTTGTTCTATCTGCAAAAGGAGTTTTGCTTTTTCATCTTTTAGTTTTGTTTGGGTTCTTATGTTCTGCTCACACTCTGCTTTAGTCTTTTTCTCTTGGTTTATGCTCTCAGATAGTTTCTTGTGTTCACCCACAGCTTTTAAAAGTTCATCTACCTTTTGTAGTTCAGCTCTTGCACTGTTTTCTTTACTGGTAAGATCTTTTGTTTTTTCCCCTATAGTTTCTAACTCAGTTGTAAGTGTTTGAAGCTCTTGTTCTAAAGAATTTAGTTGCTCTTTTTGTTTGACAATATTTTCTTCTACAAGGGTTTCATTTTCAACAAGTTCATCTACATCAACTCTAAAGATTTTTGCAAGCTCTTGCTTTTGAAGTGAGAGTTTTTTGTCTAACTCTTGGTGAGACACCACTTTAGATTCTATTTGCGTTTGTACTACTCTTAACTCTTTGATCTTTTGTATGTTTTGCTCGTAAATACTTTTTTCTTTTACAAACAACTCTTTTGTAGTGTTTAACTCTTGGAGTTTTGTTTTATGTAACTCTTTTAGCTCTAAGAGCTCCTTTTGTAGTTCTGCTAGGGTCTTACTTTGATCTTGTGTGGTTTTTACAATTGCATTTTTCTCTTGGCTTATTGGTTGAACTCTCAGGGCATTGTTAGCGAGTTCTAACTTTACAAACTGATCTTTGTTTTGCTCTTTTTCTTTTGCTACTTTTTCAAACTCTTGTGTTTGCTTTATCTGATCGTTTTGCAGTTTTTGCAAGTTCTCTAACCAAGTAGATATCTTTTTTAGTTCACTCTCTTTTTTATCAAGCGAGAGTTTCTCTTTTTTTGATTCTGCCAGTGCTTTTGACTTTTCTTCAAGCACCTCTTTTTCTAGCAGTTCTATACTTCCTAAAGCTATCTCGTCATTTTCTATATCTTGTTTTTTGCCTGAGTAGGTCTCATATATCTCTTGAGAGATACGCTTATATATGTAAGTTCCGGTGATCTTCTCTAAAAGGGTTGAGCGTTCAGTCTCTTTTGCTTTTAAAAAAGCATCAAAAGAACCTTGAGCTAGCATCATCGACTGGATAAACCTGTCAAAATCAAGCCCCGATATCTCTTCTATAACTTTAGGAACTTTTGAGAGGTAAGACTCTATGATCTTGTTCTCTTCTAAGTCTACGATCTCCATCTTTGCACTTTGAAAGTTACCGTCTGACTTTTTACGTGCACGCTTTTGACTCCAAGAACTACGGTATTTTTTCCCTTTTATCTCAAACTCTACTTCGCATAAACATTCACCTGTGTGTCTACTCATCAGGTCATTTGGGTTTGTTAGCCTTGCTGTTCTTCCATATAAAGCACAAGTGATCACATCGAGTAGTGTACTCTTTCCTGCTCCTGTTGGACCTGTTATGGCAAAAAGAGACTCACCTTTTAAAAACTCTTCAAAGTCAACTTCGAACTCACCTTTAAGAGAGTTAATATTTAATAACCTTACTTTGAGGATCTTCATAGCTCTTGAACCTTT
>Ga0193953_1001337_pt1 | contig 11507 bp, 7 predicted proteins | sample BB_4_MG_FD_140325 | JGI IMG/M metagenome (GOLD analysis project Ga0193953, IMG submission 140325) | Microbial mat bacterial communities from the Broadkill River, Lewes, Delaware, United States - BB_4_MG | ecosystem: Environmental > Aquatic > Freshwater > River > Microbial mats | place: USA... | reverse complement strand
TACCAAACCCGGCATCCTGAGCACCTGGCTCGCCCACTTCCTGTCCAAAATAAATCATGGTCGGTGCCGTGCTGATGGTAGTAGAAACCACCATGGCAGGCATTCCCTTTTGGGCATCACCCACAAACTCCGGACTGGCAATACGCTGCTCATCATGATTTTCAAGAAAGTGTAACATGTGGTGTTCAATATCTTTTAAGCCTTCCTGAATAGCCGGTAAATTATCCGTTAAACCATGACCTTGCATGATGTGCTTTAACGTATCGTACAGCTCCACCTTATCATACAAGTAATCCATCTTGCCTTTGCGGATATAATCACGATACAAAGATGGATTGTAAACTTCCGCTAACAGGAAAGCTTCCGGATTTGCGGTCTTAATAGACGAGTTCATATAACTCCAAAACTCAACGGGGACCATCTCAGCCATGTCAAAGCGAAAACCATCCACTCCCAATTCGGTCCAGTACAAAGCAATATCCCGAAACTTCATCCAGGAATCCGGCACTGTTTTATCCTGCCAAAAAGCAAAATGAGCTTGGTAATCTTGCTGATCGAAACCTTCGGGCAATTCATCGAAGTCTTTTGTTCCATCCGGACGAACACCATAATTGATCTTCACTGTTTCATACCAATCATGAAAATTAGGTTGTGCTAACCGGGATCCATTACCCGTCCATTTAGCCGGATTCTCTTCGAACTGACCATCCGCTAAGGGATGGTTTCCATCACCCAGTGGCTGATAATTATTCTCGGCCTGTGGTACCATAAATGGTTGATTGGGGATGTAATAAAAATTGTTGTTCACGGCATATTCCACCGAAATATCATCATTAGCCCCGAAATCCACAATCCCTTCCGGGTTATTTTTTCCTTGATAATGACGCGCCACGTGATTGGGTACAATGTCGATAAGTACCTTCATACCGTTACGGTGCGTGCGCTCAATCAAAGCTTTAAATTCTTCTAAACGATTATCGGGATTCACTGCCAAATCGGGATTCACATTATAATAATCCTTTACAGCATATGGTGATCCTGCCCTTCCTTTAACCACATCTGGATCGTCGTTAGAAATGCCATAAGCGGTATAGTCAGTGATAACTGCATGATGAGGGACACCAGTATACCACATGTGAGTGACACCTAAATCATTTAACTCCTGCAATGCTTTATCGGTAAAATCATTGAATTTACCAACGCCGTTTTCCTCGATGGTTCCCCAGGGTTTATTGGTTTCATTGGTATTTCCAAAAAGACGGGTAAACACCTGATATACCACTGCCTTACGCTTTTCCGGAGTAGCTTGCTCCTTTTGAGGCGCTTGTCCGCAACTCGCTGCCATGACTGCCAAAAGAACCACTACTGATAGTTTCTTGAACATATTTATATCGATTTTTGGTGATAAAACTTTTCGAATTGTCATATTTATGCCTTTTGTAACACCACAAACACCTTTGAATTCAAAAGCGTAAGTTACAAAGTCAATCTCAATATAAGGTGTTCAGGTTGGGTCGAAACAGAACCTATTCCATCGCAGCCAGGCTGTTTAATATCGAACAAAACCTTTGTTTTCAATCCTTTTAAGCCTTTCTCATTTTCCAAAATAAACCGCTACCACGATTCTTGAAAAGTGGTATTTGTTCTCATTCAATTCTTGCAAACGTTTTCGATAATCATGTGAATAGATGCATTCTTCAATTATTTTTTGGCTCCTTGCCAATAATTTTACTACTCAATAGTATACACCCCTATCTTTTTTCAAATAAACACCTTACCTTTATTATTATTGATTAATTCCACTGGCATGAAAAAAGTATTAATCGTAGACGACGCGGCTGATTCCCGACTTTTATTCAAAAAACTTTTAGAAAAATATCCGGTTGAAATTCTTGAAGCCAAAGATGGTCAGGAAGCCTGGGATCTTATTTTAAAGGAACATCCCCATCTGGTTTTATTAGACATTCACATGCCCAATAAAGATGGATTTGAACTACTGGAGGACTTAAAAGAGGAATGGATCAGCATACCGATAGCTGTCATATCTAACGATGATGAAAACATTACTATTGAATCCAGTTTATATATGGGTGCACAAGCTTTTCTAAAGAAACCGATCGATTTAAAAGAGTTTAAGGATATCATCCGGGTTCTGGATTTACCAGAACACAACTAAAGTTATCAAAGCTAAGACACTGAAACATGCCAGTTGTAAAGTACTTCACTTTTGAAAGGTTGGGAGCTACAACTTTTCAATGCCTATTCCCGGTTTATCGTTTAAAATCACCTTGCCATTGACAATTGTTACCCCCTTAAATGGATCATTAGAAATAAGTAAGTTACCATCTAAATCCGCCCAATCAACCATTGGTGATAACTGAGAAGCCGCCGAAATAGTGCAGGAAGTGGCCGTCATACAGCCAATCATCACTTTCATATTCAGGCAACGCGCCAAAATAATCATTTTATGTGCTGCGCGCATCCCCCCACATTTCATCAATTTGATATTGATTCCTGAATAAACACCATTCAATGGCAACACATCATTCACCGTTTGAACAGCTTCGTCAGCAATAATAGGTAAAGGGCTATTTTCGGTCAACCAGGCGTTATCATCCAACCTTTTCTTAGACATGGGTTGCTCAACAAACGCAATCCCTTTTTCCTTTAACCAATGAATCAAATCCAATGCTTGATATTTATCATTCCACCCCTGGTTTACATCAACACATAGTGGTTTGTCCGTAACGGATCGAATGGTTTCAATCATCTCCATATCGTTTACACCCCCTAACTTCACTTTCAAAATAGTGTATGGATCAGCTTCAATCACTTTTTGACGCACAACTTCAGGCCTATCCATACCGATGGTAAAACTGGTATGAGGAGCTTTTTCCGGATTCAATCCCCATAACTTATACCAGGGTTGCCCGGTCAATTTCCCTACCAGGTCATGTAAAGCAATATCTACAGCGGCTTTTGCAGCATAATTCCCATCTGCCAATCCATCCAGATATGTGAGTATGTCATCCAGCAAAAAAGGAGTGGCAAACTGTTCCAAATTAATTTTGGATAAAAAATCTGCAGCCGTAATATGCGATTCGCCCAGATAAGGGGGCATGGAAGCCTCACCATAACCAACAACACCCTCATATTTAATTTCAACAAGTATCACCGGGGTTGTTGTTCTGGAATTAGACGCAATGGTAAACACATGCTTCAACTGCAGGTCATATGGCTTAAAAGATAATTTCATGTCCCTTTGCACTCAATTTATTACCATAGAATGAATAAAGATAAAAGCCCTTATCAAGAAAGTCAATTATACGCATTTCCGTTTACAGAGGAGTTATTTAGTTATATTTCAACTATTTTGAATCCTTCAAACGCCCATTGACAATTAAGATATGTGAATTATATTTGTATTACATATCACAAATAAGGATTTCCACATCACTCATATAAACACTCTTCGAAAAATGAATAGACTTATATTTTTTCTGACACTCATCAGTTTAACTTTTATTTCTTGCCTGGCACAAAAAGTTGAAACTGGACTGGAGATTCTGCAGAACAACCAATTTTCAATATTAAAAGGAAAAAAAGTGGGGCTTATTACTAACCCAACAGGCGTTAACAAACAACTGGAATCAACAGTTGACATTCTGTTTAACGCACCGGAGGTTGAATTGGTAGCACTCTACGGTCCCGAGCATGGCGTAAGAGGGGATTATTATGCAGGTGATCATGTGTCTTTTTTCGAAGATCCTAAAACCGGGTTACCAGTCTATAGCCTGCATGGCAAAACCAAAAAACCAACCCCGGAAATGTTGAAAAACATTGACGTCCTGGTTTATGACATTCAGGATATAGGTTCCCGCTCCTATACCTATATCAGCACCCTAGGACTGGCCATGGAGGCAGCTGCTGAAAACACTATAAAAATGGTGGTACTGGATCGACCCAATCCGCTAGGGGGCCTTAAGATGGAAGGCCTGGTTACCGAACCTGATTTCATCTCTTTTGTAAGCCAGTTTCCGATCCCCTATGTGCATGGCCTGACTGTGGGTGAACTGGCTCAATATCTCAATGGAGAGGGTTTATTAAAAAACGGTGTCCAATGTGACCTGGAAGTGGTACAAATGAATGGCTGGAAACGATCAATGAACTTTGAAGATACCCAACTGCCATGGATTCCCTCATCGCCACATATCCCTCACCCACACTCATCGTATTATTATCCAGTTTCCGGAATATTGGGAGAACTATACGTTTACAGTATCGGCGTCGGCTATACTTTACCTTTTCAACTATTTGCAACAGAATGGATAGATGCTGACAGTTTAGCAACTAACCTCAATGCTTTACAACTATCCGGATTGATATTCCGTCCGGTTCATTTCAAGCCATATTACAGCGTTTCCAAAGGCAAGATGGTGCATGGCGTTCAAGTGCATATTACCGATTACGAAAAAGCTCCCTTATCACTCATCCAGTTTTACATCTTACAGGAAAGCCACAAACTATGGCCGGATAAAAACATGTTCGAAATATGTGAGGCTTCCCGCCTAAGTATGTTTGATAAAGTATGTGGCAGTGATAAGATCAGAAAAACATTTACACAACGCTGGCTGGTAAAAGATATCAAAGCTATGTGGTATCAAGATATTAAATCATTCCGCCAAAAGGCAGAGCCCTATTTCCTCTACAACTAAAAGGTAGGCTCTCCCGCAAACTGAATAGTTATTATAAAAAATTGAACTCTATTGAAGTTCTTTGATGTCACTTTGTTGCATCGTAGGTTTTCACCTACGTTTATTGCTATTTGAGCATAAAGCATTCATTGATCGTTCATCTTCCTTACCAAATATACCGAATGCATATGCCTTAGTAACAAAAAAGCGGGATCCCACCAGGAATCCCGCTTTACCTATTAATATCTTATCGACTTAGAATATTTTAATTCTTTCGTCTGTAATTTCTGCTTTACTACGAATGGCTTCTAAAGCTTTATAATCCACTTTAAAAGAAGCAGATTGTTGTAGTGTTGCCTTTTCGCTATCTACATCAACCGTACCAGCTTCCACTGCATTAACTTTTACAACAAATACACCATTATTACCAGCTACTGGTGCACTCATCTCACCTTGTTTAGCGGTTGTAGCCAAAGCTACTAAAGCAGGTTCAATACCTGCTCCCGGTACCTGATAAGCTGCAAAATCAATATTACTGGCATTTTGCACTTCCACATCCAGACTTTGAGCTAAAGCACTCATGCTACTGCTGTTTTGTTTTTTGCTATTAATATCGGCAATCAACAACTCAGCTTTCTTATCATTACGCAGTTGACGCTCTATTTGACCTTTCACAACATTTACAGGTGTATTGCCTTCCTCACGCGCATTGGTCATTACAGCTAATACATAAGTATCACCAAACTCAAAGATCGGAGACATATCGCCTACCTCTGCCTCAAAGGCCCAACGCACCATTTCGCGAGGCGACTCCAAAGCACCAACATTGCGATCATTTGCTTTTAAGCTACGTCCGAAACGTTTCACTAAATTCTCAGTTTGAATAGCTTCATTGAACTTCTCTTGCGAGTTGTTCATGGCAGCAAACTTAGCGGCTTTAGCATAAACGATCTGATTTGTTTTAGAACTATAATCGACTTTACGCTCTAAGGTTGCAATATTATACTTAGTAACCGGACGACCTTTATCCTGAATGTTGATGATATGGAAACCAAATTGACTAGCCACTTTCACCACATCGCCTTTTTTACCATTGAAACACGCATCATTGAACGGTTGTACCATTTTACCTTCAGTAAACCACCCCAGGTCACCACCGTTGATGCCTGAACCAGGATCCTGAGAATGTTCACGTGCTAACTTCGCAAAATCAGCACCACGATTAATCAGGTTTAACAAACTATCAGCAATCGCTTCATCTTTTTCCGGTGTATTACCCCGAATCAAAATATGACGTGCTTTCACTGAATCAGGAACCTGTGCAATGTTAACTAAACGTGATAACTTGTAGGTCTCATTTTCAAAGTAAGGACCATAAACATCACCCTCTTGTGCATCAGCTACAAAATCCTGAAGCGTAGAACTCAACTGCTCCACTTTCAACTTACGATCAATATGGTTGGACTCGGAATTCATATTCACATATTGAATAGCATCAGTTTCCGGTGCACCAAATTCACTTTTAGCTTGTGTAATCCACTCTTCCGCCATGTTTTTATCATCGGCTGAAGGCTTCACTTCAAACACTACATACTCCACGTCACGTGTTGCCTCTTGCTTGTAATTATCAAGGTGAGCATTGTAATACGATTTGATATCGCTGTCTGATATCGTAACCGTTGAATCGGGAATACTGGTAAAGCGTTTTACGATAAAATCAAAAGTGACTTTGTTTTGCTTTGCTTCTGCTTCTGATTTGGCTTGTGCAGTTGTAACATACATTCCTTTTTTAATCAGATCTCTGTATTTAGCAAATAAACGTTCCTTTGTGATTTGCTTTTCCAAATACATCCAATAAAAGTTAGCAGTTGGATCACTGTTTTTCTGCTGCAAAAAGGTAATTAATTGATTTTTATCAAATACACCTGTCTGCGGATTCGTAAACATTTGACGAATCTGAGGGTGTACACTGTTACCCGTTGTCATCTCCACCAATTCATCCACAGTAACCTGAATGCCCAGCTCCTCATATTTCTCATCCATAATCACATCCTGCACCAACTGATTCCAGGCTTGATCACGTAATTGATAAGAAGTATTTTCATCCAAAGCGGCTTTTCCGGAGCTTAGCTTTGCAAATTCTTCCAATTCGCTTAAATAATTTTGATACTCAGGATATGAAATACTCGTACCATTTACTTCTCCAACTTGCTGTTGAGTACCTTTGAATAACGAGCTACCCGAGTTAAGAAAATCTGTTAGTAAAAAGGCGACTAGCCCCAGACCTATAATCAATATAACCAATCCGGCTCTGTTCCTTATTCTCTCTAATGTTGCCATTCGATTAACAATTAAATTATTGTGATTTTTAAATCAGGTTACGAATATACAAAAAATTGACAAACACAATCCGCTGTTGATATCTTTGACCGAAGAAAGTTATGAAGAATGTTATTTTAAATGGAATGAAACAATTAATAACGGGGAAAGCCTGCATGACCAATCAAATGAAAAAACGCTACTCCGAAGGAAGAATTACCTTCACTAAATCAATACGTGCATTGGTGGCTGCCACTATTTGAAAACTAAACTTTTCAATACTTATTTCCTCATTTTCTGTTGGAATGGATTTATTGTAGAATAAAATTAATCCTGCAATGGTTTCATAATTATCAGACTGAGGTAATTTTAAAGCGTACTTATCATTGATGTAATCAATTTCTAATCGCGCAGAAAACTGATACTCCGTTTCCGATATTTGCTGTTCAATCAAATCCGACACATCATGTTCATCATTTATCTCACCAAAAATTTCTTCCAGAATATCTTCTAACGTAACGATACCAGCCGTTCCACCATATTCATCCACGACCAATGCAATACTTTTATGCTCCTTCGTAAATATTTCGAGTAGCTTATTGGCTGTCATTGACTCAGGGATAATAGAGATGGGGCTTAATATATTTTTTAGCTGTTTGGGATGTTTAAACAACTCTGATACATGAACAAATCCAACAATATTATCAATACTCTCTTTATAGATCAGTATTTTCGACAGGCCGGTTTCAATAAATATTTGACGTAAGGTTTCCAAATCCTCGCCAATTTCCATCACTTCTAAATCTGTGCGGGGTACTATACAATCCCTGATTTTTAGCTTCGAAAAATCAAGTGCATTCTTAAGCATCTTGATCTCTTGCGATCCGGAATCATCATGATCCGACTTCTCCTTGTGTTCAGTTAACAGGTTATCCAGATCGGCGCGTCCCAACATCCAGGTACCACTCTGCCGAGACACTTTTGCCTTTAAAACATACCGGATAATAAAATTAGATATCCCCATGGTTAGTCGACTCACCGGATAAAATACCACATAAAAAAACAATAAGGGCACAGCAAATACATTCAGGACAAACGTGGGATGAATGCGGAAAAGAGTTTTGGGTAAAAACTCTGCAGTGATCAGAATAATCAAGGTAGAAAAAATAGTCTGAATCAACAGCAATCCTGTTTCAGAAGGGATATACTTTGTAATAAACGGAGCTATCAGTTTGGCCATCTCCAATCCATACACTACCAACGCAATATTATTTCCAATCAAAATCGTAGACAGGAAAATGCCAGGATTGCGCACGAACCGGTCAATGATTTTTGCCGGAAAAGGAAACTTCTTTTTATTGAGCTCCAATAACAGTTTATTGGAACTAAAAAATGCCATTTCACATCCTGAAAAGAAGGCTGAAAAAAGTAATGTTAAGAAAATCAATGATAATGCATTCATGGGAGCCGCGGCCTGTTAACTTACCGAAAGTTAAAAAAAGTTAGTTAATATTTGTACCATTTTGAGTCGTATCTTCACAACAAACATAAAAATGGCACTACTCTTCTATTTCCAGCTCACCGCTCACATTTTTAATGCGCCAATTTGAGAGCGTTTGATCGGATTCCAATCCGGTACCCGTGATAATCTGAGTGGGCGTTGTAATCTTCACAAATTTATCGGTATACAAACGCTCTTCTTTCATATCCCAAAAAAGCTGCTCGGTATTTAAAACTTCACCTTTCGTATTAATACCCTGCACATCATTATTCAACTCCCACAACTCTTTTGGCTTTTCATAATAAATGGCATTCATGCACTTTATCTGAGTTTCCACCTCACCACTTGAATTATAAATAAACAGGTGAAACCCGGAAGGAAAATCGATATAAGGATCTTCTTTAAACTTATAGCTCAACATCTCCGGCGTTATAAAGCGATATTTCACTTTTCCTGAATCGGTAATAACCGTTTCTAACTCCTGATAGGATAAGGCCGGTAAATCTTCCCGGTTGCTAATGGCTTTTATTTCTTCAGGCTTATTGGAACTACATGAAGTGGTACCAAAAGAAACAGCAAGCAGTAAAATACTGCTTGCTGCAAATGCTGTTTTTAAGCTATTTTTTATATGTGGTATCAACACCTTATTTTTTAGCTCTAACGGTTGTATTCTCATTAATCCACCCACCTACTTTATAAGCATCTCCTTCTTTCATATTCTCAAAGAATAGCTCTTCTGTGTTAGGGAAGTACTGTGAATAAAGTACAATCATTTCATTGGCATCCTTAGCTGCTTCCGGATCAACGGCCTTAGCCTTCTTGAATTTATCAACAGCAGCCCAATAAACTGATTTATGCTCAATTTCTTTAGACCCATAGCTCTTGGCCGTAGCCGCATAAGCCTTACCAATCAGCACATATGGAGCGCCCCAATCTGATCTCAGCTGAGTCGCTTTTAAGGCATTGCTTTTAACCTGTGCATAATTCTTTTGAGACATGTAAACCAGTGACAAATAATAATGATAAGTCGCTTTGGTAGCATTATCTTCCTCCAATTCAATGGCTTCTTTATAATAGCCAACGGCCTTATCCATATCTTGGGTCTTCATATACATTTTGGCTAAACCAAAAGCCGACGATGAAGATGGTTCAATAGCATGCAAGTACTCTGATGATTTATAAAACAACTCCGCATCTCCGCAGTCACCTTTGGCTAATAAACGGTTAACACGCTTCAGCCAATCCAGATTTCCAGTATTTTCCGCCAATTGAGGGCCAAAAATTGTCTCGATCGTTTCACAATCTGCAGCACCACTTTTAGCAAACATCGCTTCCACCTGGTTTTTCATCTCCTTAAGCGCATCTTTTGTAGTTGGCTTCTTTGTCAACTTGATCTTTTGATCAAAAACATCACTTACCGAGGTATAAGTATTAACCAAGGCTTCTGCAGTAATTTCATCCATTTTGTACATCACGGTACTGTTCATCATAAAAGTGATCAGTACCGCAGGCTGTGCCTTCACACCCCTTTGGCGAACGGCTTCCTGCAGTATTCCATGAGCTTCTTTCACGATGGCTGGTTCATCACGCTTATACTTTAGCATGGCCACTGCCTTTTTACCCAAAATATAGGGTGTCGGGTATTTTCTGTGGTCACCAAAGTATTGAGCACGTTGATCATATACCTTCATTAATAATTGATAGTACTCTTCTTTTTTAGCAATATCACTCTCTTTGCTATAAAAGGCTTCCACCATATTCTCACCGTGTGAATAAATATTGATGTTAGATGCCGGGCACTCAGTAAAGACAATCTTCCAATATGGATAGGCCTCAGTATAATTTTTTTGCTTGTAAGCTTCACTGTAAAGTGATAGATTCATCAAACATCTAACACTATCCTCTCCATGTCCATACTTGGACCCATCTTCTACTCCTTTTTGGGCAAAGGCTGCGCTCATTGATATGATCAGCCCTGCGATTAATAATTTAGTAAACTTCATTGGCATGGTATTTTGGCTTTTGTATTAAAAACTCTTATTCAAATTTCCGTTGCATGAACCAAAATTCATGTAACGTCAGGTTCAATGTTACTTTCGCGTAATTTTCCTTCGTTAAACTATTATCTGATGTTCCTCTTTGTCCCCATTGAAATCCAACATTTAGTGATGTTTTGGATCGCTTTAATGGCATTCCAAGTCCAAAACTTATGCCAAAGTCTTCTAATTGATTCCCACCGACCACTAAATAATCCTGTATATAATAGGTACCCAAACGATAACGCATCCTGCTTAAATAAAAATCCGCACTTCGATCATTGGGTATATACTCCACTCCAAAGGCATATTTTTGGCGATCTGTCCTTGTCACATTATCACTTTCCCCTGGAATTTTTGCCTTGCTATATAAACTACTTGAATAATCAGCCGTCATTAATAATTTGTGATCTATATTAAAGGCGACACCTAATCCATAGGAAAGCGGAACGTCACTGACCACATCATCTTTGGAATACGCCAATGTGTCGGCGACTACAACCATCCGATCTTCTTCCTGAATCGTTGTTCCCTGTCCGGCCAACCTCACAATCTCGCCCTTCATTTTTTGTTCCGGTGTTAACGTTGCGCCAAAAATGATACTTCTGTCAGTACCCAACTCCAGCTCATATTGCGCCCCAAAATCAAAATGGATGTCGTTAATTCTAATTTTTTCGGAAGTTCCAACGCTTTGTGCAAATTTGTCGTTTGGAAACTGAACGAGAGAGTTATGCTTAAGGTTACCAAAATGATAGCCAAAATGCATCCCTACCGAAAGATTTTTTATTGGCCTGACGGCTAAGCCGGCATAAGCTCTTGCAATGTTTCCACTTCCGGCACCATTGTACTTATAATAATCCGGATCACTAATTGCCTTATCCCCTGAATTATCGTTAAAAAACTCATATCCGACAACGGATGTTGGCTTAAGCCCCATTGAGAAAAATCCCCATCGGG
>Ga0193953_1001334_pt1 | contig 11520 bp, 12 predicted proteins | sample BB_4_MG_FD_140325 | JGI IMG/M metagenome (GOLD analysis project Ga0193953, IMG submission 140325) | Microbial mat bacterial communities from the Broadkill River, Lewes, Delaware, United States - BB_4_MG | ecosystem: Environmental > Aquatic > Freshwater > River > Microbial mats | place: USA... | reverse complement strand
GCATTAGCATGTTTTTTACTATAATTGATACCAAGGCAATAAGTAAAATAGGGGTCAGGTAAACAGCTATTTTGTCAATAATACCTTTGGGATTGATCACAAAGAGTAGGGAAATTCCAAAATAAACCAGAGTGAAGAGGTATTGTGGGATATTTGGAAAGACAGGTAATATTCCCATTTCATAGCTGACTGCTCCTGTTCTTGGTAAAGCCAACAGGGGGCCAATAATCAGCATGATAATGATGCCCATGATGATACTAAATTTTGGTCCGACCTTAGACGCAAAGGAATCGAATGTGCCCCCCGATTTTGCTATGGCAATAATTGCCAGTATCGATAAACTCACATCGGTAGTGAAGAAGCCCATGATGGCTTGAAGCCATGAATCTCCACTCACAACTCCCAATTGAGGTGGAAATATCAAATTTCCTGCTCCAAAAAACATCGCAAACAGTGCTACGCCAATCACCACAATATCCTTAAACTTTTTCATTAGATCTTATTTTTTTATAGAGCGCGAATGTATTAATTGATTGGTGAAATAAAACTAACAATTGTCATTAATTTGAGGTTTGTGTGGGAAATAAACGCTTATAAATGGGAATGAATGCATTCAACTGATGTTTGTAACATATGCTTCTTTTGTCGATGAAGTGCCACCTGACTTTTAGTGCAAAAAATCACTTCTGTATATTCACAAAAAAAAACTCACCAGTTCTAGGTGAGTTTCTCGTATTTTGTATTGGAATAATCTTATTGTGAACTTAGGACTCAAGACGGTAAATCTCCATGATGTCCTTTAATATTCTATTGAAATTTATTTTCATATCGATAATATGTCCTGTGTGGATATCGAAAACCCAACCATGAATAGTGATTTGACCATGGCGAAGAGCTTGTTGCACTTCGGCTGTTTTAATCAGATTTACGCATTGTTCCTGAACATTTAATTCAACCAAGCGGTTGTACTTTTGTTCTTCATCATCAATAGCATTCAGCTCATCCTTGTGCAAACGATAAACGTCGCGAATGTTCCTTAACCAGGGATTTAAAATCCCCATGTCTTTAGCCTGCATAGCGGCTTTTACACCACCACAATTGTAATGTCCACAGATCACCACATGTTTTACTTTAAGATAGCTAATGGCATAATTAATGACTGACATCGCACTTAAATCGGTATTGGATACCATATTGGCAATATTCCGGTGGACAAACATATCTCCGGGTTCAATACCCATTAAATCTCCGGTTGTAACACGGCTATCAGAACAGCCGATATATAAAATTTCCGGGGTTTGTTCGCCAGCTAGTTTTTTGAAATATTCAGAGTCTTTACTGAGCTTTTCAGCAATCCATTCCCGGTTATTATTAAAAATGTGCTTGATGTCCACCTTATAGAATTTTGGTTAATCAATTTAATTTCAGAATGTTTATTTGCGTCATTACCAAATTTTAAATGCCGATAAATTTGTGGTTTTCATTCTTGTGAGACTAAATATAGTAAAGTTCTTTTATTGTTAAGGTGAGTTAATCAGATAAAAAGATGAAAACCTCCGTTTATGTATTTATAATCAATAGAATCGTAAAAGAGGGAAGGAGGGGTAAAAAACAAAAACCGCCTTGCACATGCAAAACGGTTTTGTTTGAATTTTTATAATTCATTTAATCTTCATCGTCGAGGATGTTTTTCACGCGTCCCACTTCACCCGTTTCAAGTTGAACCTTGATGCCGTGAGGATGATGGGGTGATTTAGTAAGGATGCGTTTCACAACACCTTCAGTTAAGTCGCCACTGCGCTGATCCTGTTTTTGAACAATCTCAACATATAAGCCTATTTTGATGTCTTTTCTGTTTTTACCATCAGGGTGGAAATCTGCCATAATTCAGTTTTTTGTTTGGACCGGCAAGATAGCTTTTCTATTCTTTTTATTCTTCACCGAGTTCTGAAAGTTTCAAAACGGTTTTCCAATTTCGTGTTGTAGCCTGGCAAGCGAGTTTTTTTTCAAAGAGGGTATTTGTTAACTTTGAGTCACTGTATTTTCCCTCACAACAGATAAAGATATCTTGTCCTATATTGACAAATTTATCAGCTCCAAAATCTGTTGTGTTTAGTTTTTTTATTTGCTCTTCTTCAGGATTTTTGTCTAGTAGAGTTAAATGTAGCCGATCTATGCTGATGTCACTGTTTTTAAAAAAGGGATTTTTTTCAATGGTTTGCTTCCATTCATTGAGATTTCTGACCATTACGGGTACTTCAAATTGATAGTGATCAAATATTGCCTTTTGTATTGTTGCAGCTAGTTGTGAGTTCTCTTTTTTATCATTGCTATCAAAAATAATATTTCCACTTTGGATATACGTGATACAGTTTGAATAACCCAGGTTTGAGAAGAGTGTTTTCAAATCAGCCATAAGCACTTTGCGCTTGCCGCCCACATTTATGCCTCTCAAAAGAGCAATGAATTTTGTCATGATATTTTATTCAGAATTAAAAAACCAGGATTGGTGTTTCTCAAATTTATCAAATCTGAGTTATAAACAAAACAGAATATGTGTGTAAATAGGATGGCTTTGTTAACAAGTCCGTATTTGAGTTGGATTTAGAACAAAAAAAAAGGAAGCCGAAGCTCCCTTTCTTATATTTTAATAGGTTGAATCCCGATTAATGAGAAGCCCCTTTTGTTTTTAGTTTGTCACCAGTGTCTTTTGCAACGGCTTTTTTCCATTTTTCGCTATAACCTGGTTGTGTCATTTTAGGATTTTGCTTGTTACCATCCTTGGTTTTGATGTTACCATCCATAAACTTAGCAAACAGATAACCATAGAAGTCTCTCCACTCATTTGTAAGGTTATCACCTTGGTTGCATGAGAAATCAGTTAAGAATTCGATAGCGGTAGCTTTGTCTGCTTTAAACATACCTTCAGCAGCCATATCGATAATCTTAGTGAAGTTTTGGTATTTAGCTTCAAGAGCGATTTGTTTTTCTCTGATTTCAGGGTGAATCGCTGAATAACGCGTGTAAGCCAAGTTAGATACCTGGTTGAATACCCAGAATGCAGATTTGTTGGTGAAATCCATCATCTTACCATTACCAACAGCAAAGGTTTCAGGAACACGAGTTGCACCGCAATACATAGGGAAATAAACTGTAGAAGCAGCATCATCTACACCAAACCAGTTGATTCCACCTACAGCATCAGGTAACCAGTTACGAGATTGAGCAATGAAAGAGAAACCTGTTTGTTGAGTTGCAGTTGCACGCTCGTTGCAATAGGTTACGCCGTCAACTTTCCATGTTAATGGTCTCCAACGGTAAGGATTTCCGAAAGGACCAGCTCCCATATCTTTAGACATGTCTAATTCTGTTCCTTCAAGGTGGTCTCTCATGGCATCCATCACTTCCGACAATTCCACTTTATGGTCAGGTTTAACCCAAAGAGGCATGCGATTGTTTGCATAACCTTTTTTGTCAAATTTGATATTTCCTTTTGCGTAATCGAAATACTTGGCCATACCATCGTTTACACGGTTGAAGAAAGTCCAAACACGCATTTCGCAGTAACGAGCACCACCAAAATCAACGGGTGCATATGAATCTGAGAAACTAAAGTCTTTGTTTTTACCATCTTTAGGATAAAGACCTTTTTCTTTGGCGAAAGAGATCATATCCTTAGCATAAACATTAACGATTTCAGGATTGAAAATCTTATCCATTTTATCAGAAGAAATGGATGTTTTTCCTTCAAGAGGGAATTGAGTGATACGTGCGTGATTAGCGTGTCCACTAACGTAACCGTCAGGAATCATACGAGCAGCCCAAACAGCACCTTTTTCGCCGTTGCCTTTACCAATCATCTCCAGAATCCAAACCTCATCTTTATCAGAAATAGAGAACGATTCACCTGAGCTGTAGTAGCCGTATGTTTCAACCAATTCGGTCATTACTTTAATTGCTTCACGAGCTGATTTAGCACGTTGAAGAGTTAAATATATCAAACTACCATAATCAATGATAGCACCTTCCTGAGAACCCAATTGTTCAACGCCACCATAGGTTGTTTCGCCAATAGCCAACTGAAATTCATTCATATTTCCTACTACTGAGTAAGTATGAGCGACCTGAGGAATTTGACCTAGGTATTTTCCCGTATCCCACTCGTATACATCAACCATTGTACCTGGAGCCCAATCGGCAGCCGGACGGAAGTAAAGCTCACCATAAAGAACATGTGAGTCTGCAGCATAGGAAATCATGTTGGAGCCATCAGCACTGGCACCTCTGGTTACAAGGTAATTGGTACATGCACTGGCAGTTGAAGCTGTAAAAATAGCTAGCAACATGAACAGTGATGCGAAAATCGATAACTTTTTCATTCTAATTGTTTTAGCTGGTCTAAAGACAGTTAATATTTGTTTTTTGTAATAATGTATTTGTTAATGGTCATCCGTTTCGATTCTTAAGAAAAAGATATCAGGACCGAATGAATTTGTACAAAAATAGCAAAAAATGGGAGACTAGAAAGTGATAAATGCCTTGTTGATATGTGTTGGATAATATGATGTTGCTGGCTTGGAGTATGAGGTTTTGGTGAGCTTCTGTGGGAAAAGGGCAAAAAAATAAGTGTATCTCTTATTGTTGAGGGATACACTTACTTAAATATTGGTGTTTTATGCAAACACAGCAGGAATCAGAATCGTTACTTTTTGAAGGCATAGCTTTTGGAGTTTTGGGTTCTATTCTCGGCTATTTGAACATTGTCTCCAGCAACAAAAAGCTTTTTTGATTCAACTAGAAATGTTTCTTCAACTCTTGAGTTTTCACTAACTAAAACCAAACTGTATTCACCATCTTCTAAATGTGACAGATCAAATAGTTTTTGTGAGTTAGATTCAGCTTCAACCACTTGGCTGTAGTAGATGTTACCCGCTTCATCGTATATTTTCAATCTCGCATCCGTTTCTGATGGGTTTAGTATAGACACGATAGAATAATCAGTGTTTAAATACGGGTTGATACGAAGGTGACCGCCTGCGAAAGCTGAACTCAGACTTAAAACAAATAGGGCAACGAGTGCCAATCCTCTCAATTGTAATTTTAAATTTCTCATTTTAATAAAAATTTTGGTTAATAATTAATTGTTTCGATCAAACGCTTTAAGTGGTTTCGTTTGACATTGTAAAGCTATGAACTATTCTTAGAATAGATCCAAATAAAATGGCGGAGGAAGGGTGAAAATGCGAGTTTTTTCATTTCAAACGGTTTCGGTAAGCCCCGAAAATGTTTGCGTTCGAGAAGTTTATTAAAGAAAATTATCATTAATAGACTTGTTTTAGGCATTTCTCAATTATGATAACGTTTTCGTAAAATGAAGGGAAGAGGCTAAAACGTCGATTTAGGGAAAATATTAAGAGAAAAGGATATTTGGGATCTTAAAATAAAGGGAAAACCTGCGATGATTTGTGAAAGTATGAATTCTGATTCTGCAAATTAGTCGCAGGTTGTTATTCTAAATGTGGGTGTCATTTAGTCTCTTTTATTGCCGCTAAACCAGTCTTTAAAATCGTTGACTTTCTCGCGCGATACAATAAGGTCTTTATCTGAATTTTGGTTGAGTTTGACTTTTAGTCTTGAGTTGGAATGAATATTGACACCCGATATGGCATTGATGTTGACAATGAAGGAACGACCTATACGGAAAAACTCATTGGGGTTTAAAAGCTCTTGCAATTCTTCCATTTTATAATCAATAATATAGTGTTTACCATCTTTAAGCAGAATAAAAACATCACGCCCTTCACTATAGAAAAGATCGATTTCGTTGGCGGTGAAGGAGCGAAGCTTGTCTCCAACTTTTATCATGAATCGAGTCTTGTAGTTTTTCTGAATTTTAGATAAAACCTGACTTAAATCTTCGAAATTACGAAGTTTTGACTCAGAGGTCAGTGATGCACGCATATTCTCCAGTTTTTTCATACTGGTGAACAAATCGTCAAAGCTTACGGGTTTCAGCAGATAGTCAATGCTATTAAGTTTAAAGGCATTTAGGGCATATTCATTATAAGCCGTTGTAAAAATAATTGGGGTTTGGACTTGTACACGGTTGAAAATTTCAAAGCTTAGGCCATCAATTAAGTGGATGTCAAGAAAAATGAGATCGATTTTATTGTCAGGATTTCCCAACCAGATACTGGATTCAGTTACCGAATCAAATCGCTCGACTATCTCAATGTTAGAGTCGTACTTCTTGATTAAGCGCTCAAGCTTTTCAGCGGCTAAAATTTCGTCTTCAATTATAATGACTTTCATGCTGCATTATGACTTTGTGCTTCTTTAAGCGAGAAGCATTGTTATTGTTTTTGATATTGCTTTCTCTTAATGATTTTCCAATTCAATTTTTGGAATTTTCACCTTGCAGAGAGTATTGCCCTCCACACAACTTGCTTTCAGATTGCTATAAAAATGGATACTGTGGTTAATGCTATCCAGTAATGTTTCCGGATTAACTGCACGTTTCAATCGAGCCGACGATTTATAGCTAAAACAAATATATTCTTTTTCCTCTTCAATTTTTATCTTTAGTTCGGTATTGGTATTCACGAGTTGTGTTTGTTCTATGAGATTGATGGCCTGAAGAATTGTATTGGGAACAATCATAATTTGTTTTGCATCGTGCTCTAGTTGCCATTCGATATGCAGATTACCTGAATACAAGTAGTTTTGAATTTCCTGATAGTGTTCAATTTTTTTTATTTCATCTTCGAGGCTGATAATTTCAGAATATCGGTTGCCTAAAATCCTCCGGTAGAAAAGTGCCAGATAGTCGATGTGTTTCTCGGCCTGATCGATATGTTTTTTTCGAATTAGGCTAATGATGCCTTCCAATGAACTATACAGGAAATCAGGATTGATTTTATTTCTAAAGACTTCAAGTTCGTATTTAATGTTTCTTCTGTTGACCTCTTCTTTTTGAAGCAGGAGTGAATTTTGTTTGTCCAGAAATGTGATACTGATATAGAAGAGGTGGAAAAGGATTCCGTCAAGAAGAAAAACAATAAGGAGAGATACCAGTTGAGAGCTGAAGCCACTCATTCCAATATAATAATTAAAATAGAGCCACAAACATATCGATACCTCTGAAAGGGTAATGATGAAACTACCCGAAAACATAAGACCTGTTTTTAACCAGGGTGTTGAGGTGAATCGCTTGTTTTTTTCAAACGTATTTATCCAAAATCGATAGCTTTCGAATAAAATATAGTTGACCAGAATCATGAATACCAATTCATCGGGTTGAAAATTATTGATGATTTCTGACAATCGGTCGAATACCAATAGAAGCAGCATGTATACAAAAAGTCCTGCGACAAGAGGTGCGAATATTCTGTATAGTGATTGATTTAGGTATTGGGTTTTCATTGTATAGTCTTAGTGGCTGTTTTAAGTATTCAGTAAATTAAAAGTAATTTGTTAGTTCATGTTTTGATTGTTATTACTAATGAGCGGTAAGCTTACTGTAAAGAAATCTGTTTTCTCAAGCTTGATATTCTCATTGGTGAAAAACGCGTAACGCTGTTTAATGTTTTCAATCCCAATTTGAAATGATTCTGCTTGTTTTCGTAATGGGTTAATGTTATTGCTAACATGCAGGTAGTTGTTTTTGCACACTAATTTTACTTCTAGCGGAGAATTTGGGGAGATTAGGTTGTGCTTAATTGCATTCTCGACCAGCATCTGTATACTCAAGGGTGGTACAAGACTACTCTGAACGACTTCTGGTAATTCAACACTTAGCTTGTATGAGTCTTGAAATCGCATTCTAAGAATGTAATTATAGGCTTCAACAAAGGCCAATTCTTTTTTTAGAGGGATTAGAGCTTTGTCGTTCTGATCCAGAATAAAACGGTAACTCTCAGCAAATTTTCGAATAAATTCTTCTGCTTTTTCAGCATCTTTATAGAGTAAGGATGAAATGGTGTTGAGCGAGTTGAACAGGAAATGTGGGTTGAGCTGCGATTTTAGAGCTTTAAATTGCAAATTCATTTGATTGTTAATCATCTCTACGGACTTAATCTCTTCTTTTTTAAGGGCATTAAAAGAAAAGATCATAAAATCGAGAATAGTATAAATAAACACGAAAATGAACAGAATCAGCAAGGCTTTTAGAAAATCGTCTTTATGTTCCAGCCAAAACGTCTCGTAAGTCATACCCGTGTGTAAAATCATGTCGAAAAGCTCGAGATAGACCACGATGAGAATACAGCCAGCTATAAATAAACTGAGGCTTTGTGATAGAAAACGTAAACTGTGCTTTTTTTTCCAACTGACAACTTTATTTAGCAGTTTACCAATCCCAAATGCCGAAAAACCAGCTAATAAGCCAAAAATGGCAGAGATGAAAAATAAGAGAAATTCCTTTTGCAGAGAAGGTAAATCGCCTACCTGACTATAATGAATAAGCATGTAGCTAAGTATTCCTATAACCGGACTAATGATGATAAAACGCCAATTTTTAGACATCGTATATAAAGTGTTTGGAATATCTGAAAGGTACAAATTGAGCAACAATAAATGAACTCAATTTTAAAATAACTTCATGGCTACTTTAAATGTAGAGCCATGAAGTATTACAAACTAGAAAACTTACTATGAAAATTTTAATTTCGTTTGTGTGAATAAATGGCTTTCATAATTCTGCCATAATCATACTCAGAGTTTATTTCCTGAGTTGATTGTATCAATGCATCTTGAATTTTTTCGTTATCCAAGTCTAACTTATTTATTGCTTCCATAAGGAAAGAAGCATGCTCGTAATCCGATGAAATATTATTCGATTTTTCAATCAACTCAACCTGTTGTTTTGTGGTTAAGCCCTTTTTATTTAGCATCATTTTATAGAGTTGACTCAATTCGTATGAAGACGATATCTTCTCTGAAGCCTCCATCAAAAAGTCAAAACCTTCATCACCAAGCTTATCATACTCCATAAAGTCCATTAATATTTCTTTATAGGAGTAGTCTGATGAGATATCATCCATCATTTCTTTGAATTTGGCCTTATTTTGTGGGGTTATCATTTCATGTTTAATCATGTTTTTCATGATCTGAGTATTTTCATAATCCGATGATATGCCCTGGCTTATTTCTATAATCTTATCAATATTGTCAAGATCAAATAACTTTTCATTAATAACCGTTTTGATAATAATGCCTTTTTCATAATCAGAATCAATGTCATCGATTTTGTTCAGAATAAGATCCAATTTAAAGTTCGAGTTTTTACCCTCTGAAATAGCCAGCTTGATAAGATTCGATTTTTCGAAGTCCGAGTCGATATTATTCAATGCCGAGATAAATAACTCAAAACTGGTTTCGTTCAGTTTGTTGTTTTTGAATACCGCATTCAATATTTGTGATAATTCATAATCAGATGAAACTTTGTGCAGACTATTAAAGAATTCCTGTGAAAGCAAACTATCGTCAATAAAGGCCTCACTGTGATTTTTAAAGATTTGAGATAGTTCGTAATCAGAATCGATATATGCAGGGAATTTCTCCAGGAGTTCTTGCTTTTCCTTTTTATCCAGCTCATTATTATCGAGTAGATAGTTGACCATACGAGATTTGAAGTAGTCACTATCTGTTTCTTCCAATTCGGAAAGGAAAGCCTCAACACCACCTTTTTGGTAAATTTTGTTGACACGGTTTTTTAGATCTAAACCTGAGTTTCGTACAACATGAGGAAGAACCTCTACCATCCATTCACGTCCTTTGGGTTCGAAAGCAACTTGTTTGTTGCCTTCAAAATAGAGTCTGTCCAGTTTGTTATTGCTTGATCGAAAATAAAGTTTACGTTTCATGCCAAAACTGACCATGCTTATCTTAAGATAACCATCATCGCTAATACTGATCACATCAGTGTAGTCATCATTGAATTCGATTTCACCATGCGTTGATACTTTGATGTTTTCAGCATTCCAACTTGATCTCACAGAGCGGGTTAAATCTTTATCCTTTATGGTTGGATTTGCAACTGCCTGAGTGATTGACACGATCAGAATCAGAGCAAACAGACTTGTGATTTTAAGGAGCGTTTTCATATGCAAGGGTTTAATTTTTACAAAAATAAACGAGTGAGCCACATGTGTTTTGAATTGTCTCACATTTTCTAAGAACAATATTCAGGAAAAGTTCAGGAAATTAAAAGACAATTGACATCAATTGTTGAATATCTGTCATGAATTGTAAAGAATATGTAATTCTGAAGAAATTTGCCCTGAAAAATAAGGACGGGGGAGGGGAAAATAAAAAACCACTCCCGGAAAAAGGAGTGGCTTTTATATGTTTGTTTGAAAAGATTTAAGTTGTGTCTTAACTTAAATTAATTGAGCTGTTCAGATTATTCTGATACAACTTCGAAAGCGATATCTACTTTCACTTCTTTATGAAGTTTTACTGTAGCAGTATATTTACCGATTTCTTTAATAGCATCTTTGATTACGATAACTTTTCTGTCAATCTCAAATCCTTTAGCTTCTAAAGCTTCAGCAATTTGAATATTGTTTACAGAACCGAAAATCTTACCAGTAGTACTAGTTTTAGCACCTAAAGTTAAGGTTACAGCTTCAAGTTTTTTCGCAAGCTCAAGAGCTTCGTTTTTGATTTTTTCCTGCTTATGAGCACTTTGTCTCATATTCTCAGCATGCATTTTTTTAGCAGACTCGGTTGCTAAAACTGCCATTCCTGTAGGAATCAAATAATTTCTTCCGTAACCATTCTTAACAGTTACGATATCGTTCTTATATCCTAAAGTATGGATATCTTGTTTTAAGATGACTTCCATTTCGTTTCCTCCTTCTTTAAAAGATTATTTCATCATGTCAGTTACGTAAGGTAGAAGTGCTAAATGACGTGCACGCTTTACAGCTGTAGCTACCTTTCTTTGATATTTTAAAGAAGTACCAGTGATACGACGTGGTAAAATCTTTCCTTGCTCGTTTAAGAATTTCTTAAGGAACTCAGGATCTTTATAATCAATAAATTTGATCTTGTTCTTCTTAAAACGACAGTACTTTTTCTTTTTGATCTCAACAGTTGGTGGAGTCAAATATCTGATTTCTGATTGATTCTGTGCCATGACTATTTCTCCTCTTTAGATGCTTTAAGGTTTCCTTTTCTTTTAATTGAATACTCGTATGCGTATTTATCAAGTTTGAAAGTTAAGAAACGGATGATTTTCTCGTCACGTCTGTAGTTAAGTTCCAATTTCTCGATTAATTCACCTGGAGCTTCAAATTGTAGCAATTGGTAAAAACCAGTGCTTTTCTTTTGAATAGGATAAGCCAATTTGCGCAGTCCCCAATTCTCCTCATTTGTAATCTTACCACCATTGTCAGTGATAAGAGCCTTGAATTTTTCTGCCGCTTCCTTTACCTGAGCTTCAGATAAAACGGGAGTTACAATGAAAACGGTCTCGTAATGATTCAACATAATTTAAAAATGTTTAATTAATAAACT
>Ga0193953_1001333_pt1 | contig 11522 bp, 13 predicted proteins | sample BB_4_MG_FD_140325 | JGI IMG/M metagenome (GOLD analysis project Ga0193953, IMG submission 140325) | Microbial mat bacterial communities from the Broadkill River, Lewes, Delaware, United States - BB_4_MG | ecosystem: Environmental > Aquatic > Freshwater > River > Microbial mats | place: USA... | reverse complement strand
TACCTGGATCACCCATTTCCCCATGTTTGAATATGATGAAACGGAAAAACGTTACCAGGCCCTGCATCATCCGTTCACCGCTCCCATGGAATCGGATCTGGACAAACTGGAAAGCAATCCTTTGGAAGTCAACTCCCGGGCGTACGATCTTGTTCTCAACGTCATTGAAATCGGCGGCGTCAGTATCCGTATCCATGACAGCGAACTGCAGCAGCGGGTGCTTAAATGCCTGGGGATCGGAGAAGAAGAAGCCCAGGAAAAATTCGGATTCCTTTTGGAGGCGCTGACCTTTGGTGCACCGCCCCACGGCGGCCTGGCATTTGGCCTGGATCGTCTGGTTATGCTCATTTGCGGCGAGGATTCCATCCGCAATGTCATTGCCTTCCCCAAAACCCAGAAGGCCACATGCCTGATGACCCAGGCGCCTTCAAAAGCGAGTGCTGCCCAACTCCAGGAACTGGCCATTAAAACGGTTAAGCCCATAGAGTAGAGGCAATCCCGACATAAAAATTTAAAAACCGCCCGGAAACAAGAATGTGTTCCCGGGCGGTTTTTTTTCAAAGCCTGCATGACCCAACAAATATACGAATTATTCCCGTTTTCTTTTTACATGAAGAATGGGGGTGTTAAACACCAGGGCAGAGACATCTTTATCGTTTTTGACTTTAAGCTCCAATGCATCCTTATCAATTTCAAAATATTTTGATATCACATTAACGATATCCATCTGAAGATCTGTCAAAGTGGTGTCGTTCACTTCCAGCTTGTCGTAAACTAAAGAAAATTGAAGCCGCTTTTTTGCTTCGTCACTACTTCTTTTCTGGCCTGTGAACCGTCTCAAAAATTCTTGCAGCATTCAACGCTCCTTATCTTAACCCGAAAGTTTTACCCAGTTTGCTCCATACGCTGGTTTTTCGATTCGGCGTCTCAATGGGAATATCCTCTCCATTCAGACGTTTGGCAATCCGTCGAAAGGCCTGTCCGGCACTGGAATCGTTCTGGAGCACCAGGGGCGTACCGGTGTTTGAGGAGATGAGCACCTTTTCATCCATGGGCACAAGGCCTGCCAGATCAATGGACAATATATCCAATACATCTTCATGGCTGAGCATTTCACCACGTTCCACACGGGCGGGCTCAATACGATTGACAATGAGCTTGGGTTCAAGGGAGCGGGCGTACAAAAGTCCGATAACGCGATCTGCGTCCCTGACGGCGGAGACATCCGGCGTGCAGACCACAACCGCTTCATTGGCGCCGGCAACGGAGTTTTCAAACCCACGCTCAATGCCGGCCGGAGAGTCCATGATCACATAATCAAATTTTTTTCTCAGCTCCTTGGCCACCCGCTCAACACCTTCGGGTGTCAGCACATCCTTATTGTCACTTTGGGAGGCCGGAATCAAAAAAAGATTGTCAATACGTCTGTCCCGGATGGCCGCCTGGTCAATCTTGCACCGGCCCTGGACCACATCTACAATATTAAAAACAATCCGGTTTTCCAGGCCCATGACCACATCAAGATTTCGCAGTCCGATATCCATATCCACAATGGCGACCCGCTTTCCTTCAAGCGCCAGGGCTGCGCCAATGGAAGAGGTCGCTGTTGTTTTACCCACGCCGCCCTTTCCAGATGTTACGACAATAATTGTTCCTTCCAAGTTCCACCTCAATAATTATGATTGTTTTTTCTTTAAATAACTTCCGGCCAGGGCATCCGTTTAAACGGATTTTCTTTCATATAATTTTTAACCACGATCCCGTCCTCCTCCACACAGGCAAATTCAGGCCCCTGGGCTCCCGGTTCGCCGGCGCCGATGGCTGTGACCAATCCGATTTTTACCAGACTTGGATTAAATATCAGGGAAAATATGATGGCTCCGTCGTTTTCCGGGTATCCGGCATGGACTTTTCCTGCCAAGGTGCCAAGCACAATGACATCGCCGCCTGCGGTGAGTTCTGCACCGGGATTCACGTCTCCTGTAATGACCAGATGCTTTTTGGCATTTATTTTCTGACCCGAGCGTACCCGCCCCCGGAGCATCAGCACATCACTTTTATGATGATTCCAGCCCTTGGACAAATCCCTTTGACGACGACGTTCGGTAGGAATGGAGCGTTTTTTGGGGCTGGTTGAAATCGTGCCAAGCTCAAAATCGCTTTCCAGGTGTGATTTTATCCTGCCAACCAGTTCTTCTTGACCTTCGGCATCACCGATATCGAGGATCACATCCGCATTTATGGCCAGGTGTTTGAGTTTTTTCAACAACCTGTCAATTTCAGCGATGATTTCAGACTCAGGATGGGAGGGGTCTATGGTAATCCACAACCCGCCGCCGGCACCTTTGAGCTTTACAGGAGCGGTGTTATCAAAATTTATCATTAAAATCCATATGCAAAGTTGAGATTGATCCGTACCATTTCTGACCGGCGTAAAAAAGCTGCCCAGAATATGGATTTAGAATGTTCACAAGACTATAAAAAATCAAGAAAATTGTGTCAAGGAATGATGGATTTTCAACACATTTGTCGTGTCACTCAAGAATCTCTCTTAACTTATGTGAAAAATCCACCACAGAATAAGGTTTTAGAATATACCCTTTACAACCTTGTCTGAGCATCTCCTGGGCATTTTCATCAATGGCATATCCTGTGGAGAGCAAAACCCTAATATCAGGGTTAATCTTTTTCAACGCCATGAACACTTCCAGCCCATCCATGCCCGGCATGATCATATCAAGCACCACAACATTGATGTCGTTCTTTTTTTCAGTATAGAGTTTCAATGCCTTTTCACCGGAATCCGCTGTAAAAACCGTATATCCCAAGGCTTTGCATATTGTTTTTCCAACGTTGAGAATACGTTCTTCATCATCGACCAAAAGCACGCACTCATGACCCAGTTTGAGTTCATCCTGGGCGGAAGGTATATCATCCAGATGATTGATTGTATGTTCTGCCAGGGGCAGAATAATGGAAAAAGAAGAGCCGACATTCAAAGAACTCCAGACATCAATGACGCCGCGGTGATGCTTTACGATTTTCTTTGCAAAGGTAAGCCCCAGTCCCTTTTTTTCAGGAAACTGGTTATGGTTGTGGGAATAAAAGGCTTTAAATATTCGTTCCAGGGTAGCGCTGTCCATACCGATGCCGGTATCGGATATGGTTATTTTACAAAAGAAACCGGATTCCACCCCAAAATCGTCTGCGGTGCCGTTCAAAATTGCGGCAGCTTCCGTGCGCACAGACAATTTGCCGCCATCGGGCATGGCCTGCAATGCATTTTTGACGATGTCTGTGACCACCTGCTTAATTTTGTCAGGATCGCCTTTGATAATTAAGGGCTTGGCATCAAGGCTTACATCCAGAATGATCCGCTTGCCTTTCAGGTTAAGGGTTTCCACCACAGAACGCACCAGCCTGTTGGCATCCATGCGCGTTAAATAGACCTCATCGGCCATGGCAAACCCCAGGAGTTGGTTGGCAAGGTCGGACCCTTTATCAACACTGGACAAAATTTCAATAATGTGGCCGTAAAGCGGATCTGTGGGGTTCACATTGTTCAGCATCAGGGATGCATGCCCCTTGATGGCGGTCAGTAGATTGTTGACGTCATGGGCAATACCGTTGGCAAGTGCCTCTACGGCATCTGTTTTTTCAAACTGAGTTGCAGTTGTAATATGTTCCATCAGTCCGTATCCTGGTGCGTTGTGTACTATTATTCCAAAGAGATAATGTCTTCAAGGATGGCGTACTTGGTTAAACCGGCCACTGAAAAAATATTGAGTTTTTTCATTATATTTCTTCGATGGGTTTCCACAGTCTTAATGCTTACACTTAGTGTCTCGGCAATTTCTCTAGTTTTTTTACCTTCGGCAATCAATTGAAGGACCTCCCGTTCCTTACGGGAAATTTTATTGAATTGGGGCTGTGTCTCTCGTACGCTGCGATCCTTGCCTTTATCATCGGTACACATCCTGGCAACGGCGGGGGTCAGATAAAAATTTGTGCGAAGCACTTCCTGGATAGCATCATAGATCTCATCAAAGGCAGACTCTTTGAGAATATAGCCCGAAGCACCCGAATCAAACATTTTATCAATAATTTTTTTGCTTGAATGCATAGACAAGGCGATCACCCTTGTTTGGGGGACCTCTTCACGGATTCTGGCCGTGGCTTCCACACCGTTGAGATCAGGCATGGAGATATCCATCATCACAATATCCGGCTTAAGGGCAATTGCCTTTTCAACAGCCTCTCTACCGTTTTTTGCAATATCCATCACCTGTATACCCTTGTTTTCCAGAAGGCTTCGCAATCCTTCCCGGATGATGGCATGGTCGTCAGCTATGAGGACTTTTAACTGCATATGGCTCCAAAATATTTTAACGAAGTTTATATTGAAGATCTGTTAAAATCAAATATTAATTGAATTATCTGTACACGTAAAAAAAAGAGCTCACGTAAAACGGACACCCCTTTTTTGTTTGCCCAAGCCATGGAATATTGATAAAAAAGTAGGCAAGAAAACAATAGTTAAGAGACATGGAAACAATAAAAGCCCTCGCGCAATTTGCGATGTCTAAAGTTTCCAGTCCCTGACCTTAAATTTAAGATGATTATCATCCACACCATTTCCCAAGGCGAAAAATATGATTAAAACGTTTACGGTTGAAGGCCGGCAAAGCAGATCTGATATCCATGTGGGAGCAACCCTGTCCAGTGTAGAAGACTATATGCCGACCCAGGGTTCTGTCGTTATTGTTACCGATGAAAACATCCTCAAGCATTACGGGGCGTCATTTCCAGCCGGTCATGTAATCACCATCGGTACCGGGGAAAAAATAAAAACCCTTGCAACGGTGGAATACATCCTGCGGGAAATGATTAAAGCCGGGTGCGACAGGTCAAGTTTTTTACTGGCCATCGGCGGCGGTATTGTCTGTGACATTGCAGGATTTGCGGCATCTGTGTTCCTGAGGGGCATTGGCTTCGGTTTTGTTTCCACCTCGCTTCTTTCCCAGGTAGATGCCAGCGTCGGCGGCAAAAACGGCGTCAATCTGGATGCGTTTAAAAATATGGTCGGGGTATTCAATCAACCCCAGTTTGTGCTGTGTGACATCGACATGCTTTCCACCCTGCCGGACAAGGAAGTTTCTAACGGCCTGGCCGAAATTGTCAAACATGGACTGATCAACGACCGTTCGCTTTTAGAGTTTGTTGAGAACAACCAGAATAAAGCCCTGGCCCTGGACCGGGAAACGGTTTTCCGGATGGTTGCCGATTCCGTGGCCATAAAATCCCGTGTGGTCCAGGCCGATGAACGGGAGGCAGGAGAGCGTCGCAAGCTTAACTTCGGGCACACCATCGGGCATGCGTTTGAAAAACTCAATCCCAGCGGTCATGGCCGTGCGGTGGCCGCGGGAATGGTGGCGGCAGCACAGTTTTCCCAGCAAAAAGGGTTCATTAATCAAGGGGCGGTCGAGCGAATCAAAGACTTGCTTTCAGGCCTGAGGCTGCCTGTCACCTTTGACTTCCCGCCGGAACAAATTATTGAAGCGGCCTCCAGGGATAAGAAAAAACAGGGGGATCGCCTCTTTTTTGTTTTCCTTGAACAAATCGGGCAGGCATGGGTGGAGAACATCGGCTATGATGAGCTAAATGGTTTTATCCGTAGCTATTTTGCCTGATATTGGATATTATCTTAAAATCATTTTCATGTTCTTTTCTCTTTGATGCTTTAAGTTTACATTTTTAAAATGGTTGCATACAGTTTTTGAAACAAGGTGCATTATATGGCGTTTATGTATCAAACCCGAACATGTTGATTTCAATAGCCCAATAAAAAATACATTGACTATTTAACTTAAATAGGTTTTATTCCTATTTAGAATTTAACGCAAAGAGGTTGGTTACTTGGATCTATTTTACAAAAAATGCAAGGAAAACAAGCTGAAAATTACGCCGCAAAGGGCAGCCATTTACAAGGTATTAACAGCCTCTGTTTCCCATCCCAGTGCAGAACAGATCCACAGAGAGGTAAAAAAACAATTCCCCAATATCAGTATAGATACGGTGAACCGGACGCTTTTGACCTTTGCCGGTGCCAATATGATTGATGTTGTGGAAGGTCATGGCGACCCCAGACGGTTTGATCCGAATCAAAACGTTCATCACCATTTTTACTGCGTATCCTGTCACAACATATTTGATTTTCAGACAGATCTTCTGGATAGTTTAAAACTGCCCCCGGACATGGAAAAAAATTTTTTAATCACCGGAAAAAGAATCTGCCTGTCAGGCTATTGTGATCAGTGCCGAAGCAAAACGGCAGACCCCAAACAATAATTTTGGTGGTGGCAACGCACCGCATGGAAACAATACATCTAAGAATTTAAGGAGAATCTAATTATGGCAAGTCTTAAAGGAACCAAAACAGAAAAAAATCTGATGACCGCCTTTGCCGGTGAGTCCCAGGCAAGGATGCGCTACACCTATTTTGCCAGCCAGGCGAAAAAGGACGGATATGTGCAAATTTCAGACATTTTTACCGAAACAGCCAACCAGGAAAAAGAGCATGCAAAACGCTTTTTTAAATTTCTTGAAGGCGGAGAGGTCGAGATCACCAGCGCTTTTCCTGCCGGTGTCATCGGAACCACCCTGGAGAATCTGAAAGCTGCGGCTGCCGGAGAAAACGAAGAGTGGTCCCAGATGTATCCGGATTTTGCCGCCGTTGCCAGAGAAGAAGGTTTTGATGCCATTGCCATGGTTTTTGAGATGGTGTCTGTTGCCGAAAAACAGCACGAAAAAAGATACAATGATCTGGCGGCCAACATCGAAGCCGGTAAGGTTTTCAAAAAAGACGCCCCGGTCACCTGGCGCTGCCGGAACTGCGGCTATCTGCATGAAGGGACCGAAGCCGTTGAAATGTGCCCGGCCTGTGCGCATCCCCAGGCACATTTCGAGGTTCTTGGTGAAAACTGGTAACAGGTAAATTTACCCGTCGCAAACTTTTTTGCAACGCATCAGATGGGTAATTGTTCGTTCAAACATGAAGCAGGGATATGCTTTGTCCGTCTACTGGACAGGGTGTATCCCTTTTTTAGCTGGACCGTTGATTTTTGGTGTCCCAAAATTGACAAAACCCGATTATGAACCTATACTTACGACAATTTTAACTCATAAATTAGGAATTAGCTATGGCGGAAAATATTATTCACCTCAATGATGAAGATTTCGACGAACTGTTAAAAACTTCCGACAAACCGATTATGGTCGATTTCTGGGCGCCGTGGTGCGGTCCATGCAAAGCCATTGGCCCGACCCTTGAAGCATTGGCCGATGAATTTGGTGATCAGATCACCATTGCCAAAGTCAACGTAGACGACAACCCCATAAGCCCCAGCAAACACAATGTCCAGGCCATTCCAACCCTTATTTTTTTCAAGGATGGAGCGGTTGTGAATCAGATTACCGGCATGGTGGCCAAGGAAAAACTTGAAGAGGCAATCAAGAGCGTTCTTTAAGGAGATTTCCAATGAGTGAATATGATCTGGTGATCATCGGTGCCGGACCGGGCGGCCTGACCGCAGGACTGTATGCAGCCCGGGCGCGAATGAATGTCCTGCTGATCGAAAAAGCGGTGCCCGGCGGACAGATCCTTGTCACGGACTGGATTGAAAATTATCCCGGATTTCCCGAAGGTATTTCCGGGTTTGATCTGGCTGAAAAGATAAAAGAACAGGCACTGGCGCTGGGGTTGGAGATTGAAACCGCAGAGGTTCAGGGGCTTGATCTCTCCGGGACGACCAAGGAAATTATTCTCAAAGAGAAACGCATTAAAACCAAATCGTTGATCATTGCCTCGGGTGCATCACCTAGGAAATTAGGGGTTGGCGAGGATAAGTTCATGGGCAAGGGCATCTCTTTTTGCGCCACCTGTGACGGGCCTTTTTTCCGGGACAAAGTGGTCGTTGCCGTGGGCGGCGGGGATACAGCCGTCCAGGAATCCCTCTTTCTTACTAAATTTGCCCAAAAAGTATATGTGGTCCATCGCAGAGATGAATTGCGGGCCACCAAAATTCTCCAGGAACGCGCGTTTGCCAACGACAAAATTGAATTCGTCTGGGATAGTGTCGTGACCGGTGTGGATGGTTTTTTCAGCGTTGAAAAAGTCAATGTGAAAAATGTAAAAACCGGCGATGAAAAGACGATTGAGGCCAACGGCTGCTTTATCTGGATCGGTATCCTGCCCAACACCGAATTTATAAAAGGTGATGTAAAAACCGATGAAAGCGGTTTTATCCTTGTGGACGCCAAGATGCAGACCAATGTACCCGGCGTATTCGCCATCGGCGATGTCAGGGATACGCCCTTGCGCCAGATTGCAACGGCTGTGGGAGATGGCGCCACAGCGGCGGTCAGTGCAGAACACTATGTAGAGAACGCTTAAACATGAAAAAAATTCTCATTGCAGGAATGGCTTTTCTTCTGATGTCAGGGTGCTCCCTGTTTGAAGAAACCCATCAAATGAACAAAAACGCCCAGCAACTGGCAGCCGAAGGGGCTGCTTCTTTTATGAATGAGGACTATGAGGATGCGGTTAAGGCGTATACCGATCTGAAAGACTGGTACCCGTTCAGCAAATATGCCATTCTGGCGGAATTAAAAATAGCCGATGCCCATTTTCACCTTGAAGAATACCCCGAAGCCATTGCGGCCTATGAAAACTTTGAGAAAATGCATCCCAAAAATGAGGCGGTGCCTTACATCATCAACCAGATCGCAATGTGCTGGTACAATCAGATAGACACCATTGACAGGGATGCGACGCCGGCAGAAAAAGCCATGGCTGAGTTTGAAAGACTGATCCGGTTGTTTCCGGAAAATGAATACAGCCAAAAAGCACTGGCGTACATTGATGCCTGCATTGACAATATAGCCGGGCATGAGTTGTATGTCGCTAATTTTTACAACAAGACAGAAAAATACGAGGCGGCCCTGAAACGCTACCAGTATATTGTGGAAAACTATGCAGGGACCGATCAAAGCCAAATCGCGCTTGAAAAGATTCCCGGGGTGTCTGAACACATCAAAGAAATCGAATCCGATACCGAATAAATAAAAAGGCTTTACTTTTATTTTAATATGTTATATTAATTCCGGGTTTTAATTTTGATAAAGCGATTTTATTAGGAGTATATAAATATGTCAAAAGAATGTGCAGTTTGTGGGAAAAAGCCAATGGTCGGCAACAATGTCAGCCATGCTCATAATCTAAATAAAAGGCGCTTCAATCCCAATCTCCAGAGAGTTCGTGCGGTGATCAAGCCGGGTTGCGTCAGAAAAATTGATGTATGCACGTCTTGCATCAAGGCAGGAAAAGTAACCAAAGCTTCTTAAGTGTTTGAGCGAAAAATCATCCACCTGCGGCGTTACAAAAAAATCTAAAATCCTCACAACCAATAGGTTGCTCCGGTTTTAAATTTTTTTGTGCCTTGCATCTCGACAATTTTTCGTCCAAACAGAGTTCCTGCACAGGAGCGACCATAACTAAATACTTGCTATCGTGGGAATAAAGATATTTTCCCAGTAAGTAGCAGTTTCAAATTCCGGCATGTGTAAGCATGCCGGAATTTTGTTGTTTCAAAATGGGGAAGCACCTTGCCTATAGGATTTTTGAGGCCAGTTCCGCCAACTCAGACCGTTCGCCCTTCTCAAGGTTGATGTGGGCGTAAAGATTCTGGCCCTTCATCTTTTCTATGATATAGGCAAGCCCGTTGGTCTGGGTGTCCAGGTATGGGTGATCTATCTGGAAAATATCCCCTGTGAAAATAATTTTTGTGCCCTCCCCTGCCCGGGTAATGATCGTTTTCACCTCGTGGGGAGTCAAGTTCTGGGCTTCATCCACAATAAAAAAGACCCGCACAATGGAGCGACCCCTTATATATGAGATCGGTGTGATGACGATCTTTTCCTCTTCTATTAGTTCTTTAATGTTTTTTCCGTTGGACCCGTTTTCATTAAAATGATTCTGTATAACAGATAGATTGTCATACAAAGGCTGCATATAGGGGTCCAGCTTGGAAGCCACATCCCCGGGAAGAAACCCTAAATCTTTGTTGCTTAAGGGAACAACGGGCCTGGCAATGAAAATCTGACGGTAGAACTGTTTTTTAGCCAGGGCTGCGGCCAGAGCCAGCAGGGTTTTTCCGGTGCCGGCTTTGCCGGAGATGGTCACAAGGGAGATGTCCGGATTAAGCATGGCATTCAAGGCGAATGTCTGCTCAGAGTTCCGCGGCTTTATGCCGTAACACATTCTAGGTTGAATCAGTTTTACCGACTGGGTGACGCCGTCAAAATAAGCAAGGGCGGATTTAGATCCGTTTTTTAGTATCACGTTTTCATTGGCATAAAGAGAAACATCTTCGCCCAGACTCTGGGTATCCGTTTCATAGGGTTTCTGATACAGTCGGTCCAGCACTTGGGAACTGATATTATTCACCACCTTCATACCGGTGTACATCTCGGAAATATTTTCAACATACTGGGAGTTGTAATTCTCAGTTTTCAAGCCGATGGAGCGGGCTTTCAGACGTAAGTTCACATCTTTGGTTACGAAAACCACACTCTTAAAATCATTTTCTTTGGCAATGGCATATGCAATGTTTATGATTCTGACATCCGGCGTAATTTCGTTAAAATTGCTTTCAATTATGGGATCCAGGGCGGTATCCAGGCGGATGGCAATACGGCCTTTTCCGTCATCGATGGGTGCCCCGCCGTTGAACATCGTATCGCTGGACAATGCATCCAGGGTTCTTAAAAAGTCCCGAGCATTGCAATTAATAACATTATTCCCTTTTTTAAATTTATCCAGCTCCTCAATAACGGTTATGGGAATGTAAATGTCATTGTCTTTGAATTGATGAATGCATCCGCTGTCATGAAGGATGACATTGGTATCCAGGATAAAGATTTTCTTCATACAAATCTCCGCATTAAAATAAAAATTTTTTAAATCAGGGTGGACTTGATTCAGAGGCTGATTGAGAACAAAGAGGTGGGGTACCGGACCTTTCCTTTCCGGCCTTCTGGCGGGGGCTGGTAAATTAAACGCGTTTACCATAATATTCCAGGTTAAAGGTTATTCTTCAAACCGGGCGGCGTTTCAGTAAACAAAAACATTTATTGTATCAAATTGATCCCGGCTATCTTGACCATAAATAAAAAATGCTTTGTTGTATACTCAATTATTAAAAATTTTGGTTAGGAAATGATGAAGAAAGAAGAATATTATTATATTTTGCCGACCGCAGCCAAAGTTGTCTCTCACAGGTATAGAATTAACTAATTATCAGGGGTGATTACCCGTTTAACATCATTAACGGTTTTAACCCGGCGAAGTTCCGTCATGAGTTTTTTAAGCTGACCGGAACTTTCCACCATGATGGTGAAATAAAAAACACTGATGCCCTCGTCCGATGTTTCCGAGTGTGCGTTTAAAATATTAATGCCGGCCT
>Ga0193953_1001330_pt1 | contig 11550 bp, 15 predicted proteins | sample BB_4_MG_FD_140325 | JGI IMG/M metagenome (GOLD analysis project Ga0193953, IMG submission 140325) | Microbial mat bacterial communities from the Broadkill River, Lewes, Delaware, United States - BB_4_MG | ecosystem: Environmental > Aquatic > Freshwater > River > Microbial mats | place: USA... | reverse complement strand
CAGAGGCGACGGTGAGCTTGATTCAGTCAGAATCTGATCAGTTTGATTTCCCCGGGTTTCCTGACGTTGAATCAGCTTTGGTGTACTTAACACACCCATTAGCAGGTTTCTATTATCGCCGGGATGGTAAACTCGGGACATATCGAGTCTGGCATAAAGAGCTAGCAGTTAAGCCAGCGCAGCTAGCATCAGCTAATTTTAAGCTATTATCTACGCTAGGTATTGTTATGGAATCGGAGCAAAGCTCGCCCTACAGCGTATTAATCGAGCCTATCAATGAGTTCACTATTTATTTACCACCCACTGTCATTGAGTAGAATATGAACGGTTCAAGTAAGCCTCAGTTTTGGCGAGATTCGCGTATGCCTTATGTGGAGTTGCGCAAGGTTATCAACGGCAGGGAGGTTTGCTACGCTCCCCACAGCCATACCCAATGGTCCTTAGGCGCCATAACAGAAGGCCAAAGCACGTTTCTCTATCGGGGTAATCAACTAACGCTCAATGAAGGAAATTTGGTTGTTATTAATCCTTACTCGGTCCATGCCTGTAACCCAATCAAGGATCAGCTTTGGGGCTACCTGATGCTCTATATCGACACTGATTGGTTGACAAATTTGCGATATGAGGCGGGCCTTTTGGATAAACCTCATTGGGAAGATATCATGACAGCCACTATGTCTGATAACGGGTGGTATGTGGGTTTTTGTCAGATGGCAGATTGCTTACTTCGGTCGGATCGAGAGCTACTGGAAAAGCAAACAACTGTTGTGGAATACCTGACAGCTCTGATGCACGAATTGTCAGATCAAACGGCTCAACCGCGAATAAAAGCACCTGACAAGTTGCAAGTGGTGGCTGAGTACGTAAAGGCTAATGCTGCGTTGGAGGTGTCCTTGGATAGCTTGTGTGAGCTTTCCGGGTATAGCCCTGGGCATCTAATTCGCTCTTTTAAACATCACTTTGGTTTAACCCCACATGCGTATCAGATCAATTACCGGATCCAATACGGGCAACGAGAGCTGAAACGAGGCAAGCCTATTGCCGAAACCGCCGTAAATGTGGGCTTTGCTGATCAGCCACATTTTCAGCGCACCTTCAAAAAATTGCTGGCTGCAACTCCAATGCAATACCGTCAATCTTTACCCAATCATCAGGTAGATACAACTGGCGACGAGTAGCAGTGCCAGTACGCGGTTCAGTATAACCAAGACAATGGGGCGTTGAATGTAGCGACGCAAGTAAACGCCAGCATAAACCCAGCAACTTAGCGATAGCCAGCAGATGGGCATATAGAGCATCGCAAATATGATGACCTCTCGTAGGTCGTGGCCACTCGTGTAAGCACCAATCCCCGACGCTGAAGCTAACCAAGCTTTTGGGTTGAGCCATTGCATAATCGCGCCGGTTAAAAACCCCGGTGCTTTGTGTGTCTCACCTTCATGTAGGCGCCCATCATCACGTAATAGCTGAACACTAAGATAAATTAAAAATATTATGCCGGCCCAGCGTAAGAATTCATTAAGACCCGGAACAGCCGTCATTATTGAATAAAGACCCAAACCAATGGCAACGAAAAGAACGATAAAACCTAGGGTTGCGCCGGTGACGAACATTAGCCCTTTGGATAGGGGGTAGCGAGTACCGCTGCTCAGGCATACCAAATTGACAGGCCCGGGTGAAATGGATGCTGCTAGGGCAAATGCCGTCATTGGTAAAATCAGTGTGATTGTCATGGTAGTCTCTTTGTCGATTAGCTTTTGTTAGAGTTTGCGTAATCCTCAAGGCGAAGTATTGAACAAAATTGCGGTGGTTCTTTTGGGTTGGTTTATGCTGAATGCTATACCTGCCGCAATCAGAACGTTATAAATCAGTAAGTGCGAGATGCTAATGATTACCGGTAGCTGCCTATGTGGCAAAGTTAGTTATGAAATATCAGGGGAAGTGGGGGACATCGTTCACTGTCATTGTGTAACCTGCCGAAAAGCGCATGGCGCTGCGTTTTCAAGTGTAGCAGCGGTTAAGGACTGTGATTTCACTTTGTCAGGTCAAGAGTGGTTAAGCTCATACGAGTCATCCCCAGGCAAGGTGCGTTATTTTTGTTCTAGTTGCGGCACTCAAATTTATGCCAAGCGAGAAAGAACCGAGCATCTTATACTACGCTTAGGCTCTTTAGATACGGATCTTGCTAGCAAAGAAAAGAACCATATCTGGGTATCACAAAAAGCGAACTGGTATTCAATCACCAACAACTTGCCAGAGTGCCAAGAGTTTGAGTAAAACTCGTTTCAATGTGGGGGATGTGAAGCGCTGGTTTTAACCCCTTCGGTATGCAATGTGCTTTGGCATTTATTAGGTGTTTAGGGCTGAGAATAGTCATGGATTAAACTGAGCCGTCCATGGATACGAATAAACGTGTTATGCACAGGGAGATATCGGTGCAATTATTTGAAACAGAAAGGTTGTTAGCAAGGGAGCTATCCCATCAAGACGTAGCGGTGCTCACCGCAATGCTCAGCGACCCGGAGGTAATGAAGTTCTCCGTTCGTGGCATTTGTAACGAAGCGGCTACCCGAAAGTTCATTGATTGGTGTCTTGAGTGTTACGCCTCACATGGAATGGGGCCGTGGGCCTTATGCGAGAAGGAGTCAGGGCGTTTTATTGGCTTCTGTGGCGTTGGACCGGAGTTGGTTGGCGATGTTGAAGAAGTCAGCGTCGGTTATCGTCTGGCCCGTAAATTCTGGCATCAGGGATATGCGACAGAGGCTGTCAAAGGTGTTCTCCAATATGCTTTCGGTCAAAAACACTGCGAGTCAGTGGTTGTTATTATCGAGCCAGAGCATAAAGCCTCCGTTAGGGTGGCGGAGAAGGCCGGGTTCAAAGACTATACGTATAAGGAGTTTCATGAGCGACTTGTGCGGGTGTATCGAATGACGTCCGATGACTGGGTGTTACCTGCATGGAGTTTAAATGAATCATAGAGTTGCTGGTTTTGATATTGCTAGAGCGTTAGCAATTTTTGGAATGGTTATTGTTAATTTCAAAATAGCTATGAATGCAGAGACAGGCAGCCCATTGTTAATGAGCTTTGCGCATTTGTTTGAAGGGCGAGCTTCTGCTGTGTTTGTTATTCTAGCCGGCATTGGGATAACCTTTATGACCGATAAGGCTAGAGTATCCTCGGATAGTCAATATATTTATAAAAGTCGTGTGTCGCTCATAAAGCGTGGCTTATTATTGATATTTATAGGGTTGTTATATACGCCAATTTGGCAAGCAGATATTCTACATTTTTACGGGTTCTATTTTTTAATTGCCTCTGTTGTCTTTATGTTTAATAACAGAACGCTACTATTAATATCAGCTGTTATTATTCTAGTATTTACTTGTTTGATGTTGTTTTTTAACTACGAGAAAAACTGGAATTGGGGAACATTCGTCTATGAGAACTTTTGGTCGATTGATGGGATGGTTAGGCATATATTGTTTAACGGGTTTCACCCAATATTCCCCTGGGCCGCTTTTTTACTATTTGGTATGTGGCTGGGTAGGCAAGATTTAACTCAACAGGCTGTCAGAAAAAAATTACTTTTAGGTTCTATGGTATCCTTGGTCCTCATCGAGGTGGCGTTTTATTTCATAAAATTAAGTATTGGAGACGGCTCTTTACTAGAAATGACCGAAGATGAAGTTAACTTCTTATTTTCGATTTCTATTATTCCCCCTTTACCTCAATACATGATCTCGGCAGCAAGCTCCGCAGTAATTACGATAGTGGGTTGTTTATATTTTTCTGATAAGTTTTCAGAAAGTAAAATACATAAGTGGTTATGTCAGACAGGTAAGTTGTCTTTAACTCTTTATGTTGCCCATGTTATTTTAGGCATGGGAATGCTTGAAGACTTGGGATTACTAGTAAACCAAACAATTGATTTTTCATTATTTAGCGCATTGATATTCTGTGTTTGCGGAATTATCTTTAGCGTTATTTGGCTCAAATATTTTAAAGCTGGCCCTCTGGAGTGGCTTTTTCGTAAATGCGCAAGCTAACAGTGGATGAACTCAAACTTTATGAGGCGGTGAGCCAACTATCAGATACAGAGTTGGCTACAGACCGTGGTGCTTTTTGGGGTTCTAGTTGCGGTACTTAAATTTATGCCGAACGAGATAAGACTGAGCATTAGATGCTGCATTTAGGCTCTTTGGATACAGATCTTAGCAAGGAATAAAAATATGGATAAGATAATTGAGGCTATAAAAAACCTAGCTCTGTTTTCTTCCTGACCCAGAGCTTTTTCTACTACATCAATATCTAAATAGCACTTGCTAAGCCGCCGTTTGTAAAAACTATTACCATTGGATATTGAGTTTATTACGGTTTAGCCGGTCAATGCGCGCTCACTTGAAATGTTCCCATTAATTGCTGGAGTCGGCTGGCGGTTGTATTTACTTGCTCTGAGCTTTTGGTCAGTTGGTGAATAGAGCTGGTCATAACTTCCGTCACTTGCGTGACTTGTTGTGCGGTCTCGCCGTTACGTGCACTATTTTGCTCTATAACATTAATGGTTTCGAACATTTTTTCTACGATGGCATGTAACTCAATATTTTCACCTGATGCAGCTTCAGTTAGTTTTAAGCTTTGATCCACATCTTTAACTCCTGATTCCATAAAGTTTACGGCATTTAAGGTTTCTCGTTGTAGGCCTTGAATCATAGATTGAATATCTTTGGCCGCTTCTGCGGTTCTACCGGCTAAGCCACGCACTTCATCGGCCACCACGGAAAATCCGCGTCCGTGTTCACCTGCCCGAGCCGCTTCAATCGCTGCGTTCAAGGCGAGTAAATTGGTTTGATTGGTGATTTCGGTAATCACTTCAATGATGTTACCTATTTCTTTCATACGAGAGTCAATTGATTGCACACTGGTTGCTGTATTCTCAACAATATCCCGTATCGCTTGAGTGCCGGCTCTTGCGTCTTCGAAGTCCGATTTCGCTTTTTCTACTACGCTTGCCATCGACTGCTTCATGTCTTGGGCTGTATGCGATGCTTGCAAAATTACTTCACTTTGTTTTTGAATCAATGTTTGCATGAGTTGCATTGATTGATGCACTTGGTTGGAGCTCGAATAAGCTTCGGCGTTTTTATCTAACATATCCTCATTGGTTTTGCGCACATCCTTTGAAGCGTGAATGACCTGTCCTACAACGCTGTCTAAATTATCGATAAAGCTATTGATCCATCGGCTCATTTCTCCCGTTTCATCCTGCTTTGCCCCTGTTTGATCTAGCCTCTGGGTTAAGTTTCCTTCTCCTTCCGCTATGGTACGGATTACCGAAGTCATTTCGTTTAAGCGGTTCGATAACTTGTTGGTACAAAGCTTGGCAAAGAAGCCACCGCTAACTAATACGCCGGCACCAGTGATTAAGGAACTGGTCATTAGCGACAAGTCGGTGTAATGCAGTAAACCAATGTTTAAACCCACAACTGATGTGGTCATCGCAAAGTATGTTTTAAGCAAGGCGAAGTTAATGGAGCGGCGTCGGTAGACTTCTTCTAAGTCGCCTTCACACATCATTCCCCATGTATCGAGCGATCCATGCAGCTTAAATGTAACGCCTTTCCCAATAACGGGTATGTGTCGATAATCTGAATAAGCAGGGTAGGTAACAAATAAATTGTGGCCATTTTTAATGGTTTCACGCACCCCAGGGTGTAATTCACCTGTTGCCGGATCGGTAAAACGAACTTCGAGCTCGGTATGTTTAGCTACTTTAACAACACCAAATTTAGTATGTACTCCGGACTTTAAGTTTTCACCATGGCTAAAAGTATTGTCTTCAAAGCGTGAGCGAGATAACGCAATGCCTTGCTTAATCTGAGGATCAAACCTAGATTCCACCATAAACAAATAGTTGTCACCAGACTCACGATAGACGTGGCCAGCCTCTCGTTGGATTAAATCCCCCAACACATCGTTTGGCACGCGTGCGCACAAAAAACCGACTATTTTGTCGTCGTCGACAATCGGCTGATAAAACATCAAAGTCACTTCGTCATGGAAATGTGAGCTTGATGGGCCGATTGTCAAGGTCTCAGGATCAGCATAAGGGCCATGCAGAAACTGGCCTTGTAAGGCTTGTTCAATTGCTTTTTGCTCACCGTGATGAAGATTAATACGCAGATCATGAGTTGAGGTTAAAATTTTGCCATGCGTATCAATAATAAATAGTTCAGAAATGTCTTGCGCACTTTTTAGGCTGTCTTGGATTGCATTATTACATGCGGTTAAATCATTAATATCGATAATGTTGGCGGTTGAGACTAGATGTTGCCATTGATTATTAGTCCAGTTTTGCAGCAGTTTTACTCGGGTAGCTGCAATCCCTTCGAAAGTTTGCTCAACAGCAGGGTACATAGAGCGATTGACAAAGCATGACCAACCTAATGACAACTTACCATTGATACCAAACCAAGGTAACCAGCGCCGCTCTTTAGCTGACAGCTGCATAGAATTACTTTTTAAATGCATAGCTCCTCCTACAAAACCTGCAAATTAATAAAGTGAAATTCAGTTACAGCAACATCAATGCCTATTTGTTGAAAGCCTGCACATATGTAAGAGTTGTCTGTTAGATATGTACTATTTTGCCAAGCGAATACACACACAGTGGTAATTTTGTACATAATTAAAACGGCAGCGCTTAAAGTACTTAGATGATTTGGCACTAAAGTGCTGAGTTGATAGAGCACTAAAGTATTAAGTTAAGTGATTTAACGACGATAGGCACCAATATGAAGCAGTTCGAGCTCCACTCTGATGGTGGTGTGCCTTATTGGTGCGTCTTGCTTTTCAGGTCATTGATATATTGGCTTAGTCTTCCACTGTGGCGCTTATTTTTTGCTTCAATGACACAAAATAATCACAATAGTCTCAGCCCCTTAATGGGGCGTGACGCTGCCGCCTTTGTTTGTGGCTCCATACCTAAAAAGGATTCCTGATGCTTCTAAAAGATCATTTTGAGCTGTTATCTATTTACAATCAGTGGATGAACTCAAAGCTTTATGAGGCGGCGAGCCAGCTATCAGATATAGAGTTAGCTAAAGATCGTGGTGCTTTTTTTGGTTCTATTTTGGGCACACTTAATCACATCATGGTGGGTGATATTATTTGGTTAAAGCGGCTGGCTAACCATCCAGCTTGCGCAAGTTTGTTACGTGAGACGGCTGGCATTGAACAGCCAACGCGCCTGGATCAAATGCTTTTTAAAGACTTGGGTCGCTTGTCTCAACAACGAACGCGGTTGGATAGCATCATCATTAATTGGATGGCCGGGCTATCCGAAGATGATCTGAATGTTGTGCTCACTTACCACAACACGCAAGGGGTTGCGGCTAATAAGCGGTATTCGAGTCTGGTTTATCATTTTTTTAACCATCAGACTCATCATCGCGGGCAAGTGTCTACGTTGCTCTTGCAAGCTGGTGTTGATATCGGGGTCACGGATTTGCTAGCGTTGATTCCGGATGAGTCTGGTGTATAACCAAGCCATTGGGGGGCGTGTGAGTCAAAGTGGAGAAGTAGACGTGGATGTTGGCAATGATCATATAGTGATTCAGCGTCGCTATGAGGCTTTAGGTGCACTCAATGACTTGCTCATCGCGGTCTGGTTTTTGATCGGGAGTTTTTTCTTTTTAAATGAGTCACTTGTTGAAAGTGGTACTTGGTTATTTATCGTGGGTAGTGCGCAGTTAATCATTAAGCCGTTGATTAAGCTTATTAGCTTATTGCATGTTAACAGAGTCTCCAAACGATCAACTTAACAAGCACAGCAGCGGAGCTTAGTCCGCTGCTACAGGCTTTCGATCGGTATTCTCGCTCTCGGCAATTCCACACAATAATTCATGTGGGGCACGTGAAAATTACTGACTGTAAGCTTAGAGTTTGTGATCAAATATCTGATTTTATGATGTAGTTCACCGGTGCTAGTCCGTCGTTTTTATAACGACGGCACTGGAGTGGACTGGCTAAGTTCAGATGCGATTCTCTCGGCTCGGTCTTTAGCGTTAGCTACCGATATACGATGTCTCTCATCGCCAAATTCTTGGTATTCAGAGGCAATTTCATAGATTGTGTCTACCCCTAAATATTTGCTCAGTGTCCGTAAGTGTGGTGCTAGGTGAGCAGAGTCTTCTCTTATTCCTCCTGTTTCAAAACCAAACTCACCACTGGAGGTCACTATGATCAATGTTTTACCTGAGAGTAACGGCTGTAAGGGAAAGTCATCTCGTGAGAGGTCGAAATCAAACGTTTTGTTGATACGTATAATTTGATCGAACCACGCTTTTAGTTGCGCCGGCATACCGTAGTTATACATGGGTGAAGAAATTAAAATAATGTCGGCTGCTGTAACCTCAGCTATTAGTTTATCGGATAGCGCCAGCCTTTCTTTCTGTGCTGGGGTTCTGCTTTGCTCAGGGGTAAACACTGCACCAATCCAATCTTGCGTAATGAAGTCCGGTGGGTTTAACCCAACATCACGATAGATATACTCATCCTTAGGTCGGTTGTTTTTCCATGTGTTAATAAATTGAAGGGCTATATTTTTGGATAGAGAGTTATGGTCCGGATTGGGGTTGTTGGTTGCTCTAACGCTTGAATCAATGTGTAATATTGTGTTCATTTGTATGTCCTGATTTGATGAATGTCAGGCGCTATTCTCTGATTGCAGCTAGAAGGCTACAAACGAAAAAGTTACACTTATAGGTGAGTTAAAATCATCTACTATGTCTATGGGTTGTGACTCATCAGGGGGCTAAATTTGCAGGTATCGTTACAGGCACTAAAAGCTTTTGAGGTGGCTGCCCGCCGGGGAAGCTTTAAGCTGGCAGCAGAAGAACTTTCGCTAACGCCAACTGCTATTTCACATCACATTAGTAACCTTGAAAGCCGGTTGAATGTGAGTTTGTTTTATCGACAGGGAAGGCGAATATCGTTAACTGAAACAGGGCTGGCATTAGCTAAAGCAACCTCCGATGGGTTTCGGCGAATTGACACCGCTTTAGAAGAAATTTTAAAAGCGGGTAGTCGCATTAGGGTGACCACAACCTCCTCATTAGCCGCTATGGTACTGATCCCTTCTCAAACTGAATTTGAGCAAGCTAACCCCACTATTTCTATGGAAATATTGACCGGTGAATCGGTCGATAGTCAATCTTATGTGATCCCAATTAGGTTGGGCGATGTATCCGGCGTTGAGGAGGCTGATATAATTAGAACGGAGTCATTCAATGCATTTTGTGCTTATGGAGTGACACCGTCTCTTGAGGCAAATGAACCCATTACTCTTTTTACTACGCAATGGAAAAATAAGACGTTACCTAATCCACCGCTAGCTGATTGGTTAGCACTAAATGGACTGGATAACGCTACTATTAAACTCAAAAAATTTGATCAAGAGCTTTTCGGTATACAGCAGGCGATGGCGGGCAATGGGCTTGTGTTCTGCTCGACCACGCTGAGTAGTCGGCTGGTTAAATCTAACCTTCTGCAGCCACTTAATACTCGTTCGGTTAAATCAGACTTATGTTATTACGTACCCAATAAAGCCCGTTTTGAAACTAACAGTGCAGTCACGTTTCTTCGTTGGATCGACGATGTCTTGAGTCATTAGTGGGTGTGAACAGCTCTAACATATAAAATTCTAAAACAGAGCTGGCTGCGGTTTGTTAGTAAATGCAGCCAGCTGCTTTGGCCGTTATAACCCATCGACTAACTTGAATGTGCAATTCATGGCTTGGTCTCTTAAGGGGATTAATGCTTGGTAGCTTTCGCTGAGATACCAGGCTTGAGCGGCTTCTTTATCCCCAAAGCGAATAATTGCGCCATTCGCTGTCTGTGATTCCCCTGTTAATAGTGTGGCCTTACCTTTGGCAATAAATTCTCCGTGGCTGGCGGAAACTGTTTTCGCTGCCTGTTGGCTGTATTGCGCAAGCTTTTCTGCATCAATAACGTTTGATTCAACAATGATATAGGCGCTCATAATGTTCTCCTGTGTTATGTGTTGACAAAGGGTAAATAGGTCTGGATATTTAAACAATAATCAATAAATTAACGTATTGTTTAAAATTATGAACACTGTGAAAATAGCTCCATTGCTTCTCGTTTTTGTTGAAGTGGCTCAGTTGGGCTCATTTACGCAGGCGGGGAAAAAGCTAAATCTAAGTAAGTCGGCGATTAGTCAGCAGATTAAGCGCTTAGAGGAGGAGCTTAATACCCAGCTCATCTCTCGAAATAGTCGGGGTTTAACACTAACGCCTGCGGGCGAGATGCTGCTGAGTAAAGGCGCTTTTTTGTCTGAGCATTTATTCAATACGCTGCAAGATGTTAACACTGAGAAGGAACAGCCAAGTGGCGTTTTTCGGGTGTCCATACCGCCTTTTTTTGAAAGGAATATTTTGGTGCCTGCGCTTAAACAGTTTTGTTTGGAATACCCTTTGATAAAACCCGAGGTGCTCGTTAGCGGGCGCTGGCAGGATTTAATTCATAATCATTTAGATGCGGCTATTTTTGGCGGTAAGCTTAAAGATAGTGAGTATAAAGCGCAGTCCATTGGTCGGGTGAGGGATGTGTTTTGTTGCACACCAAACTACATGAACCAAGCGGGGGCGTTGCATCAGTTGGCCGATATTGAGCAGCAGTCCTTCATTGCGACACCTTGGCAAAAGGATACCATAAAACTCTACCGTGTTAATCATGAGGCAGAGATAACCATCAAGACGAATCATCAATACTTTACCAACAGTTTGAGTACGTTGGTCGATATGACGATGGCTGGTATGGGGTTGGCGCTTATTCCTGAGTTTATTGCGCACCACGAGCTTCGCCAAGGGCGTTTGATTCGCGTGTTACCTGATTATCATGGACAGGATTGGCACTTTTATTATTTGCATCGCTATAGCCATTCGAAACCTATCCATGTTGAGCGTTTTTATTCGCTAATTAAGCACTTTTTTAGCATTGCCAACGAGAATCTGTAATGCTGAACATACAGTTTGAAACCAATAGCCGGACTCAATTTCTTAAAGAGTTCCATAAAATTGATTAAGCCTTCGGTAATTAGGAGTCTTCATGAATCATCATTCAGGATCATGCCTTTGTGGTGCGGTTAGCTATGAGCTTTTAGGGGATTTTCAGTCGTTCTTTTTATGCCATTGCACCCGTTGTCAAAAGGGCACCGGATCGGCTCACGCGGCTAACTTGTTTGCTGCGGGTAGCCGGTTAACATGGTTGCGGGGCGAATCGGATATTAAAACCTATCAATACCCCGACTCACTACATATCAAAAGCTTTTGTCAGCATTGTGGGGCGGCTCTGCCGGTGTTGATTGTGAGTATTAATAGTGTGGTTGTGCCCGCGGGCAGTTTGGATACCCCAGTTCCGATACCGCCAACGGCGAAAATCTACGTGGCTGATGGCGCACCGTGGTTTAAAAATATTGATGACGTGCCCAGTTTTGATGAACTACCCAAACGCGGTGATTGAGTACATGT
>Ga0193953_1001327_pt1 | contig 11564 bp, 10 predicted proteins | sample BB_4_MG_FD_140325 | JGI IMG/M metagenome (GOLD analysis project Ga0193953, IMG submission 140325) | Microbial mat bacterial communities from the Broadkill River, Lewes, Delaware, United States - BB_4_MG | ecosystem: Environmental > Aquatic > Freshwater > River > Microbial mats | place: USA... | reverse complement strand
GTATGCAACATGAGAGTTACCTTTTTTTGTTTAAATTAAAGATTCGACACCTTTAATAAAAACGGGTAACTCTCAACTTTTCAAGTCGATGTGTCAGATTAAGTCGGAACTAATACAGTTTACTTTATTTAAAACTCCGCTAGTTTATTTAAAATAGCTACCTTTTCTTTTTCAAGAGAGCTATTACTGATATCTATTGCAGGTTGAAAAATATTCATATCCATTTCAAAGTGATTAAACTCATTTAGTAACGTTTTACGAGACATAAAAAAAACTCGATTACTTACAGCTGCTTCACTATTACCCTTAAATGATGCACTGATAATATTAGTTAGCATATCGCTTTGGTTGGTATTTACATTGAATGTATCTACCAACTTTTTCTCTACACACAATCTTAAAAATAGATAGTTAAGGGTATGTGTAAGTGTTTTTGATAAAAGAGGATAGTTGTCAGGAGAAAGACCAATTAGGTTGTTGTGGTCGAAATCTATTATATCTTCAGCTGATAATATGTGCTCTTGATCTACAACACCTTCTCCCAGTACTTTATTAAAAATTTCAGTTAGATTGATTTTGGTAGTTTCGTATCCATGCATCAGTTTCGTTAACTCATTCTTTTGCTCTACAAATCCAAATATCTGGCAGCACCCTCTTAAAAAGGGACTAATGGCTACTATGAAATTTCTTTCATCAACAATTTCATTTTTAACGTCCTTGCGTAAGAAATTAAGAAACTCATGTATATAAAGCAGTAACTTTACTTCATTAGGATTTATTTCAATAAAGCCGTTATTTTCGCCAATTGTGTTATTGAAGTAATATAAATTTAAACAGTTCTTTTGTTGGTGTTCTAGTAACTTAATCAAGTCCGTATTGTGAGTTAAAATTATAGCTTTTTTGTTTGATAATATTTTTAATATTGCAAATGCAATTTTATTTTTGTAAATGGAATCGAAGCTTGAAATTGGGTCATCTAAGATAATTAAATTGTTATCTACATTTTTAGCTTTTAATAGTTCAAATGCTAAAGATAAGAAATTTTGCTCTCCATTACTTAAGTTTAGTTTTTGTCTTTCTTTTTTAAGAAACTCCGCCTCTCCTAATAACAACTTAAGATTACCATTTCCATCTCTAGATAAGGATATTTTTCTTTCTAAACAATCGTTTAAAAAGTTTTCTATGAATAATATATCTTCACTTCCAAACTTTGGCTGTTCTTTTTTTAACTCTTGGTATTCTTCAATGTATTCTTTTAAATTTGTAGTAGATGTTTGCTCTATTATCTCGTTTGATATTAGAGGGAAGTAGAGCTCTTGATAACTAGTTAGCTCTTCAATTAACAGATCTATTTCTGTTTTGTCATTTGAATTTAAAGCTGTTCTTAACTTATCTTTTATTAAAAACGGATCAGATGAACTTTGAGTGTTAATTATCTGCTCTGCGATGATTTTTGTCGCTTTATCTAGTTTTGCTATTGATTCATCTCGCTGCAGTGTTTTTATTTGTAATTGGTTTTTAGCATCTATTGCGCTATCGCATACTAAACAGTCACTCATATGACTATATTTTTCAATTATAGATATAGCATCTGTTTTCTCTTCATAATGTACGATGTGCTTCTCAGCTTCGTTCATTTCAAATTGATGCTCTAGGATAGACTTTATAGCTGATTCTTTCTTGCTATATTCACTTATAAAAAAACGAAGCTTTATAGGATCTGATTCAGCAATTTCAACAGGAGTAAGGGATGAAATGTAATTTATAAACTCATCTCTATCGATTTCCTTACCTTTTGATTTAGTATTGGCTATATCTGATACATAGTTTTTTATGGTTTCATCTGTAATTAAATGTTCAAAAGGTGACTTTTTAGTTTTTATCGAAAAGTTATCTTTGAAGGTCTTAGGTAGAGTAGCTGTGAAAAGCTGTTCGAAGCCATTATCAATTAAAGTTTTAAGTTCATATTCTCTTTTAATATTGTCTCCCAAAATGAAATCTTGGGTTTCACCTTCAATAATATTTCGGTCATTCTGATCAGAGATAACATGAGCAATTGCGTCGTCAACATGAGTATAACTAGTACCGTTAATGTCAATTTCATATTCACCATCCTTTGAAAGCACTTTAGAAAAACTAGTTTTCCCCGTTCCATTTGGTCCATATATAACCGCAATATTTTTGTTCTTTACATTAATAATATTGTTTGTAGTTAAAGTTTTATATTCGGGGCAGAATATACTTTCTTTTGAAAGTGATTTTATTGTGATTAACATGTTCTTCCTTGAAATTTGAATGGACTTAAAAACCATATCAAAAATAGCCGGTTATAAGTAGATAATAATTTTCCAGCTACCAACGGCTATCACTGGTGCTAATACCCAGTTCGAATATTTACTCCATCAACTAATTTACCCTAATAGAATACCCCCGCAGTTTTAGTGGCCTATACGTCAACCCATATACCCTAAGCAACGGATTAAATCCTTTTTGCTCCGTAGAAATCGCTTAATAAAGCATTAAAACAATTGAATTTACCCTAATCTTAATTGTGCCCTAATGGGGTTTATTCAAAACAGGGTGGATATTGTGCCTATCAAAAACACGAAATAAATAACAAGAGTGTGTGTAAGCCACTAGTAGTGCAGGGTGAAGAAAATATTGGTGTAAGTGAAAATTGATTAAGAATTTATCCAATCGATAGATACAAAAAAGCCCTAACCGAAGTTAGGGCTTGAATGAATGGTGCCGACTGCCGGAGTCGAACTGGCGACCTACTGATTACAAGTCAGTTGCTCTACCAACTGAGCTAAGTCGGCACACAAAGCTGTGTGCAGTATTAGTCATTTTAAAAATGCTAATACTTTGGCACCGAAATAATACTTAATATTATTAATAAATAACAATTGAGCACCATCTCTGTAAAATGGTGCCCCGACCCGGAGTTGAACCAGGGACACGCGGATTTTCAATCCGCTGCTCTACCAACTGAGCTATCGGGGCATCTCTTTCAAGGTGTTTGCTACCTCGTGAAGACGGGGCGTATTAGACTGTTTTTCACTTTGTTCGTCAACTGTTTTTTTAAACTTTTTAATAAAATAAGTTTGTTTGCTGTTTTATTGTGCTTATTGTTGTTTATTTAACAGTAATTGTGATTTTTTCATTCCTTATCTTTAATTTGTAGTGTTACATATTAGGTTGACGGTGGAACGTAGCCTTCAATATCAGGTTCTATTCCTTCAAACAAGTAAGCAACCATAGCCGCTTCTAAAAAGGCTCGGTCATCAACATTCATCATGTTCATTTTTTTTTCATTAATTAGCATGGTTTGTTTTTTCTGCCAATTTCCCCAAGCTTCCTTACTAATATTATCAAAAATACGCTTACCAACTTCACCAGGATATAGTTGAAAAGCTAAACCTTCACTTTCCTTTTTCAGGTTTTGGCAAAATACTGTACGGCTCATAATTATCTCTTATTAATGTTGAATATGGTGGTTACTATTTATTATTGGCGTTAACGCTTTTGCGCTAATAACTTTGCAGTAAACCAATAAGCTTTTTTGTTGATGCTGCTAAGCCTACGCTAGCTTCATTATGCAAATCATACCATTTTTGTTTTCTTGGTTCGCTAATTTCTTGATCATTAATTTTTGGATTGTTAGTGTTTGAATTTGGCTCTGATTCTATTTGCGTACATTCAATAACAATAGGTGAAATATCAAGATGAAAGTGGCTAAAAGTGTGTCTAAATGGTGTTAATGCTTGTTGTGCATTTTTGTTAGCTGTGGCTTTTAAGCCTAATGTTTTTAACAAATGAGTAATGTCGCTTTTATTACTTACTTCATGAAAACACCATAAACCACCCCAAATCCCAGCAGGAGGACGTTTTTCCATTAAAACTTTATCACCTCTTTCTGTCGTAACACGAGGGATTACCATTATGGTGTTTTTTTCAGGTGTTTTTTTCTTAGGCTTTTTTTGCGGAAATTCTGCTTGTTGTGAGGTTGCTAATGCTAAACAACTTGTTTTTACTGGGCATAACTCACAGGTAGGTTTACTACGTGTACAAACTGTTGCCCCAAGATCCATCATGGCTTGTGTGTAAAAACCCGTATCTTCAGCGGGAGTTAGTTGCTCACTTAACTGCCATAATGCTTTGTCAAATTTAGCTAGGCCATTGTAGCCTTCAACTAAATAATTTCGTGCTAATACTCGTTTTACGTTGCCATCTAAAATAGGATGATGTTGATTTAAAGCTAAGCTTAATATTGCCCCTGCCGTTGAGCGACCAATACCTGGTAGGGCAATAACTTGCTCTATTTCTTCTGGAAAAATACCGTTATGTTCGCTATCAATGAGTTTTGCTGCTTTGTGCAAGTTACGTGCTCTGGCGTAATAACCTAAACCTGTCCAGTGGTGCAGTACTTTATCTTCATCTGCATTGGCTAAACTGCTAATTGTAGGAAAGCTTGCCATAAAACGCTCATAGTAACCGATTACAGTAGTAACTTGTGTTTGTTGTAACATGATTTCAGAAACCCAAACACTGTAGGGCGTTTTATTTTGTTGCCACGGTAAATGTTTCCTACCTTGCTGGTGATACCAAGTGATCACTTGCGTGGCGAATTGCTTTGCTGATTCAGAAGATATTTTTACTGTTTGCCCTGAGGGAGGATAATTTGTTTTTTTAATGATGGTTTCTTCACTTTTAAATAATGAGGCAGTGTAACTAATTATACAAATTGACTCAAAAAATGTTTTAAGTTGTCTCAATTTATCATTCATCTGTATTTAATAAATTAGTTTTATTGCACGGGATGAAGCCTGTATAATAGCGAGAATTATTTTAGTAACTATATTATTGAGGCAATGCCATGAAAGTTGATGCAAAAAACCGAAGTCAGCGACTGCGTAAAAAATTGAGAGTTGATGAGTTTAAAGAATTAGGTTTTGATGTGGCTTGGCAATTAAATGAAAATATCACCAGTGATGAAATTGATGTTTTTATAGATAAATTTTTTAATGAGGTCATTCAACCTAATGGTTTAGGATTTGGTGGCGAGGGTGACTCTTTATGGCATGGTCTAATTTGTACCCAAAAGCTAGGTTCGTGTACTGATGAACACAGAGCCACGGTAGAAAAGTGGTTAATGGATAATGGCGCTAAAGCTGTCTCGGTAAGCGAGCTATATGATGTATGGTGGGCTGAGTAATTTGATTAAGCCGAGTTCAGGTTGTATAGAAAAAGCTGAATTACCTTAAAGAAGAACCTTGAAGAAAAACGATGACAGAAGAAATTAAAAAAACACATAAAACTATTGAAGAAGCGGAACAAGAAGGTAAGTACATTCGTAAAGTACGCAGCTTTGTAAAACGTGAAGGTCGCTTAACTAAAGGGCAAGAACGTGCCTTAAATGAGCATTGGGAAAGTATGGGGTTAAATCATGGCGATGGATTACTTGATACTAATTTACTTTTTGGTAACGATCACCCAATTGTTTTAGAAATTGGTTTTGGCATGGGTAAATCTTTAGTTGAAATGGCTAAAGCAGCGCCTGAATTAAACTTTATTGGCGTTGAAGTACACAAGCCAGGTGTGGGCGCATGTATTGCGTTAGCTGCTGAGCAAGGCGTGCAAAACTTAAAAGTGTTTGAACATGATGCTATTGAAGTATTAGCAGACTGTATTCCTGAAAATAGTTTAACCACGGTACAATTGTTTTTTCCTGATCCTTGGCATAAAAAGAAACATCATAAACGCCGTATTGTTCAAGCTGACTTTGTTGAAGCTATTCGCAAGAAGCTGGTTGTTGGTGGAGTATTTCATATGGCAACAGATTGGGAAAATTACGCCGAATGCATGCTTGAAGATATGCAAAGTGCGCAAGGTTATAAAAATTTGTCACAAACCAATGATTATGTTCCCCGTCCCGATTCTAGGCCGCTAACTAAATTTGAAAGCAGGGGACATCGTTTAGGGCATGGTGTATGGGATTTACAATTTTGTAAATTATAAAACTCACTGTTTAGGCTGCGTTTTCAGGTAACTTAGTGGTTGGTAAATATTCGCGTTCTACATAAAAAAGGTGTTGTGCATTACGCAAATTACCTGAATCTTTAAGCCATTGCTCTGTAACTATTTCTCTTTGTAAAGCCGCATGTAATATGCGGCTTTTATATTGGCACCAGTAAAATATTGTCGCTTCTTGATGGCAGTTGTTATTGGGATAAGTCGCGCTACGATTTTCTGCTAAGTCTTCAATAATACTCGCGATTACTTTCGTTTTTAACTCTTCTTCTATTTTTTGTTTGAAACGTGTGTAGCGTTTAGCTTTAATTAATTGCCAAATCAACCAAACCAATGAAGCTAAAGCAAGTACAGCGATAATTTGCATTTATTTTTTCTCATAATGATGTTGCAGGGATAATAACAATTTTTAATGATAAAACATCTTTTTTAAATTTTAATCTACACTTTGCTATAAAATTAGGCAGTTAGTAATCTTATGTTTGAGTTGACTTTTTCTATTAACACGCTTTAAATTGTTCTTCAGGGATAAAAATAAATTATGTCAATAAGTAGCATTAATGAATAAGGCAATTGAAATCAATGACAATCTTACCAAGCGCTTACTGGCTTATATATTGCTTTGCAGTACTTTCGTTTCTGTATGCTCCACTGGCGTTCAGCTCTATTCTTCTTTCAAAGGTGATGTCGCTTTATTAGATCAAAGGTTTGACAACATAGAAAAAAGTTATATTCCTTCAATTGCTAGAGGTTTATGGGATTTTAATAAACCGCTCGTCGCACAACAAATGCAGGGAATTGTTGATTTACCTGATATTGGCCTTGTTAATATCGAAAACGATTTTGATTATAGACAGCAGTTTGGCGATGTAAATATAGTCACGAAAAAGTTTATTGAATACCCTATTTTTTTTGATGGTGAATATGTAGGTAAATTACAAGTTTATGCACATTATCAAGATATTTATCAACGATTATGGCAACAAGCTGGATTTATATTAACCGCTGAATTTATTAAGATTTTTATTGTCACATTTTTTATTATTCTTATTGTTAATAAGCTTATCATGCGGTATTTATTTCAAATTTCAAATTATGCACAAGCATTAGCAAGTGACAATTTAGATAAAGAATTAATCTTGTCTAATCGCTCGGGAAATAAAGACGAATTAGACTACCTTGTCAATGCTATTAATAATATGCGCATTAAGCTAAAAGATAAAATTACTAAATTAGAAGGTGCTGAAAATGCCTTATTGACCTTAAATGGCGAGTTAGAAGTTAAAGTGCATGATAGAACGGCTGAATTACAAGAAAACAATCAGCAATTGCAAGATTTACTGGATAATTTAACGTTGGCACAAGACCAATTAGTACAATCTGAAAAAATGGCTTCTATTGGTCAATTGGTTGCAGGTGTCGCTCATGAGGTAAATACACCTTTAGGCATTTGTGTAACATCTGTTACTGCATTGAAAGAAAAAATAGAAGCCTTGCAAAAGTCAATTGAGTCTAACGAGCTTACTAAATCTTTTCTTATTAATACATTACACTTGTTAACAGAATATGAACAAATAATAGAACGTAGTTTATATAAGTCTGTTGAGCTTATTCGTAGTTTTAAGTCGGTTGCTGTAGAGCAACATACTGACCCTAAAATAAACATAAATTTACACCAACATGTGTATGACGTAGTAAACACAGTTAAAACGCTTTTCAAGCAAAAAAAATATCATATTAATGTCGAGGTAGACAAAGAACTAGAATTAACGACATACCCAAGCGCTTGGAACCAAGTTTTAACTAATTTGTTGATGAATTCACATATTCACGGTTTTGAGGATTGTTCTGAAGGGGAAATATCCATCGTCTTTTCTAAAAGTGATGGACACTTAACATTACTTTATACCGACAATGGAAAAGGCATTTCTACAAAGTTGAAAAAACGGATATTTGAACCTTTTGTAACGACCAAACGTGGGCAGGGGGGATCAGGTTTAGGTTTAAATATTGTGTTTAATTTGGTTAATGTAAAATTAGGCGGCACTATTAAACTGCTAGAGTCAGACCAAGGTGCTTGTTTTGAAGTGATTGTGCCCATAGAGCAAGCATAAGAGTTTTTCTTGCTAGGTCGCTAAACTAACTGCTTAGTAAACTGGTAAATATTTATTTAGAATGCTGTATGAATATAGTAATAAAACTGTTGTTTAAATGAGCAAATATTGACTTGTTATACTTAAACCTATAGTATTTTCACGCCTTAAATCTACGTACTATGTAAAAACGCTGTTATTGATTTATGTGCCTATCAGTGTTGCTGTTGCATTTGAAAATCCTGTTTATCACATTGCTATAGATGCACTTTCGTTAATGTGAGTGATAAAATATAAGGTTAAATCTTTAAGGTTGTATAATAATGCAGTTAGAGTTCTTTGATGTTCCAAGTCCGTGTGTGGGCGTATGTCAATCGAATGAAAAAGGCTATTGTCTTGGCTGCATGCGTACGCGTGATGAACGAAAAGAATGGTCTACGCTAAATAATGATAACAAACAAAAAGTAATAAAACGTTGCATTCAAAGAAAAAAACGTCAAGACAAAAAAAATCATATAGAAAGTGTTGAAGTGAAACCTGTGGAAGAAAGTTCACAACCAGAGCAGCCTTCATTATTAGAATTAGAGCCAAGTAAAAAAGTTACTTTGTCGCGCGACAATGATTTAGATTTCAGTGATTTTGAATTATAAGCGCTAACGGTTTTATAAAAACTATCATTAGAAAACGGTTGCGAGCTTTAATAATTATAGCTATCATACGCGCTCGTTGGCACATACTCTGTTTCAACTTTTGATAGAATGCCCCGATAGCTCAGTTGGTAGAGCAGCGGATTGAAAATCCGCGTGTCCCTGGTTCAACTCCGGGTCGGGGCACCATATTCTAAAACGAAAAAGCCTGCTATATAGCAGGCTTTTTCGTTTTAGTGTGTTTGGTTTGAGAAATTGTATCATTGATAGTTTATATAAATTTTTTTGCGTGTGCGTTTAATTTTTTTATCGCCCACTCATAATGGCTAGAAAGCGCTGATACGCAATAACTACCCAACGTAGTTGTGCCTGTCCAATTGTAGAATTGCTTTGTAAACAGTTCTTCTGTTGAGAATTTTTGTATTAAAAGCATAACCTGAGCATGACTCGTGTTAACTTTTATTTTAGCGTCGTTAAGTGATGTGTTTTGGTGTTTCTCCCAAAACTCAATATTCATTGCTCCGTAAGTTTTCCAGTTATATGGTGTGGGAATAAATGGTAATTGAATCCCTGCAAGGTTAGCATTAATCCAGCGTATCAATAATTGATGCCATTCATAAAGGTGAATTAATACATCCCTAAGATTTTTATCGCGGCGCCAATGGGCTTCTTTCTTGTTAGGATCTGTTGAAAAATCAAAATTTGTATTTAATGTGTTTTCTGGCATTGAATCAATTGTTTGCCATAACATTTCAAATTTTATTTTAGCTGCTTTGCATAAATCTTCTTTAGTTTTTGGCCTTGCCATAAGTTAACTTCCTGTTTCAAATACAATGTCTACTCTAACAGCTTAATAGTTTGCGTAACCTGCTTAGTTCTATTTTCTATATTTTGAAAGATTATAGTATTTATATTCAAGATTTATCTACAGTTATTAATATTTATTGATGTATAATCACTGGCAATATTTAATGAATTTTTATAAAGCTTAGTTATTTTTTAGTTATTAAAATAGTGCTATTTGTATTAAAAAATAATCACCGTAATTAAGAAGGTCTTAAACCTATGTTTTCAAAGTTAACACAGTTACCTGCAGATCCTATTTTAGGTTTGTCGGTAAAATTCAAAGCCGACGTCAACCCTAATAAAATAGATCTTGGTGCGGGAATATACAAAGATGAAAATGGTGATACACCAGTATTATCTTGTGTAAAAATAGCTGAAAGATTTCGACTAGAAAACGAAAAGAGTAAAGCTTATTTAGGTTCTGCTGGTTCAGCATTATTTAATGAAAAAATCACTTCACTTATGTTGGGAGATCACCAAGTTATTAGAGAAAATCGTATTCGTACGGTTTCTACTCCAGGCGGTACTGGTGCTTTGCGTACAGCGGGTGAATTTATTAAAACCTGTACGCCTGGCGCAACTATTTGGGTAAGTAATCCTACTTGGGCAAATCATCAAGGTGTTTTCACAGCAGCTGGTTTAAATGTTAAAACGTACCCATATTATGATTATGAAAATAAGTGTTTAGATTTTGACGGTATGCTGGCTGCGTTAAAACAAGTATCTAAAGATGATGCTGTACTATTGCATGCTTGTTGTCATAACCCTAGTGGTATGGACTTGAACAAAGAACAATGGCAAGAAGTAGCCGAAGTAGCTAAACAGGTTGGTTTTATTCCTGTTGTAGATATGGCGTATCAGGGCTTTGGCGAAGATTTAGATGCCGATGCTTTTGGTTTGCGCTTAATGGCTGATACTGTTGAGCAAATGATTATCTGTGGTTCATGTTCAAAGAACTTTGGCTTATATCGTGAGCGTATTGGTGCTTGTTCAATCATTGGTAAAGATGCAATATCTGCTGATATTATTAGTTCTGTATTACTTTCGGTTGTGCGTGTTAATTACTCAATGCCTCCTGCACACGGAGCTGCCATTGTAGAAACTATTTTAAACTCTGCCGAATTAACAACGCAGTGGCATGGTGAATTAAAAGAAATGCGTGACCGTATTAATGGCATGCGCCAATTGCTGGTAGATCAATTGATTGCCAATGGCGTAACACGTGACTTTAGCTTTATAGCTAAACAAAATGGTATGTTCTCTTTCTTAGGTATTGATAAAAACCAAGTGCAACGATTACAAGATGAATTTGGTATTTATATTGTTGGCTCTAGCCGTATAAGCCTTGCAGGTATTTCACCTGATAATGTGGACTATCTAACGCAATCAATTGCTAAAGTACTGTAATTATTTAAATTATAGTTTTTAAAAGCTTAAAAATCCCGTTGTTAATATACTAACAACGGGATTTTTGGTTTTTAGTTCGCTTTTAATTTGTTTGTTGTAATTTTATAGCTAAACAATTTTATTGCTAGTAACAATTACGCCATCGGTGTCAGCGTAAAGGTAATCACCTTGATTAAACTCAATGCCGCCAAATGATAAGCGAATACCACGTTCACCTGATGTCACAGGAATTGCTTTTCTAGAACAAGTACCTAGTGCGTATAGCGCCACAGGAATATCGGTTATTTGAAAAGTATCTCGAATATAACCATTAACGATAATGCCAGCATAGTTATTTTTATGGGCGAATTTCATTAAATTCTCACCCACTACGGCATAATATTCTTGGGCTACATCTACCACAACCACTTTACCTGAGCCATCTTCATCTCTCAGTAGTGTAATTAAGTCAGTATTATTTTTGTCTAACTTTATTGTGATAACTTCACCTTGGCATTTACTTGCGCCACCATAATTTTGATAACCAGCGCCAAGTACAAAT
>Ga0193953_1001321_pt1 | contig 11590 bp, 9 predicted proteins | sample BB_4_MG_FD_140325 | JGI IMG/M metagenome (GOLD analysis project Ga0193953, IMG submission 140325) | Microbial mat bacterial communities from the Broadkill River, Lewes, Delaware, United States - BB_4_MG | ecosystem: Environmental > Aquatic > Freshwater > River > Microbial mats | place: USA... | reverse complement strand
TTCAATGCTGATAAGCAGATCAAGTTTGGTATTCAGTTTAATCATTAGCCCTTCCAAAATATAGGCTTGCACCAATGTGCGCGGAAAGCCATCAAAAAGAAAACCATTGACATCCGGATTGCTTTTAATGGTTTTTTCAATGATTTGCACAATAATCTCATCAGAAACTAATCCTCCTTGTGCAATGATACTTTTGGCTTCAAGGCCCAGTTTGGTTTCTTCGGCCAGTTCTTTACGAAGAATATCTCCGGTGGAAATGTAAAAGAGGTTATACTTTTTAATAAGGAATTCCGATTGCGTGCCTTTACCGGCACCAGGAGGGCCAAAGAGAGCAATGTTGAGCATAACTGATGAGATTTTGGTTAATAATTCGATTTAAAGGTATCTGAAAATAGGAATATTTCTTGTAAAGTGCAAATACATAGTTCATTTAGTAATGAGCTTGGAGTTGAAAGAAAAAAAATCCCCATCCGGTAGAATCGAATGGGGATGTGTTATGGTTCAAGAAACGTATCTATTGCTCCAATGATTTTTGGTAATTTTTGTAGGCCTTTTTGTAGTGATCAGCGATGTATTTTTTGAAGTTGAACTCAGCTGCTTTGCCCCAGTACTCTTCTAAACCGCCACCATCAGCTTCTTTGGTTTCAAAAGGAATGCTGGCCAGGATATCACGAGTGGCAATATCGAAAAATACGAAATGCATTGAGGCCTTATCTTTTCCACGATAATAACACTCCATGATTGCTACAAATCCCATGCCCTCAGTTTCGGGGAGATTATAGTTTTTGATCCAGGTAGGGATGTTTTCCTTTTCCAGGAAATAACGCTCTTCCACCAAATTATCAGCCAATTTAACATTTTTGTTAAGGGCTTCGGTTACTGCTCCATTCATCGTAACCTTTGTTTTATACATTCTTTTTTGCAGTAATTCCTGCGAGATGTATTTGTTTAACCAATCAGTCCAGATCGAAATCATATTATCTTTATCTTCCTTACTCTTTCCAAACTTCTTAGCATCGGCTAATTTGAAATGACTGTAATCATAGCCATAAAAGGTCATTTCTTTCTCTTCAAAAACACGATTGTCATAAGATTCCTGCGCCATAATCATGCCAGCCAGGCAGATCATGATACTTAAAGTGAATAGTTTCTTCATGTATTGTGATTTAAATTGGTTATTGAGGCGTGAATATAGAGAATTATTTTAAATTTTTAGTCAACCGGTGGTTGTAAGGATTATCTTGTTGAGACGACTGACGCAATAAAAATGGCATGTATCTATATCGGTTTTTGTTTTTCATCGCGGCTCTTATTTTATCGCTTCCGACTCTAAAATCGCAAGGGTGTAGCGATGCTGGTGTTTGCAGTATTCATGCTTATCATGGTTCGGCGGAAAATAAAGAGAGTCGGAGTTCGCTGGAGCTATCCTTATCTCAAACGGCTGAACTCGGGGAAAAAGGCACACTCTATTTTCATTCAATCGTTGGGGTAACCTGGTCAAAAGGAAGATTTAATCATCGCGTGATGGTGCCATACAGAGTTATGGTATACGATGGAGGTGGCTATTCAGGAATATCTGACCTTACCATTTCAAGCACTTTCAGATGGTCTGAAAAGTGGCGTTCAACAGTAGGTATGAAGTTGCCTCCAAACAGTGCAAATAATACGGGTAGAAATAGGGAACCCTTGCCTATGGCACTGCAGGCCAGTCTGGGGACATACGACTTTTTGGCTTCAGTGACTTTCTCAAGTAATCAATGGCAAGTAAGTGGTGGATGGCAACATCCTTTTGGAGAAAATGATAACGCCTTTGTGCCTAATGGTCAGTTTCCGGATTTTACTACGTCGGTTAATTTGGATCGGGGAGATGATGTAATGATCCGCGCAGATCGTTTCTTGCAACGTCCCAATGGTCATTGGCAATTGGCGTTAGTGAATGTGTATCGTTTATCGGAGGATAAGGCAGATGGTCAGTCCATTGATGGTTCAAAAGGCTTGTCGATGAATGTGTATGCGGCTAAATATTGGCATTATCCCAAGGGCAGTGATTTGAAGTTAGCGGCAGCGATACCTCTGGTTGTACGTCAGGTACGCCCTGATGGGTTGACGCGGTCATTTATTATATCTCTTACCTGGAGTGGAATATTTACGAAACCTTAATGTGTTTTAGGATGTTCTCTTTTATAAAAGAAGTAATAGACTGGTATCCCTAATATTAAGATCGTAATAGCCAGGCTGGATTCCAGTGGTCGGTTCAGAAATGCCAATACTAAAATGCTGACAGATGCCAGGATGAAAACAATGGGCAGATATGGGTAGCCGGGCATTTTTTGATGCTGATTGTTTTTTCTTCGTAATATGAAGATGCCGAAAACTGCCAATATTGGAAATATACCAAGTGAAAATCCCATGTAGGTCAGTATTTGCTCAAATGTGCCTGTTAACACATAAATAATGGCGAGGATACCTTGTACAATAATTGCTTTGGATGGCACATGATGAGCAGGATGAACTTTGGCAATGGATTTGAAAAACAGATGGTCGCGCGCCATGGCATAATAGACCCGTGGGCCAATAATGATAAATGCGCTGAGTGAAGAGAACAGGGCAAAGGCAATCATTAGCGAGAAAAATTTTTCGATGGAGGACCCGAAGAGCTTACCCATTGCCAGGCTTCCAACAGCGATCACGCCCTTCATTTTATCAGGAGGAATGGCATATACAAAGACGATGTTAAGTAATAAATAAAGAATAATTACCAGGGTGGTACCGACTATCAGAGAACGGGGGAGGTTTTTGCCCGGTTGTTTGATCTCCGAACCAATATAAGTAGAAGCATTCCAGCCGCTGTAGGCAAATAAAATCCACATCAAAGAGAGGCCAAATGTGTACCAGATCGAGCTTGTATTTGGTGGTGTGCCCTCCCAAAAATGACTGGTATCTCCGTTTCCTGACAGGAATGCAGCCACTATCATAACTGAAATAATGAATACTTTTAATCCGGTTAAAACATTCTGAACTTTTGTACCGGATTTTATTCCTTTAGCATGTAGAATTGTAAAACTCACAATGATGGCAATGGCTATTATTTTTATCCAGAATGCAGCTGAAATACCCGTCGCTTCGATTAATCGGAGGCCGGCAGAGGGGAAGGCTTGAATCAGGTACTCGCTACTGCCAATGGCTGAGGCTGCGATGGGGGCTGAAAACCCCACAAGCAGAGATGTCCAGCCACTTAAAAAACCAATGAGCGGATGATAAAGTTTTGATAGAAATCGATATTCACCCCCGGCTTCAGGCATGGCTGCTCCTAATTCGCCATAGGACAGGGCACCACAAAGCGCAATGATGCCTCCGGCAAGCCATAGAATCAGTAACAAGAGCGGATCATGGGTGTTGGCTAATATTAATCCGGAAGTAGTGAATATGCCTGCCCCAATCATATTGGCCACGACAATGCTGGTGGCTGAAACCATACCGATCTTTCTGGAGAGATTCATAATGGAAGCTATTTTTCAGCAATTTTGTAACTGATTGACATACCAGCGCCTTTAGCATTGATTTTTGTTTTATAATGCGATAGGTTTTTGAGGAAGTCTAAATAGTTAACACTCCATCGGGATTTATTTTTTGGGGATACATTATGAGAAGTGTAACAACCGTGCAATTTCAATTTGGGGTCTATGGTGATAAAATACTTTTGATACCAGTTTTTGTCGGCATCACTAAACACAAAATCAAACGGGCCGGTTAATTGATGGACTAACTCATGTGCATCTGCTAAACGCGCATCAATGTAGTTGTCCAAACCTGCTTCTTTGATATTTTTCAGCGCTTGAGCATGGCGCCATTCATTAATTTCAATAGTCGTAAGTTTGCCACCTGTTTTACTCAAGGCCCAGGCCATCCATATGGAAGAATGACCGGTTGAAGTACCAATCTCCAATGCATCGGTATAATGGTTTTCGATGATTAGGTCGTACAGCAGTTGGCCATCAACAGTTGGAACGTTCATATCAGTCCATTGACCGGTCTGCTTGTCGAGAAATGATCTAACGCGCTTATCTAATTCCGGTTGATTTATTAGTGATTGGGCATTAATAGATAATGTTGTGATAATGCTTAATGCCAAAAGAAAGAGAAGCTTATAGGTCATGACAATAAATGTTAAATAGGGTGTCTTATTAAATAAAAAAAAGGACAATGAAATTTACGCTATTTAAAGGATGAGGTCAAGTACCTTGATTTGGCTGGGACTATAATAAAGTAACTTATTGTCTGGGTGTGGGCTATAAGTTGTTAGTATTCAAAAAACTAATGATTCAAAATCTTGGCAGTACCGTTATTTTTATTAAATTTGATGAAAACTTCCGAAAATGGCAAAAGAGGCATTGAAGTGTGAACTCATAGAATGGCTTGTTAAACTAGATGATCCGGAAACGCTTGATTTTCTAAAGATCATAAAGGATTCAAAATCGTCTGAACGAAATTGGTGGAACGGAGTGGTTGATGATCGAGGCGATGGATTTGAAGTAGAAACGGCAATTGCTGATGAAGCTTTAAATAAAAGGATCGGATCTGACGTTCTTTAAGTGCATATTTGTTTAGTAATTATTTTTGTGGCTGGGATGGTCGTTAATAGCGATTTCTTCCAGGCCAATGGTTAAAATCTCCCCAGCTTCCACCCCTATGGATACCGTTTGGGTAGGTTGGATATTTGCTCATTTCAAAACCTACTTCAACCTTAAAGTTTTCTGAAAATTTATAACCACCATAAGCACCCCCTCCGTAATTGGTCAGATCGCCCAGAGCTGGATTAATCAGTTTGTTTTCAGGTACCAGGTGATCGACAAAGGCGCTTCCGCCAACATATACTTTTTCATTGATGAAATAGGTGCCTTGAATATTAAGCCCCAGATGCGAGAAGTTTTGATCCAGTTTAGTCACAACTCCCGGATAAATCCATACAGGCATATCATAATAATTAGATCGACCTGCGAAGGCAAAAACGTCGAATTGGATTTTTTCAGCCGGACGTAGCGAAAACCGCGGGGCGACATAAGTATTAAAACCGTAGCCCCCGTCAAAATCAGTGAAAACACTTGATCCTACTTCAACACCAAAGTCATGTTTAGGAAATGTATCCCTGGGGAAGGATTCGAACAAGCGTGGTTGGTTTATATGATCCAATGAGAAAGTCAGTGAGTCAGTCTCCTGAGCTAGACAAGTAATGGTTAAAACCAAAGCTATTATGACGAATCCAAGTCGTTGCATGTGCAAAATCATTTGTGTGAGGGGCAAAACTAAAACTTTTTGATTAGTCACAAATACCGTACCATCTAAAATAACTGTTAAAGTTTATATAAGCTGGGAGATTCAGGAAATAGATATATGGTTATAGAAAAGTCTGAGAATCCTATACTGTCGAATAGCTTGCCAGGTTGTGATGAATTGCAATTAGGTGGGCATCACTCTCTATTGTTGTTTTTTGATTCTTTTTTATTCCTTGGAAATTGCGAGTATCGTCGTGTTAACGACCATGTTTTTGTATGAATTGGTGTTGAAACTCCTTTCTGTGCTTTCGAATGTACCTGGTATTTCATTGGTTGATTTTTGTCGCGTTCTATAATTGGATGGTTTAATTTAATAGTGTTGATCGAGTATTTGTCCCATTTGATTAATTGAATTTACTAATCACTTAAAAAAGGTTTTACCATGAAAACACTAATGAAAATGAGTTGTGCTGTTTTGTTCAGCAGTTTCATGTTGATTGCTTCAGCAGCGAATAAGGTGAAGGGAGATAGTAATACTCCGATGGGCAAATACGTCATAGAAGAGGCTGATGATGCCATTGGGTATCAGGGGAAGGAATTGAAAGCGTACAAGCTTTGTTATGAGAATTGTAAAAAAGAAGTGCTGATTGGGGTGGAAGAGTTGGAACATTGTCGAAATTTTATTGTTTTTCTGGACGACTTGCAAATTATTTATGCTTGTGATAAAGGCGTATTTGGAGTTACAAAAATTCCCAAACAAAAAAGCACTTCAATAAATTTAAAAGAAGCCATCGATCGACAACAGTTTTTTTATCAAAAAGTGATTACTCAGAGACCTAAAACAGAAAAAGAACTCTTGGGATTAATTGCCTGTTATTATCCGGCATTACTAAAATCCGGATTCCTGCTTCAATATTCTTGAGCGGTCATTGACCCTCTGCAACCCGTTGTATGCCGATTTTATTTTGGATTGGAAATGTGGACGTCTATTTTCGTTAAAGATGTAATTAAACGCCTTCTGTAATTAATCAAGGCATAATGCATCTTTTCTTTCATATGATCACTAAAAATCCAATTGTTATGAAACTGTTTATGAGAATTAGTTTATCGCTATTACTAGCTTGTTTTATGATGCATGTTGTGGCTCAGGATAAAATTGTAGGTGAAAGCAACACTGCATTTGGAAAGTACTCCATTGATGCCGCTACTGAAACAGTAACCTATAAAGGGCAGGAGTTGGAGTCATATCGACTTTGCTATGACAATTGTAAGTCAGATATTTTAATTGGTATTCAAAAAATAGAGGGTTGCAAAAGCTTTGTGGTAACTTTAGATGATTTACAAATTGTATACACATGTAAAAACGGGATCTTTGGTGTGAATAAGAAACCCAAACAAAAGTCCACTTCTTTGAATATTAAAGAAGCATTGAATGCTCAACAGTTTACTTTTCAAAAGAGGATAACGAATAAACCTAAAACCGAAGCCGAATTATTAGGATTGATTGCATGTTATTATCCGGTATTGATTAAGTCTGAATTATTCGTGCAGAATTCTTAATTTGTCATTGAGCCATTGTAACCGGTCGTACATCGATATTTTTTGAAGAAGTTACTGGTAGTGCCTAGTTTCGCCAGTGAAGTTTAGGCAGCTTCGTAGATTAAAGGTTTAAGTTAATAAAAAACGAGAAGGACGTAAGACACCCTTTTCGTTTTTTTTTGTCTCATAAATTCAAAAAATAAATGAAATTGTTTCTGCTCCCTTCTTTTTAATAAGTGGTTATAATCTGAACTCTGAAGCAATCTTGTTTTTTAATGATCAGTTGTCAGTCAATGGGGCAAATGCGTCAGTAAGGGGAGTGACTAATGAAATAAAAAGATCAAATAGACTTGTGTTCCATGTGGATTTAGTGGGAAATCTTGTCAATAACCAGAATCGTTGGCTCAAAGGATTAAAATTGCCAGTCAATGCTATTTATATATAGTTGTCAATCAATGATGCGTTGCTGTAGGTTGTTGGGTGATATTGAAGGAATTAATTTGTTAAAAAATGTAAATTCATATCATTATCGTTATTTAAAACCTATGAGCATGAAAAGAAAGCTAGTATTTTTAATTATGATGGCAGTCTGTATGGTGACCGGATTTGCCCAATCGACCCAAAAATTGGTACGGGGTGTTGTAACCTCTGCCGATGACGGATCTTCCATACCAGGTGTATCGGTATTGGTCAAAGGATCCACTTTAGGAACCATTACCGGAGGTGATGGAGTTTACGAGATTTCAGTTCCAGCGGATGCCACAACCTTAATTTTTTCATTTATTGGAATGGAAACCCAGGAATTACCTGTAGCAGATAAAACAGTGATTAATGTCGTCTTGAAAAGTGAAATAATTGGTGTTGACGAAGTGGTGGTTATTGCCTATGGAACCCAGAGTCGCAAATTGAACACCGGAGCCATTGCCAGTGTTAAGTCGGATGATATAAAAATGGCACCGGTCGCTGGATTCGAATCTGCCTTACAAGGTCGTACTTCAGGTGTGGCAATTACCCATAATTCAGGTACTCCTGGAGCGGCCATTAGTGTGCGGATGCGTGGTGCAACGTCCATTTCTGCAAGTAATGAACCGCTGTATGTGATTGATGGTGTACCGGTGACTACTGGGGATTTTTCCAGAATGACCGTTGATAATGGAGGAGCTACTTCCGGGCAGGGCATTAATGCTTTATCGGATATTAATATTAACGATATTGAGTCTATTCAGGTACTGAAAGATGCGGCATCGGCTTCCATGTATGGAGCACGTGCTGCTAACGGTGTTATTTTGATCACGACTAAACGCGGAAAATCAGGTGAGACCAAGTTTAATCTCGATATGTACTATGGGTTTCAGGAATTAGCTAAGAAAATTGACTATATGAATGCCATGGATATGGCGGAATTGCGAATGGAAGCCTATGGAGGAACTGTAGAAGATTATCTTCATTATAGGGATGGTAAAGTGGTTGATACGGATTGGCAAGATGAGATCTACAAAACAGCACCTATCTCAAATTATCAATTATCAGCTAGTGGAGGAGATGAAAAAACGAAATATTATGCCTCTATTTCCTACATGGATCAGGAGGGTATTATTGAGAATACCGCATACAGTAAACTGAGTGGTCGTGTGAATTTAGATCGGCGGGAATCAGAAAAGCTGAACTTCGGATTAAATGTGGGGGTGAGTGAAGCTGTAAATGACCGGATTGCTTCAGATAACAATATTGTTAACGGGGTGTTGAATTCCATTATGGCCGTTCCCAATAATGAACCAATTTTTAACGAAGATGGCAGCTATTTTGATACCCAATATCCGAATCCGGTGGGATTAATAAATGAACATAGCTCAAAAGACAAAACATTACGAATATTAGGTAATGTGTTTGCTCAGTACAAAATATTACCTGAACTAACTTTTAAAACAAGTTTTGGATTGGATTATCTGGATAAGTTTGAGAGAGCTTATAAAGCTAAGGTTCCGGGTGCTGACGGTTACGCTACCGGAGGTGAGGCGTTTGAAGCAGATGCGCGTGTTGTAAAGTTGTTGAATGAGAATACATTGACCTATATGAAAGAAATTGACAGGCATGCATTTTCATTATTAGGGGGGATTAGTTTTGAGAAAAACGTTGAAGAAACGAATTTTTTACAAGGCATTGGAATTGGTGACAACAAGGTGTTGGAAACGGCTTCGGTAATCACATCAGCTTCCAGTTCTGCTACTGAAAATCGCTTAAATTCAGTTTTTAGTCGATTAAGTTATGATTACTTAAAAAAATACTTGTTTACGGCTAGTTTCAGATATGATGGTTCTTCTCGTTTTGGAGAGGATAATAAGTATGCTTTGTTTCCTGCGACCTCTTTGGGATGGCGTGTAACAGAAGAGGCTTTCATGAAAAATCAGAATTTCATAAATGAACTGAAATTTAGGTTTGGTGTAGGCACAACAGGCAACCAGGAGATTGGGGATTTTGCCTCTCGGGGAACTTTTTCAGCCAATACTGTAATCGATAATGTATTGGAAAATAATCACTATAAAGATCTGCCAGGAATCGCGCCAAGGGCTTTGGCAAATCCTGAGCTAAAATGGGAGACCACTACTCAGTATAATTATGGAATTGATATTGAATTTTTAACCGGAAGAATTGCTTTGAGTGCTGAGTATTTTATCAAAAAGACGAAGGATTTGTTGCTTCAGCGCCCTATTGTATATACTTCAGGGTATGCCAGTCGTTGGGAGAATATTGGTAAGATGGAGAATAAAGGATTCGAGTTTTCATTGACAACGCAAAACCTGAAAGCTTCGACTGCAAATGGAGTTAGCTGGACTACCACTCTTAATGTCTCTACCGTTCAAAATGAAGTGACCAAATTGTATAATGGTGAGCCTTTTGATGAAGGTTTTGCCAGCCGTGTTGAAGAAGGGGAAGTGCTGGGAGCCTTCTATATGTATAAATCATTAGGAGTAAATCCTGAAACCGGGGATTTGGAGTTGGAAGATTTGAATGGTAATAATGAGGTGGATCCGGGCGATCGACAGATAGTAGGCTCGCCATGGCCTGATTTTTATGGCGGATTTAATAACGTAGTTGCCTACAGAAATTTTGACCTTACCTTCTTTTTTCAATTTTCTGTCGGAAACGATATTCTCAATGGTACCAGTCAATATGGAAAATGGATGGATGGTTACGACAAGCACTTAAAGGGGGCTGTTGACCGGTGGAAACAACCTGGCGATATTACGGATTATCCGCGCGTATTTAGTCCAAATACCAACGAATGGTCTACTTACCAAATGGAAGATGGTTCTTACCTGAGATTGAAAACTGTTTCATTAGGTTATAACATTCCTAAATCATTACTTAATCGGGTAGGTATTAGTTCTATGCGGGTATATGCCTCCGGCCAGAATTTATTGACATTTACTGATTATTCAGGTTATGATCCTGAAGTAAACTATAACGGTGATAGAGGTATAACCCGAGGGGTAGATTATTATACCTATCCTTCTGTGCGTACAATTACATTTGGTTTAAACATGTCCTTCTAAAATCTGAATTATGAAATACTTAAGAATATTGACGCTTATTATTGTCACGTCATTGCTTTTGGCATCCTGTGAAAAGTATCTGGAAGTTGATCCGGTCGATCAAGTAAATAGTGAGGATGCTATTGTGGATGCGGCGTCCTTGAAATCTGCAGTGTTTGGCATATATAGTACCATGCAGTTAACTGAATTGTATGGGACTGAATTTATTGAATTTGGTGATTTGCAAGCTGATGTTTCGACCCATAGCCGTACCTATAATACCTGGCGACAAATGGATAATAATGCATTAATGGCGACAAATCTGGCCGTTGAACGTATTTGGCGAAATTATTACATGGGAATTAACCGAGCCAATAATGTCCTTTTAAACATTACCGAATTGGGGGATCAGCTAAGTGAGGAACAAAGACTTCGTTTTTCAGGTGAAGCTCATTTTTTAAGAGCCTTCTTTTATTTTGATTTGGTGAAGTGTTTTGGAGGTGTCCCTTTGGAGTTAGAGCCAACGGGTATTGAAGATATTAATAATCGACCCACACGAAACAGCGTGGACGATATTTATGGACAAATATTTAAAGATTTGAATAGTGCAGAAGGGGAATTAGCTGGTTTGGGTGCTGAGACCGGTCGTGTATCGGAGTATACGGTGAAGGCATTTTTAGCTCGGGTTAATCTTTATCGAAGTGGAACCGGCACTGCAAAATTGCAGGATGCTATTGATCTGGCAACAGAAGTGATCGAAAGTGACCTATTTAAACTCAAAGATAATTATAAAGATGTGTGGGAAACAAAGCATACGAATGAATCTATTTTTGAGCTTGATATGACTAAGGATGATGATAATTCCTTGGCATTTTTCCATTTTCCGCCAGCATTAGGTGGTCGCCGTGAAAGTCGGCCAGCTGATAAATTGATGGAGGCGCTGGATGAGGAAGATGAGAGAGGTGCCTTTTATATTGGTGATTACAACGGCTCGCCTTATTCAAAGAAGTATTTTAGAGTTGATATTGGTGATGATAATGTACCGATCATCCGTTTAGCAGAGATGTATCTCATCAGAGCGGAAGCCAATGCTCGTTTAGGGCAGAATATGGATTTGGTAATAGAAGATCTGAATGAGATTCGTAACCGGGCTAACCTGGAAGATACTCCTGCAGATACTTACGATGAGCTGATTTTGGCCATTGAGCAAGAGCGGATGTTTGAGTTTGCATTTGAAGGTCATCG
>Ga0193953_1001319_pt1 | contig 11599 bp, 12 predicted proteins | sample BB_4_MG_FD_140325 | JGI IMG/M metagenome (GOLD analysis project Ga0193953, IMG submission 140325) | Microbial mat bacterial communities from the Broadkill River, Lewes, Delaware, United States - BB_4_MG | ecosystem: Environmental > Aquatic > Freshwater > River > Microbial mats | place: USA... | reverse complement strand
TTTGAATAAGTGGATCCATAGGGCTATCGGGTTCAAAGCGCATCCACTCCACACCAAACGGACTGGTACTGAAACCGGAAATATAAAATTTGAACTGAGGAAGGTAACGTTCATTTGTTCTTTTCTCAGTAGTGGGTATACCTAAATGATGGTATTTCCAGCCCCATTCTTCAATACATTTTGGGAGTTCATATTCGTGTCTCATGGGTAACATATTGTTTGGTGTGATGGTTCTTCTCAAAAACAGTATAAAACTTGTCAACTTGATTAAAAAGAAATTTTTAATCTAAAATAGTAACTTTTAGTAATCAACTTTTATTTCTTCTTCAATTAATTTTGTGATTGCATCAATTTCATTAATAGCCCGATGATAGATTTCGTCTTTTTCACGCATGATCCGAATAGATAGAAAAATTAGGTTTTGAAACTCATAGGAGTAGAGTTGCTCTGGTTTTTCTACTTGATTCGTTGAAAGCCGAATTGTTTTCTGTAAAGGGGGTACTATAAATTGAATAATAAAATCGAAATGAATGTTCTCCATTCTGTTTATATAGATGTAGGTTTCTCCCAGTTTTCGAAGTCCCTCAATTATTTTGAAGTTGTTAAGTTGTTTGATTTCACCACTATTTATCATTGATTCATAGATGTTACCTTGTTGGTCGAAATCAGAGTATTTAGTCAGTCTTAATGCAATGTATCCAAGGGTATCCAATTTGTTTCGGTCGTTGGATTCAATAATTTGACTGGCATATTCATATTGTGCCATATTGAAGTTGTTCATTTCCATGAGATCTTCAATGGTGCGTTTATCATCAAGAACCTGGTCCTTGAAATTTTTATAGTAGGTTAATTCGGTATTTCTTTTTATGCGATTTGTGTTCCAATTGTTGACTTGAAAGGCCAATAGAATCCCTATCATAACGAGTAGAATTTCTCCAATGGCATAAAACAGGTATTTCTTCAAATGACCTTCACTAATTAACGTTTGTCTAAGTTTTCTAAAGAATTTCATAATACCTGCGGTTTATAGCCGACGACTAGCTACCAGTTAAGTAAATAGAGTTGGTTATACTGGTAAGTAGTCCAAAGGCTCCCTGTTATATCTTAAATTCTGATGGTGATTGATTTGATTAGTAAATATAGTAAAAAGTTTTGGTGCAGTATGTTATAGGCTTGTGGTGACCAGCACTTATTTTTTCTGTATGGGACTGATCAAACTGTTGTCCAAATAAAAACCTCCCGATTAAAAATAATCAAGAGGTTTGTAGTGCTGTTGCTTGATAGTGATTATGGGAGGATTCAGTAGTTTACTTGATAGATTCTTCTTCAATCATTTCCATTTCAATTTTAACACTATCCATGGCATCCCTAATAGTAGCATCCAAATCCAACTCAGAAAGAGCTTTCATGGTTTCGCGGATGGATATCTCAACGATGGAATCCATAGGCATCGCTTCCATGGTCATTTTGGCTATTTCAATACCCATTTTGGCATTTTTTAGGGCCATTTTCTCTATGGCCATGGCTTCTTCGGCTGACTGGAGTTCATTTTCCCGCATAGCTTCTATTTCTTCTGCAATTTCAGCATGTGCTTCAACCATTGCAGCGTCCATAATTGAATCCAGGTTCAGGTTTTTCATCTCTTCTTCTACCTCTCTCAGTGTTTCTGTTTCAATTTCAGCCCACTCTACTTCAGCCAGCGCTTCTTCTACACTTTGTAGGATCTCAGCTGCCATCTCTGCATTTTGTTCGGAGAGTGCCATTTCAATCACCTGTTCTACTTCTTCAGGTACCTCTTCCAGTTCTACCACTTTTTGTTTAACTCTTTTTTCTAATGTATCGAGTGGCAAGGTTAAGGATTCTTGTTCTATGAGATCAGCTTGAGCCGAAGTAGAAGCATTGATCATCTGGTTGTAATGATACAGATAGTCATCGTTTGATTTGTTATAAATACCGGTGGCGGAAATTAAAATGAGGCTGATGAAAATCAGTGCAGCCGCAAAGAATCTTTCAGTTGCTTTATTTTTCATGGTGTTCAGGGTTTTAAGTCGTTTGACACGTGTTACTAATCCACCTTTATTTTGAGTAAAGGCGACTGCATTATAATGCGTTTGAATTGTAAGTTGCTGAGCAGAAGCCAAAGCTTTAATGTAGTTTAATTTATCTCCGGTAAGGGCTATGGCTAAGTCATCGCAGCTGTGCTCCCGTTCATCACGGATAATGCGAGATACAATCCAGACAGCCGGATGAAAGAAGAAAAGCGTTTCAATGATGGATTGAAGGATGTTGAACAGGTAATCGTTGCGTTTAATGTGTGCCAGTTCATGCGCAATAATGGCTTCAATCTCTTGGGGTGTGAGGGTGGTGAATAAGGATATCGGGATAAGAATGATCGGTTTCAGGTGTCCTGCAATCATCGGGACTTTGGCCACATAGGATTGACAAGCCTTGATGGGTTTACTGATGGCCAAGCGCTCTTTTAAGGCCTTTACTTTATCTTGCCAGATAGTTTCCAAAGGTAATACTTGTTGTTTAGTTAAACGGTGTAGATACACCATACCACCTGCCATGCGAAGCAGGAAGAATAAGATACCTAATAGCCAAAGTGAAAATACAATGTGAAAGTTGGCCTGTATTGCAGTCTTCACATTCATCCACTTTAAGTGTGCTTCAGATGGCTTTTTTATAAGCGCTTCCGCTGTAGGTTGGATAAGGGCTTTTATTTCATGTGTCATCCCATCCGGACTGGTTATGAGTCGTTCTTTTAGTAGTTGCTTTTCATTGGCATACTGGTAGGATTTGATACCCGTGGCAATAGAGCTACCCAGGATCAGCAGCAGGGTTGAGTAGGCAAAAAAGTAACGCACACGGGCCGAGAATGATTTCATGAGTACCAGGGCTACTATTAATAGTACCAACAGGAGGGTGGCCTGCCAGCTGGAGTGAAACAGTACCCAGCCAATGGCTTCAATAATCTGATCGGAAAAAAGAGACCGTATCGCATCCATGACTATTGGTTTTGCTCCATTTCGTCAATAATTTTTTTAATCTCCTCCAACTCAGACTGGGAAGTTTTTTTATTCCCCAACAATTGCATTACTAAGCTGGAAGCTGATCCTGCAAATGCGGTATCAATGAATTTATCCAGCAAACTGCGCTGGGTCTCTTCTTTTTTAAGGGCAGCTGAGTAGAGGTGGCTTTTCCCCTTTAAAGTGCGGGTCAATAACCCCTTGCCAGTCATGTTTTGCATGATTTTTAAAGCAGTAGTATAACCCACATCTTTCTTTTTTAGGAGTTCACCATGAATCTCTTTCACGGATAGAGGCTCCTTTTTCCAGAGAATGTTGAGTATTTCCAATTCAGCGGTGGTGGGAGTGATCTTTTCTTTGCTCATGATTAACTACGATAAGTGTCGTACAAATATATACGATAATTGTCGTAGATGCAAATGTTTTTCATGAATTCTATTTTCAGAAGTCCTTAAAATAGCGATTAAGAGTGTGTGAAAATGCTTGTGTGAGCTGTTGCTTTGGTGTTTTGAGTAAAAAAACTTCCCTCTGATTTGAGGTCAGAGGGAAGTGTCGGTCTTTTATAATTCCTATTCAAATAGGCTAAATTCATTTGGTAAGTGTTTATAGGGAGGAAATATTTTTAGTTGTGCTTTTCCTTCTCTTTAACCATGCAAATTGTTTAGTCAATAATGGTGACTAATTCAGCTTTGGTTTTTCTTACTTTGGGTAAGTTCACCAACCAGTCAGATGCTGCATCGCGATACCCCAATGGCAGCATGACACAACTTTTTAGTCCTTTTTCACGAAGGTTTAAAATATTATCCAGGGCATCAGCATCAAATCCCTCCATTGGAGTACTGTCGACACCTTCAAACGCGGCAGCAGCAATGGCTTGTGAAAATGCAATGTAAGCCTGTCTGGCTGTATGGTTGAAGTTTAATTGCGCATCCCGTTGCGGGTAGGTTTCTAACAGCATTTGACGGTAGTTTTCCCAGCCTTCATTTTTAAAACCACGTACCTCATTGGTATAGTCAAATACCTTGTTGATGCGTTCGGCTGTGTAATTGTCCCAAGCCACAAAAACCAGGAGGTGTGAACAGTCCGTCACCACCGATTGATCCCAGGCAATGGCTCTGATCTCTTTTTTTATCTCGGGATTTGTAATGACGAGAATTTCATAGGGTTCTAAACCACTTGAAGTCGGTGATAATGAAGCCGCCTCTATGATCGCATCAATTTTCGCTTGCGGAACGGTTGTCCCATTCATTGCTTTAGTGGCATAGCGCCATTTTAATTTCTCTAATAATTCCATTTGGATAAATTTTTATAAATAAACGTTCATTCTTTTATTTGGTTCAAAAAAAAGGGCTATACTTTTATACTATCCCAGGCTGCCTGAAAGGCATCTGCTAGCAAGTCGTCCTTATCGGTAATGCAGTTCGACCGATTGTGTGCATTGGTAATGAAGGTGATGGGGTAAATAGTGTAGGCATACAAAAGGTAGGGTGAAATGTTTTTGATGATCCCTTCTTTTTGTCCCCGTTTCCATAAATCAAGCAGGGGTTGTAAATGCATTAGGCCTTCCTGACGACTGGCAGCATCAATCATAGGTGTATTGTCACATTGTGACAGGAAAGCAGCTTCCTCCTGTTGCGTTAATTTAAATTTTGAAATATTGTACCATACTAACTCAAAGCTTTTTTTTACTGGCTGATTGGTATCGTAGTTAGTAAAAGCCATTTGACTGAATGCAGATTTTACATCCAGATAAAGCTGGTTCACCAGATCTTGTTTGTTATTAAAATAGAGATAAATAGTAGCTGGCGATACATTGGCCATTTTCGCAACTTTCGCCATTGATGCTCCCTGGATTCCCCCACTGTTGATGAGGTGCAAGGTTGCTTTCAATAGTGCTGCGCGTTTATCAATACTCTTCTGAAGTTTAGCCATCTCTTTCTGTAGAAATATAGTGTTTGTTTGCACTCAATAAATTTCTGAAGACAAACATATGAATTAAAAATGAATGATCATTTATTTTTTGTTTTTTTCTTCTAATTGCTCAGCTTGTATTTTCATGGGTGCATTTTCTACAATTAAGTTAGCATCCTTTTATATAGGGAGTGTAGATGGTGGGATAAATTGTATGGTGGAGTTTTTCTGTTGAATTGGGATCACCATTAAGGTGTTCTTGGAAAAGTTTAACCAGACTTGATTTATCCACTTCTGTTTTAGTAGTGGTTTTTACATCGCGTAAATCAATGAAGAAACTGGAAAATTGATCTCGCAGATCGGTGATAATGCATGTATTAAGAAAATTCTTTTCATTATAAATGGTATGATAGCAACCTTTTGATTTATTAATGATGAAAGTTTCCTTTTTCAAATTTGTGATGGATGCAGCTTTTTCACATTGTTGAATGCAGGCCTCATCCACTGTGTGCTTCTCACATCCGGTGACAGGATGAAACAGACATTGCCGGCTGGTCATGAGAACAATGGGATGATAAATGCGATAGTATAATTTGAAACCTTCAGGTGATTTGATACTTCTGATTTGGTTCTTACCAAGTTCGTTGGAAATAAATGCACCGAAACAGTTAAAGTGTTCTTTTAGGCTCACTAGACTATAAGAGTTGGCAATATTCAGATCAGGACCGGCGATCCATGGGATACCTTGATTACAGGCTTCATAAGCAATTCCGGTATTATTGGTAACAATGCATTTGGGTTTTACCAGTTGAAGCAATTCTACAGCAGCCTGATAATCTTCACCGATTATAATAGGTGGGAACCAGGGGATGAGGGTATTGTTTTGAGTAAAAAGATTGATTAACTCTACTTGATTATTTTTGATTCCGTTGGGTAGTTGGAAATAGATGTCAGCTGTACTTTCATCGATAAGTGAAACATCTTTAAAAGACGAAATTAATACTGATAGAGAAGGTGATATTTTTGTTGAAGGGCGTTTTTTTAGAGCAGGAATCTTTACAGGAGCGATATTTTCTTTAGATCCATTTAAGATGAATAAAATTCTCTTCTTAATAGATGTGAGTTCTTTGAAAGGCAGGTATAGTGCTAACAGTCTATTGTTGAATGCCAGGTGTCGAATGAAATGGGCTGTGTCATCAATGGCTTTTAGTCGTTTCATGATCATCCCCCGGTTCAGCGCCTCCGTCCCTTTATCCGAAAGGTTCATGTCTGATTGCACCACAAACGACGTGTCGGGGGTTTTGACGGTGACATTTAAAGGTGTCCCGCATTCGCCTGTGATGCTAATTTCCAAGGGTGCTTTTGCAATACTGAAGGATTTGATTTTATTTTCAACCGTCGTTTTAATGGCTTCTTTCTCCGCATACAGCTTCAACTGGTCTCTCTCTGCATCCTCTGAAGTCGTATAGGTATTCACCTCCGAAAGATGTTGAATGGAATGATCGCGGGGATTATCAATAAACAGGTCTTTTGATATATTTCCGGTTAAGAAACCATTTGAAAAGTCGCGGTTAAAGACTTTATACAGATCACTGTTGTCAGCTTTTTTGTCTTTAGCTGTAGCTAATTGCTTTAGTTGCTTGTTCAAGGTGTTAACCACCGTGTACACGTAATCCGACTTCTTGATCCGTCCTTCAATCTTAAGAGAGGCAACACCGGCATCCAAAAGCTCCTGAAGATCAAAAAAGGCGGAGTTATCTTTCAGGTTAAGCGGGTAATCTTTTCCATTCGGTGTTGTGAGGTATCGATCCCGGCAAGGTTGACTGCACCGGCCACGGTTTCCGGAGTTACCGCCATGTACCGAACTCATATAGCAGAGGCCTGAAAAGGAGATACAGTTAGAACCATGCACAAATACTTCTGTTAATACATTGTTTTGGTGACCAATGCCTGTCAGATCTTTTATCTCCTCAATATTGAGTTCACGGCATAGATTCACCCGATTGACTCCGAGTTGACTTAAAAACAGAATCTGGCCTTTGTTATGGGTCGTCAGTTGGGTAGATGCATGTATGTTAAGATCCTTAAAGTAGGTTGACAGCAGGTACAGCATACCCAGATCTTGCACAATCACCCCATCAATGGCCGTATTCCTCAATTTATTTAGCAAGGCGATAAGGGCAGGGATTTCGTTTTCTACAATGATGATATTTAGCGTTATAAAAATCTCGCAATTATTAGCATGAGCAAGTCTTATAATACCCGGTAAATCATCAAAGCTGATATTAGCTGCCCGATTTCTGGCGTTAAATTTGTCCAGCCCACAATAGATGGCATTGGCCCCACCAAGAATAGCCGCTTTTATACAATCCACATCACCACCCGGTGCCAGTAATTCAATTTTTCCCACAGTATCAATTGCTTATTTGATCATTCTCCCGGTCACAAAATGTTTTCTGCACAGTAAACGTTCAATTTATGGGGGCCAAAAGTAAGGGTTTCATTCTGTTTTATGCCTATTTAGACTTACGAAATGGTAACTACGGAAGAGGTTGAGTGTTTAATGCGGCGATGCATTTATGTTCTTCAAAATGACTTTTAACTTAATGACTTGCAGAGACATTGATTTGAATTATCGCACGATGTTTTATGGGAAGATCTTCTCCTAAATAAAAAGCCCTTCTTACCAGTGTTAACCGATCAGAAGGGCTTGATTAAATTGGATGGAGTTTATTTAGTTAACGAGCTCCATTTTAATCATTTTATCTTTTTTACCTTTCACATAGACTTCAACAAGTAAAACATTGTCCAGTGCTTCTAATATTCTGGTTGTTTGAAACTGGTAGGTTCTCACACCATTTACTTCCAGGGAATTGTATAAGGTATGCTTTGTGTAATCGCCAGTGGCATCATCTATTTTGTAAGCTGTGAGATAGCCACCTTTTCCATTTACATGTTTTTCAGGTACCTCATTGATGCCAATGTTAGCATTTTTAACATTGTCCAGAAATAGAATGTAATGTGACGCATTATTTTCAAGATAGGCGATTCCCATTCCTCCTTTTCCACTTGTCCCAAACTGTCTCTTAGGCAGCTTTTTCATCCATTGAACTTCACCTTCTGCATTTAGTTTCGTGGCAACCAGGTCTTGATAATGAAAATGATAGGTTGTCCGATAGGATTGAGCGTTATAAGATGATGTGTAGTAATACTGTTCACCAAGAATGAATACACTGCCATCGGGATTAATCCTAAACTCTCTTAGGTTTACATCCCTAATACCTGCGTTCCCATCTTCTTCTCTGTTTTTATTCTTCTTTTGTTGTCTGCCAGATTGATACTGATTGATTAGTGCCAAGGGAAATTCAATGTTCTTGCTTTTTAGCACTTCACCCGCTTTCGAAAGCTCAAAATACCGGATGCCATTGGTATTAAAACTTAGTTTTCCCCAGTTACCTTCCCAAAACTTAAAATCCAGTCCATTTGCATAGAATCCTAAAAAGCCAATGTTGCCTTCTTTGTTCTCTTTCATGTACAAGTTCTTAAACATGAAATCTTCACTCTCAATCACTTTTGTGGTGAGTGCTCCTGCTTCTGGTATTGTGAGTAACTGAAAATTTTTCTCTTCCCTGTGTAGAGACATCATGTATACGGTGCCACCCGTGCCCACTGTATAGGCCAGGTTATTCATCTCTTTTTCAGTATACGGCATTTTAACTTCTCTTCCCCAAATTAACTCCAGTGAGGTATCGAATACAAAAAAACCAAGCAAATCGTGATTAGCTGCATCACTCTTTTTTAGTGGCATCCTTCGATAATTTATCATGATTTTTGAGTTGTCATATGATTTATGGACTGTAAACGGGGGGCCACCCTTTACGCCCCAGTATCCAATGGCTTCAGTTGCGGGGCCATTGGCAACATCGCCCTCTGAAGTAAACAGTAGCTGCTCTTTCCCCAGGGAGCAATCGGTGGTTAGAAACTCCCGGACATACACTGATTTGGTGTCGGTTTCCTTGTTAATTGATTCGTATAAATAATAGAACTTATCCTCTATTTGTATAACGTCGATGGCTTTATGGTAAGGAGGGGTATCCTTGTATTCGTTTCGCGCCACCTCTTTCATGTTTTGTACATCAAATTTTTGTACAATAACATTGGCTTCATTCGTCTTAACGGAATAACAGAATCCTTTGTTGTCACTAAAATATTGCTTGTTGCGAGCATCCACCACTTTATATGGTTCGGAGAGGGATATTTTAAAATCCTGTGATAATTTTGGTTGTGCAGACATACTCAGCACAATCAATGTAAAACATATAAGTATGTTTAATCGTAGCATAAATAAGTTTATTTAATTTTTATGAACGCTAAAAATAGTTAATAAACATACAAACTCCAACAGTATGGAAAATATGACGCTATTATTTTTATGATTATCAATTTGAAAGGTTTTTTTGCAGTGTTTATTTGATTCTGCCTGATGTACAACCTTTGTTGGTAGATTATGTATCGTTGTAAAATCTCCATCATTCAGATAGTTCGGAACTCATCAATGTCTAAGGCTGTATTAGGAATCCTAATAATCTGATCATCCATGACAGGTTCTTTATGAACTGTTAGGTACTATGTATAAGTGTGTATTTTCGTATATCTCCTCATTTTATAAATATCCTATTACTATTGGTTTATAGTAATTTTAAATTCACAATAATCAGCCCCGTTTAAGATGGATTGTGTTAATTCTACGTCTACCGGCATTTCAAAAGCTGCTTCAAAAAATTGCTTATTAAATGCCACCGAACATTGGCAATAGATAGTATTTTTGAATTGTACGTTAGATTTTTTTACCTGCCCGCAAAAACATCTATTGTGCTTGCCAATAATGGTATTGCTATTGATGAGTTGATAGTCTAGTTCGTCATCCTTGACTTCATAATGGCTAACTTTGTCAAGAAAGTTTTTAATGGACGTTGACTCTTTCATTAGTCGTTTAGCAGTTTGACGTTGCCCTTTCCCGCAGCATTTGCTGCCACACGACTGCATGACTTCGATGGCTTTTTCAGTGCCAAGTTCCTGTTCCAGTCGCTCCATGGCGCTATTCCACCAAAGGGCTTTTTTGTCTGGCTTATAGCTGTTATACGCATCTGATTTTTCCAGTATCCGTATAAAAGACTTTTGAGAGGTTTTGCCCTCAACTATTTTTGCAAATCGACCAATTCGACCTGTTCTTGGTATTTTCGTTATAGCTTCTGTGGTTTTCATGCCGTGGTATGATTAAAAAAATTACTTAAGGCTACAATATTGCCATTTTCAGGATATTGCTATTAGGTGATAAATATACATAAAGCTTTGGATATTAAATTTGAGATTGAATTTTGCAGAAATGAATTGTTTAGTAGATTCATAGAGTGACTTCGGAAGATCATAAAATAGGTTCTATCATCTAAATATTTCTTGCAAGGTTAATTTACTATAAAGCAAGTTTGCTTATTACAGTTGGTAAATGCTCATACAAAATCATTGAGCTTAGGTTTTAGCGCTCACGATGATGTATAATTCATTTCGGATGCTATTTTAATCAATCACCTCCTTCTTCGCATCTAGGGTACCCTTATATACACAGCTAATTGCCACATCACTGTCCGTTTTAATAAAATCAAAGTCATCTGTAACATCATACTCATCAGCAATCAAATTCATGGAGAACTCATAAATAGCGGCTGTTTTTTCACTGTGATATTACCTGATGTAGTGGTATACCATTTGGAAACCTTTTCTGTGTCAAAATTAATGTCCAGTATAATATTCCCGCAAAATGTACCTGTCGGATAGGTACCATCTGTGTCGTGGATATAAGTGCCGGGTGCCAGGTCATCGCTTAAATCTGTATATAATTCCATCGCTGCCAAATGACCTAAACCGGTTTCATTTTCCGGATCAATGCCTTCACTAAACAAATCAATGTCAAAATTATAGATGCCTTCACCGCTTTCTTCAATCCTGTCCCAAATAATACCGTCTGCTAATACGTATGCAACACCCTTAATGGTTATTATACCAGTATTATTTACTTTAGTAATGTCATCATCTTTAGAGCAAGCAATGGCAAATATAAGGGCACAAATCAAAAGAATTGATTTTATGATTTTCATAGCATTTGATTTTTACAGTTTATATACAAAGTTAAACTGTTAGGATCCTTATGTCAATGAAATCATGGTATATGTATTTGATCGCCGTTGTGTGGAGTGCCTGAACTTGTGATCATACTCGCTGCCTATGGCTATGGTCATGGCTCAGTGAAGGGTGTCAGGTGGGTTATGTAACCCAGATCAGTATTTGATTTTATGAAGCGTGTACAATTACAGATTCGGTTCATGCACACAAGCTAACAATTGTGCAATGGCTGAATCGAATCTGTAACTGTTATTCAAATCTATATTTTATTAAATCTTATAAATCATCCACAATACTGAGTAAGGTATTCACCAGTGATTCCCCTAATTTAGTAGAGCGCTCGGCCGACCAACCAACAATGGGGTCCGGCAGATTGTCATTTTGCTTAAAGGGCATCTCCAGCGTCTGTGACAGGCAATGAAATTCTTCTCCCAGGTTTTTGGATCCGATCTGTAGGTTAGCTGTACCCGGTTCATTTT
>Ga0193953_1001318_pt1 | contig 11600 bp, 15 predicted proteins | sample BB_4_MG_FD_140325 | JGI IMG/M metagenome (GOLD analysis project Ga0193953, IMG submission 140325) | Microbial mat bacterial communities from the Broadkill River, Lewes, Delaware, United States - BB_4_MG | ecosystem: Environmental > Aquatic > Freshwater > River > Microbial mats | place: USA... | reverse complement strand
CATGGTTCAATGCCCATTTTACATGAATACCTGGTATGGATAAAGCTCCGGTTGTAACACCACCGCCACCGGCAAATAAATCTCCAAATGTAATCATGCTTCCACCTCCATCTCTTTAGGTTGCGGTGTATTGAAACACTCAAAAAGCTCCTCTCCTATGATGGTCATATACCGATGACACAATCCTTTTCCTTCAGCACTGGTATAACGTCCACTTGTTTGCTCCACGGCTTCAACAGGCAGAAAATCGGTGAATGCATTAACTTGTTCGGGGGTACCGGTCACTTTTATGGTGAATTTCTTATTGCTCATTTTGTTATATTTGATGTGAATATTTTCTTTTTGAATCCTCGTCATTCATTGAGTGGCGGGGATTTTTCTTAATCCTTAAGCTCACAGTTAAGCCATGAAGCTTCCTTCTGTTGGAGCATCACCAAAACTTGAATATCATCAATCAACAGGTAGCCCAATGTATTGGCTAATCCATATTCCAGTTTTGCACCTTTCGATTCTGCCCAGTCCGGGATGAGATAAATGGCATTGCATTCCATCAGGTTGGCAATGCAAATTTTCATCTCTTCACCCCAATTATTCAGATGTTTAGAAACTAACTTCATGGGGTTAACAGCTTCATGACCTAAGCCCTGAAGCATCTTCTCAATGCGGCAAAACTTCTCATAGGTCTGGTCGTAGTCCTCACCCGTCACCTTGCCGGCGATGTATATTCTATATTGTTTCATGGCCAGTACAGTTTTGATTCGAGATCTAAGAGGTGGTATTTATTCATCAACTCCTTATGAGAGCTGTTATCTGATCCTGGCAATAGTTGCAAAATGAGCGCACCTTTTCGGTGCCAGAAACCAGCCATTAATTGATTGGTGCGATAAGCCTTCGTACCCAATAAATGCAGCAGATCACTGGACGTTTTTTCAGCCAACCCATGGCTTAACTTACTTTTCTTGTCACGGATCAAGGTTTGCCGTGTGTGAATGACCGAATGAATAAACTTTCGGGCTTGGTTAGCAAATTCGTTTTCCATTTTTAATTTTGTATTTGTGTTATATGAAGAGCCGGCACCCGGGGCGATTGGCGAAAGTGATTGTAGCAAAACGTTTTCGCCGTCAAAGAGCGTTTCCCGTCTGTGCCGGTTCTTTTATTTTATTAGCTTGTGTGTGTGGGCGTAGTCAACCAATTGACCACGAGAATGCAATTTCAATTTCCTCAATGCACTGCGTACATGATTCTCAACAGTATGAGGTGAAATGAACAGCTTTTCGGCTATTTCCTTATCTGAATGCATAGCCAGTCTCACCACCTCTTTTTCCCGTTCACTCAATGCCGATTGCTCTTCTGGCATACATATCACGCCTTCATCTTGACAAAATCCTCCTCGAAGTGGACAATGTACTTTCTCAAAGTTCCAATTGCCAGCTAAATCAATATCCAGTTTCTCATCCGAGTTGCCCCAGTTACATTTAACTAATCGATGTACACGCAGGTATTTATAATTAGGCCGAGTATTATACAGCTCAGTTGCACGTTTATGTGCTTTGGGATAACGGATTTCAAATTCCTGATCGAGAAGCTTTATCATCGCCGTATTACATTCATTAAAATCCTGATATTTTCCGTCTTTCAGATAACTAGTTTCATCACCTGCAGGACTGAATAGGAATTCTATATTTCTTAACATGATGCACATTTGATGGAAATTGACTATTGACGTATGTAATTTGTGATAGTAATTTTGACATATGTATTTAACGAGTAGACATGCCATATTTATTAGCAATACTAGATCGTGTCTTAGTGATAGGAGATCTAGAAATGATAGGAATTTCACAATTAATCATTTCCTCCATATTACAGCCGAATAGTTTTGCTAATGCAGCGAGTTTCGTAGCTGGAATATCTTGTTTAGCACCAAGAAGAATCCGACGCCATTCGTAAAATGTACCTGTACCAATGCCCAGTTGTTGAGGAATAGCTTTGAGAATTCGATTACGCTCTTCATACGGGAGTTCGTTTAGTTTTTCCTCAATCTTGAATTTGTATTTTTTTTTGCACATATTTATAGAATTACGGTGTCGTGATTATGATTTTTAAATACCATTCTTTCAAAATTCCAAACCAAAGGTATTGAAAAATCTTTCATATTTCCAAATTTAATTTACAAAATTCTTTCATGCATCAAGGAGAAGAATTAAAAAAAATCAGAACAGAAAGGCATTTGAGTGCTCAAGATCTGGCGGAAAAGGTTGGTCTAAAGAATAGACAAAATATATACGATCTAGAACGTAGGAAAAGTATTGATTTGCATACTCTGAAAGCCATATGTAAAGTCTTAGGCATTTCCATAAAATACTTTTACCCAGACTTTGAAGAAAATGTAATAGAAGCAGATCCAATACATTCGAATGAGGATAACAAAATCCATATAGGACTTAAGATCAGGGAAGCACGCAAGAAATACGGAATAAAAGTTGATGATTTTGCAGCGGCACTAGGCTATGCAAATAGACAAAGCGTATACTCACTAGAAAAGAGAAGTTCGGTAGATTTATTAACACTGAAAAAAATTGCAGAAGTATTAGAGGTTTCGTTAGATTACTTTTTAAACGAAAGCTTCTTTGCGATAGATCATAACAAACCATTAAGCCAGCCTAACCTATCTGAAGAAGATAAACTAAATAATTTAACCTTAATATCTCACGAGATGAACAGCAGAATTAAGGATCAACAAATAATCGATTTACAAAATGAAGTCATCCGACTGCAGAAAGAGGTGATTGAACTCACAAAAAAGCTAATCAACTAATTACCAGACCGACAAGCTTTAACCCCGTAAAAAATATTATTGAGGCCAAAACGTAGTGTTTTTGGGCTTGAATGAGTTGGAATTATAATGATATTGGGTGTCTGGGGAAACCGGTCTTTCACCCTTACAAAAGCCTGATCAGTCGATCAGGCTTTTTTTATGTCTTCAATTCTAATGCCCCCCTCAAAAAACATAAAATTCTTTTGCTTTTTTTCTTATTTTTGAGTCAATAAATTATCTGACATGCGATTAGCCTACCCCATTATATTTTCATTTCTTTTTTGTTGCTCATTTCTTATATCCGGTCAAAGCCTGATGCAGACTATTGAAAGAACAGAAAAAGCTGTTTTTGAAATTACGGGATACACGAGCAGTGGCGCACAAACAGGAACGGGTTCTGGTTTTTTTATCAGTTCAGACGGACTGGCCATCACCGTAGGAGCTATTCTTGAAAAAGCTGATTCCGCCATGATCACCACCCGAAATGGGCGTGATTATAAGATAGAGCGCATTGTAGCCACACACCCGCACAGCAACCTGACTTTAGTTAAAATTGAGCAAACACGACAAAAAGGCTTTTCATACCTGATACCAGCCAAACAATCATTCAAGGAATTTGAAGAACTACTGGTCTTCACCCATGAGCTAGAAACAGAACAAGGTACCTCATTGGCACGAATGGGCAAAATCAACTACTTCCCTTTTATTAATCGATGTGGAATAATTAATGCTCCCTACGGAACTATGTCTCACGGAGCCCCGGTCATTAATCAGAAAGGGGAATTGACTGGTATTATCAATGGGCTCACCAATGAACCCCAAAAAATAGTCTACAATTCTCATTTACTAAATGACACCAGCTGGACCTCAATCAATAAACGGACCAATGAATTGCAGTATTATCCGGAAAAAAGGATTCTTCTCAACAGCAATCTGAGCCAATCAGTCATTCAATATTTGAGCGGGCAATATATGGAGTCGGCTAAAACCATTAGTCGCCACCTCAAGGGATGTCCGGATGATGCAACTGCTTATAGCCTCAGAGGCCTTACCCGTTTTCGATATAAAAATTCGGTTGGTAGCCGTGAGGATTTCCAAACAGCCATTTCTAAAAATGCAGACTGCCATTATGCTTTTTACTTCAAAGCATTGGTAAACCTGGACACAAACAATCCAAAGGAAGCACAAATCAACCTGGGTTTATGTTTATCCCGAATGCCAACATTTACACCAGCCATTGTAGAACTGACAAAACTGAAATTCAATCAAAACAAAGACACCCGTTGGGCTATGGAAGAATATTCCAGAGCTGTTGAAAACGATTCTCTGTACGCTGATGCTTTTTACGAGCGTGCCCGTTTAGTCCTGCAGTATTTCAATAACACAGAATTAGCCAGCAAGGACATCAATCAGGCCATCTATCTTAACCCCAACCTGGCCGGTGTCTACTCCATTCGAGGTACCATCAAGTTTTCAAATGAGGATTTTCTGGATGCCATTAACGATTTTAACAAAGCTTTGGAAAAAGATCCTGAAGATGTGTATGCCTATTTCAACCGGGCGGTAGCACAATACAATATTGGATTGAAAGAAAATGCCTGCAAGGATTGGCAGAAAGCCGGTGAATTGGGCAATTATAAAGCATTCAGATACATCTCCCGTTACTGCAATGAAGTGAGACGCGGATATTACGGCAACCGCCAATAGTTGACTCTAAAAACTCTTATATACTGACCACTCTATATTCTTACTATATCTATCATGAGTAGCCGAATGCCAAAATCAACCATCATCTCCTCCATTCATTTGATGATTCAATAGCAACTAAACATTATTTACCCCAAGCAGGTTGGGGTAAATATTACCGATCAAAACGATTGATAAAAATATCAATCTATGATTGTGTATCGGCATTTACCATTATTATAAAGCATTCTTCACTGTCATTTTCTCTTAGCATTAGTCCCGGTTAATATCAAAAATATCTCCTTCGGCATACAGGTTCATGACATTTTCTTTGGCTACGACAAACTGCATAGAATCGACATAATTTTCCGGTTTATCGATTTTATACAAGCCGGTCCTTCTATCCACTTCATATTGATTTTGGCAGAGCACTAAACTATCCCCAGAAACAGCCAACACCTTCATGCTACTGAAACGCTCATTTTCAATCTTATAATTATAGACATCTCCCACCTGGGGATTGTTCAGATATTGCGCTTCAAGTTTATCGTCCCGGCCATCTGCATAGGCCATAAATCCAATAAAGATACCTATGAGGACCAAACCTGAAAAATACCAAATTGGAAACCTAACCTCTGAACGTGTTCTTTTAACCGTTTGCTTCAATTCTTCGGGCATCTCTTTCCGCTCATAAGTTCGCTTGCAATGTTGGCAATGTGCTACCCCTTTCTTCCCGATGGGAAATAAGGGTATCCAAAAAATGTGTGCATAGCGACCAAAAACAGTGGCATACATTTGCTCCTTTTCTCCACAAGAGGGGCAACTCACACGAGAAAGCTGTTCTGTCTTAAGATGTGTCCCCCGGGCTCCATAAATAATCATAGTCTACAAGTATTAGATTAATCTCCACTCATCCATTATTTTTTTGGTCAGAGCAGCATTTTATAAATTGATTCTAATAAATTTCTTATTCGTGTTCTTCCATCAATTGCTCCACCCAATCTTTTAGGGGTACCTCATTAACCATCACCTCTTTCAACCTGGCGTCTCCATCGCAAATACTAACGATTGCATAGGCCACCTGCGAACTATCCTGTATCGACTCACGCACGGCCACTTCTGCTTCATAGGCTTTGGACTCCTCCATATAAAACCGATTAAATGGAAAATGCAAGCGCACATTCGATCCTCTCTTACTTTTACCGGTATATCTAACCGTGGTTTTAAAATAATCAGACGAATCATCCGGCTGCTTTTTACTGATGGATTCAATTTCAGCAAAACCATCTATACCTGTGAATACCTTCACAAATACGCATTCCCCTTTTTCCCAAGTGATTTCTGGCGTTGAGATTTGTTCATCCACATCAAATGCCAGCGTAACATATTTACCTCGAAAGGGATCTACCGGATCAATTGGAGCTGTTTTGAAGCGGAACTCTTTTCCTTCAATTAAAACCGTTTCACTTTTCCAAATCATACTGGCGGGCACCCATAATTGAACTAATGCAACAACTAAAAACAGAAGCAACAGTATGTATTTCTTATCCATGATTCTTTCTTTTTTTAAGCATTCGGGAATTGGCCAGGAAAAATCCCACTCCCACACCTATAAACAATAATCCCCTGATGACAAAACTGATATCCGCATCAAAAAAACGACACACCACCAAAGCTGTGATGATAAGCAAGCCAAAATTGAGTAGCCCCAAGTGATTCTCCCGTGTTCCATATCGAATGTAAAACAACCCAATCACCAAAACGGCGATATTGATCAACGCAAGGGGAACCACGACAGTGAAGTGCCCCAGGATAAACAACCCGGCGAACAAGATAAAAATGATTTCCATTGGATTTTTAAATGGCTCCCTTGTCAATTTGTTTTTTCGGAACAAAAGAAAAAGAGCCAGACAAAAAGTCACCACAAAGGCAAAAAACTCAGGTGCTTTTATCAAATTGGCCATCAGCAATCCCTCACCATGAATATCCTCCCACAACCAATCAAAACTTAACATGAGCAAAAGCACCAATGATCCTAACGAACCAATCACCAAATAGCCATTATTCCTGCGCTTAACAGCTGAAAACTGTGGAAATTCCCCGATGACATAAAGACAAACAAACAAACACATATAGGCAGGAAACAGCCACTCTTCATCTGACTTCCCAAAAATACCCAGAGAAATAGTTACTGATAAAGCCAGAAACCAATTATGAAAAGTGGTGAAATTCCCCTCCGGTTGTTTCCGTAACAAATTGATGTAGTATGGTATCACCACAGCCAGAAGTAGCCAATAATAATGTCCGCTAACCAGCCCATGAGACCAATATTCCGTTTCACAAGCAAACCAAGTGATGCCGGATATATAAAAAAGGGATGCCATGGAGGAGCGAAGTAAATAGACCACTGGCAGGCATAACAAAGTCCAGGTCAATAAAAAACCACTCAAATTGCCGGGGATGTGATAAATCTGGCTCACCAAAGAAATGCAAGCACCAATAGCAAAAAATAAAAACGTAGCTGCACTTTCACGCCAGGGCACACTATCCCTTTTTTTAAGAATGACATAAACAGCAATCAGCTGTCCGATCACTAAAGGCAAAAACGCCAAGCAGGTCTTCAATAAGCGACCCAAATCATCCCAGTTATGCGCAATGATTAAGATAATGCCCAATCCAACCAAACAGGCACCTAACACACCAAAGATCGTTAATAAACGATTTCCGGAATTGGCTTCCTTTTGTGCATAGTACTGCTTTATTCTTGTAGCAATATCTGGTGTAATCACAGAAGCGTGCTCCAACTCTACTAAATCTTTCAATAGTTGTTTCTTCATATTCCGTTTTTTTGAATTCGAACAATGATTCAGCAGATCTTAATCCAACTTACCCATTGACTTCAAAGCCTTACGTTTCTTGCGCCAGCGTTTCCACCCCACCAGCATGAATGTAAACAAGATTAAAAATGGCCAGATTCGTAGAAGCAATAGCATAAAACTGACAAAGCCATGCCATCCACCAGAGAGGGATTCCTTCAGACGTTCAATAAAGCGATCTGCTTTCCTGGGTACATATACATAGTCCTTTTCCTGATTCAGATCCAGTTGAAGGGTACTAAATCTCACTTGATCACCCAGATATTTCAGTTGCCCTTTCTTACTTTCGATCTCCTCTTCAATTTTCCGAATCTCATGCTCAATGGTCAAAATATCTTTCACCGTTTGTGCTTTCTTCAACAACTCTTTATAGCGCACCAGGTAGCTCTGCTTGTTTGCCAATCGCGTTTCCAAATCAATGAATTCAGCCGTTACATCATGAGCATCAATGTTTTTATATTGCACCTCTCCAATACGTGATTCCAGACGTGAAACAAACGGATCAAAATTCTTAAATGGTATACGAACAACTAAAGAGTAACTTATCTCAAACCGTGTTTTGTGGAAGTTTTCCTTACCATAATAAGCATCAAAATGATTCACTAATGAATCAACATACGCTTTTGCCGGATTAAGCTCCTGAACTTTCAGGCCCATCCTTCCGTCTTTAATAATCTTTTTATCAAGCATAGAAGGATTACTATCCATTTCCTTCGAAGGCGAGGGTGCAACCACAGCTTCTTGTTGGGTAATGGGAATCACCTCTTCTTCCATCACCTCATAATTACCACCTGGTCCCATATAACCTTCTAAATCAGGTTTGGAATGACAAGCACAAAAAAACAGAATAGTTGATAAGTAAATAAATAGGCGTTTCATAGGCAATGGGTTAAAATCGAATTAACACATAATTATAGTGAAAATAATTAATAACCTAAAAACGATTCTCACATTTAAGTAACACAAAAAAAACCGGATATCTTCAGAAAGACATCCGGTTTTATCCCCTACAAAAAAATAATTTATTCCTTCAGGTGATTCACAATATCATCAAATTCAAGCCTGATTCGGGGAGCCAGCTCTCGCTCCTTCAATGCATCCGGCAATTGATTGGCTTGCCCCTGATAGCCCAAGGTAATAACAGGAACTAAACAAGCGACCAATCGATTAAAAGCATCTGCATTTTCCTTTGTTGCATAATAATACCTCCACGGCTGCTCATTCATCGAAGAAGGAGCCCACCGAGCCGCTTCGAGAAGACTTTTTAATTTATCCTCTTCCACATCCTTTGGTAAAAAGGATCTGGGACTCCACCGTTTATGCATGGCATCGATTAAACTCATCACAATTTAAGTTTAGTTACTAATAACGTATCAAGGGAAAATTTGCCACTTCCACCAATAATTGAAACCAGAGCTAATCCAAATGTCAAAAAGAAATACTCCATTCCTTCGCCTGCCTGATTACCAAACCAATTCATAAAAAATCCATTTTGCAAGTGCCCTCCCATCACCATGGCACCGATCATCGTCAGCAATACAGAAAACCCCATAAACCGGGAGAAAAAACCCGCTATCAGTCCTAAGGCCCCAATAAATTCAGCTAATATCACCAGTATTGTCAGTATCCCCGGCATGCCAAAATATTGATCAAAGGCATTCAACGTTCCTGCGAAACCCATACCTCCAAAAACACCAAACACTTTTTGGAGGCCATGCGGCAGTATGACTAATCCTAAGGTAACACGAGCTACCAATAATTCAATTGAACGATCGTTGGTTGATAAAATTCTTTTAATCATTTCTAATTATTTAAAGTTATTGTATTATTAATCGATATTCAAGGGAACTTCCATCAGTAACACTTTAGCATCTGATGTGGCCTGAAGGGATATCTCCTTTTCATTTTCAATAGTAATGGCATCACGCCGTTCCAAAACATGACCAGCCACTTCAGCTTCACCTTCCAATAGAAATACATAGACGCCATGGTGATTCCCCTTCAATGAATAAGCCAGATTAGTCCCCTCGGTCAAATCCCCCATATGAAACCAGGCATTCTGATGAATCCATACGCCATCATCATCCGGATTGGGCGATAAAATCTGATACAGCTCATTCTTCTTAACTAAATCACGAATCGAGATTTGATCATAACGGGGCGCTACATTTCTCTTATTGGGGAACACCCATATCTGTAAAAGTTTTAGGTGCTCATCTTTTTGTGCATTAAACTCACTGTGAAAAATACCGGAACCTGCACTCATCACCTGCACTTCTCCTTGTCGAATAATACCTTCATTACCCATACTATCTTTATGCTTTAAAACTCCCTCCAGCGGAATGGTAATGATTTCCATATTATCATGCGGATGTTTCCCAAAGCCCATTCCTGCCTCAATCGTATCATCGTTTAAAACACGCAAAACACCAAAATGTATGCGTTCGGGATCATAATAATTGGCAAAACTGAATGAGTGAAACGCACTGAGCCATCCATGGTTGGCATGCCCTCTTGTATCCGCTTTAATTAAAACTGCTTTCATCTTTTCGCTCCTCCCACTTTTATGAAACGTTACATTGACAAAAGTAGCGGACAAAAAAGTCTGTTTAATTACAAAAAACCGGCAGGGAAGTATAAAAATCAGGCATTACGTGATTCTTCGCGAAAAAGAGAAGGGGTTAATCCTGTGGAACGCTTAAAAAAGCTATTAAAATGAGAAGGTTCTTCAAACCCCAATTCAAAAGCCAGCTCTTTATTGGTACTATCTGTAAATAAAAGGATTCGTTTAGCTTCGGTGATGATTCGACTCCCAATAAAGGTCTTTGCTGATTTTCCGGTCAAGGCTTTCACCGTTTTATTCAAGTGATCCGGTGTAACGGCTAATTGACTGGCATACTCATTCACTTTATGATAATTACGAAACTGCTGCTCCACTAACCCCTTAAAATGCCTCAACAACTGATTGCCCGATTCCATAATCTGGGAGTTGGAAGATGGACTCAGCGTACACAAATTGTTACTTTGAATCAGAAAGAGTTTCAGAAGCGAACCCAGCGCTTCATATTTAAATCGATCTGCCTGATGCTGAAAGTGCACTATTCCATCAATGATATTTTGAAACCATTGCATTTCATGATCGTGCAAATTCAAGGGAGGGAACTCCTCATAATCATTGAGAAGATATATGTCATTTAACAACTGGCAAGAAATGCCACTCTGTAAAAGAAACCCCTCAGTGAAAGTAATCGTCCAGCCTTTTGGCTCTTCATCCGTAAGGATCTGATGAACCTGACCGGGCTGGATGAAAAAAAGGCAATTATTAGTAAATGAATATTCTTTAAAATCAATAAAATGCACACCTGAAGCACTTTTCACCAATACAATGGTGTAATAGTCGTGCCTGTGAGGTTTATCTGCATGATTGGCATGAAAAAGTTCCTCCATGGTCTTAATGGAGAAACTTGTTTTCTTGTGATCCTGATCGATAAGCTGATAGGTCTTTATCTCATTGTGCATACAATTTCAACAAATCCGGATGAATAAAGTTATACTCCAACTCCTTCTTTAATTTAGCATTGCTAACAATCTTAAATGTGCCCGTATGCAATTCATCAAACAGAGGCGGCTCTTCATCAATTGCCTTACAAGCAGCCTCATAAAACTCTCGTTTAGTCGGGTGCGTATCAGCCACTCCATTATATATTTCGCCCCAGGCCTCCTTCTCCAGAATAGCGTCGATAATACCAACACAGTCATCCCGGTGAATCATATTAACGGGTGTTTCAGGGCCCATCACTTTATAGGCAGACATAATGAAGCGACAAGGCTGACGATCGTATCCAATTAAACCGCCAAAACGAATCACGGTAGTTTCAAACGAAGAATTATCCAAAAAAACCTGTTCAATACCTACCAACGGTTTGGTTGTGTCCGCCATACCTTCAACGACCTCACCATGAAAATTGGGATAAACAGAGGTGGTACTTACCAGGATGACTTTTTTCACCGGTGAGGCCACTATTGCTTTGATAAATGGCAGGTACAAGGCTCCTTCACGCATCCCTTTACTAGGTGGAATATTCACCACCAAATATTCACTCTTCAAAAACTCAGACAAACCATCAGGCATGGTAACTTCACCTAATTTAATCTGATAGGCTTCAATGCCTTTCATCTTCAAGGCCCACAATTTAGAACTGGTTGTGGTTGCACCCTTT
>Ga0193953_1001317_pt1 | contig 11608 bp, 8 predicted proteins | sample BB_4_MG_FD_140325 | JGI IMG/M metagenome (GOLD analysis project Ga0193953, IMG submission 140325) | Microbial mat bacterial communities from the Broadkill River, Lewes, Delaware, United States - BB_4_MG | ecosystem: Environmental > Aquatic > Freshwater > River > Microbial mats | place: USA... | reverse complement strand
TAATTACATGCGATCAAAGAAGCTACGTGAAATCACTTCCAGTTGCTGCTCGCGTGTTAAGCGTACAAAGTTCACAGCATAACCCGATACACGGATAGTCAACTGAGGATATTCACCTGGATTCTCCATGGCATCTTCCAACAATTCACGATTCAATACATTCACATTCAAGTGGTGTGCTTCTTTAGAGAAATAGGCATCCATCATGGTTACCAAATTCTCCTGACGGATTTCAGTAGAAGCACCCAAAGATTTTGGGATGATCGAGAAGGTATTGGAGATACCATCCAAAGCATTTTTATAATCCAGTTTAGCCACTGAGTTCAACGAGGCAATCGCTCCGTTTTTATCCCGTCCATGCATGGGGTTGGCACCAGGTGCGAAAGGAATACCTTGTGCACGTCCATCAGGTGTAGCACCGGTTTTCAGACCATAAACCACATTAGATGTAATGGTCAGGATGGACATGGTTGGTTCGGCATTCTTGTATGTACCCAGTTGCAACAATTCCTGGTTGAATAAACGTGAGGCTTCTACAGCCAATTCATCCACACGGTCATCATCGTTTCCATAACATGGGAATTCACCTTCGATTTTAAAGTCGGTACTTAAACCTTCTTCATTACGCACTACGGTTACCTTAGCATGCTTAATGGCAGATAAAGAATCCGCTACAATAGATAAACCGGCAATACCATACGCCAAATTCACTTTCGGATTAGTATCTACCAAAGCCATCTGTGCTTTTTCGTAGTAATACTTATCGTGCATGTAGTGGATAATGTTCATCGACTCATTGTAAACACGCGCCACATCTTTCATGGCCTTCTTGAAGTTCGCCATCACTTCATCAAAGTTCAGTTGATCACTTGATAAAGCAGGGATGCCTTCCACCATTTGCTTACCTGACATTTCACAACGTCCGCCATTGATAGCCAACAATAATGTTTTAGCCAGGTTGGTGCGGGCTCCAAAGAATTGGATTTGCTTCCCGATTTCCTGGAAAGACACACAACAAGCGATACCATAATCATCGGACTGACGCGTATTTTGCATCAAATCATCATTCTCATATTGAATAGAAGATGTATCGATAGAAACTTGTGCGCAGAAATTCTTAAATCCTTCAGGTAAGGTATTTGACCACAGAACAGTCATGTTTGGCTCAGGCGAAGCACCCAAATTATAGAGTGTTTGCAAGAAACGGAACGATGTTTTGGTAATCTTGTGACGACCATCCATCAAACGTCCACCAATAGCTTCGGTTACCCAGGTCGGATCACCGGCGAAAATCTCATTGTAAGCATTCATACGCAGGTGACGCACCACACGTAATTTCATGACAAACTGATCAATGAACTCCTGTGCTAACTCTTCCGTGATTTTGCCACTTTTCAAGTCATACTCCATATAAATATCCAGAAATGAGGATACATTACCCAATGACATAGCAGCTCCATCTTGCTCTTTCACAGCCGCTAAATAAGCCATGTAAACCCACTGAACTGCTTCCTGGGCTGACTCAGCCGGACGAGACAGATCCAATCCATAGTTATTACCTAACTCTTTGATCGCCAAAAGAGCTTTAACTTGCTCCGCCACTTCTTCGCGCAAACGAATTTTTTCATCGGTCATCGGACCGGTCAGGTTCTCTAAATCTTCTTTCTTAGCCGCAACCAAGCGATCAATACCATACAAAGCTAAACGACGATAGTCACCAATGATACGACCACGCGCATAGTTATCAGGTAAACCAGTTAAAAACCCTAAGGAACGAAATTTTCTGATTTCAGCGGTATATACATCAAACACACCATCGTTATGTGTTTTGGCATAATTGCGGAAAATATCTTTAACACGGTCTGATACTTCCAAACCTTGCTCTGAACATGCTTTCTCTACGACGGCAATACCACCGTATGGTTTCATGGCACGTTTCAACAATTCATCCGTTTGCAGACCTACGATTAATTCTAAATCTTTGCTGATGTATCCGGCAGCATGTGATGCAATGGTAGAAACCGTTTCGTTATCAATGGAGCGAACACCGTTATTAGCAGTCTCCTCTTTGATGGCTTCCAGACAGATGTCCCAGAGCTTTTTCGTGCGCTCTGTCGGACCACATAAAAATGAATGATCACCATCGTATGGCGTAATATTCGACTGAACAAAATCTCTCACATTCACTTGTTCATCCCAATTTCCTGTAACGAACATGCTTTTTACTGTACTCATATTTGCGTTTTTATCGTTGTTTGATTGCACTTCTTAATTAAGCAGCCGCCTGCCTAATTACTGTTCAGGTTGACAAAGGAATGAACTTTTTGCAACTTATACAATCCACATTTATGAGTAATTTAACGCTAATATTGGCCTTTTTTTCCTATACTAATTGGCCTGTTAGATGATTTTGAGGAAGATATCACTGTTTTTGAAATTGCAATCTACTGATTACAATTTACATCGACAATTGTTATTTCAGAAAGACACATTTAAAATGTTCATCTATTCGATCCCTATAAATGGGGATTAGATCAGCGAAGGAAATGTTCTTTTAACATTTTTTAAGGATTAAACGGTCCTTAACAACAAAACGAAAGCGATTGTTTCCCTAAAACAGAAACAATCGCTTTACTACTATTCTTTTTAGAAGCCTTACAATGATTGCAAGAACTCTGTTACATTCTTTTCAATACGGCCAGTTACTTCTGAAACGTCACCTTTCACAAATTTATCTCCCGTAATGCTTTCGTACAATTCAATGTAGCGCTCTGATACCTGATTTACAAACTCTTCTGTCATTTCAGGTAATTGATCACCTTCACGTCCCTGGAAATCATTCTCCATTAACCATTCACGTACAAACTCTTTTGACAATTGCTTTTGGTTTTCACCTTTGTCAAAACGCTCCTGGTAGCCATCTGCATAGAAATAACGCGATGAATCCGGTGTGTGAATCTCATCGATCAAATAGATCTTACCATCTTTTTTACCGAACTCATACTTGGTATCCACCAATATCAAGCCCATTTCTTTAGCGATTTCACTACCACGCTTAAATAACTCCAAAGAAATGCGTTCCAATTCCACATACTCTTCTTCAGACACTAAACCTTGCTTCAAGATTTCTTCACGCGTGATATTTTCATCGTGTGCTCCCTGTTCCGCTTTTGTCGTTGGTGTTAGAATTGGTTCCGGGAAAGCCTGATGCTCCTTCAATCCGTCAGGAAGTGGCACACCGCAAATGTCACGTCCGCCATCTTTGTACAAACGCCAGGAGCTACCTGTGAGGTAACCACGAACAATCATCTCCACAGGATAAGTTTCACACATAAGCCCCACTGTTACATTGGGATCCGGTGTGGCTATTTTCCAGTTAGGAACGATGTCAGCAGTGGCATTCAGAAACTTTTCAGCAATCTGATTCAAGACTTGTCCTTTGAAAGGAATTCCTTTGGGTAAAACCACATCAAACGCTGAAATACGGTCAGACACGACCATTACTAAATAGTCGTCGTTGATGTTGTACACGTCACGTACTTTTCCTTTGTAAACACTTTTTTGACCGGGGAACTGATAATCAGTTCGAACAATCGCTTTACTCATGATTATATTATTGATTTATTAGAATTTCCACTCAAAACTCGTTCGAAAATGCAAAAAAAACTACAATCGAAAAAGGATGATTATCATTCTTTTTCATAAGCTTCCACAATATCCTGCACCAATCGATGACGTACAATATCCTTTACCGTAAAATTAACGCGTTCAATACTTTTAACCCCCTTTAAAATACGCATGGCTTGCACCAAACCCGAATTCTGTGGATTTGGCAAATCAATCTGCGTCACATCCCCTGTCACAATAAATTTGGCATGTGCACCCATCCGCGTAAGAAACATCTTTAACTGGTTGGTAGTTGTGTTTTGCGCTTCATCCAGTATTACACAAGCATCATTCAACGTGCGTCCCCGCATAAAAGCCAACGGCGCAATCTGGATGGTTCCGTTCTCCAGGAACTCTTTCAATTTCATGGCCGGGATCATGTCCTGCAAAGCATCGTACAAGGGTTGCAGATAAGGATCAATTTTCTCTTTCATATCACCTGGTAAAAAACCAAGTTTTTCTCCTGCTTCCACCGCAGGACGACTTAATATGATGCGTCGCACCTGCCTGTTCTTAAGCGCTGAAACAGCTAATGCAATAGCCACATAAGTTTTACCAGAACCCGCAGGTCCCACAGCAAACAACAAGTCATTGTGTTTGAAAGCTTCCACCAATTTCACCTGGTTCTCGGTCCGTGCTTTAATAGGTTTTCCACTGGTACCAAACAAAATGGCATCGCCCTCGGGTTTAGGCGTTGTTAAGACATCGCCAGCCAATAACTCATTCAGTGATTTCTCTGTCAAAACATTATACTCATTATAATGCTCCAGAAGCTGGTTTATTTTTTCTTCAAATTCCGCTACTTCCTCGGCGTCTCCAATGGCTTTCAACCAATTACCTCGCCCCAAAATATTTAATTTCGGAAACCGATTTTTAATAAGTTCCAACTTTGTATTCTTCACACCCAGGAACTCCACCAAATCAACCGATTCCAAGTAGATTAACTTTTCTATCATAAAACGGTAATAATGCTTATTTTTGCCTGTCACAAAGAAACAACATTTTTTGCATATTTAAGCGGGACCTATTACCTTTTGAATGCAGCAATAACAAACATTTAAACCTATGCCCCTTATTACTTTATTAACCGACTGGGAATCATCCAACACTTATTTACCGCAAGTGATGGGCAGCATATATTCCGGTTTGCCTACTGCCAATGTTGTCTCCATTTCACCCCCAGTAGAAGCACACCAGGTAGCCCGGGCCGGCTATATTTTAAAGCATTCTCTGTCGACCTTTCCAGCAGGCACGATACATGCTATTTTTGTAGGAATGCCAGCAACCTTTTCCAAAGTTCTTATTGCCACTATTGGCAATCAACTGGTCATCACCTGGGACACGGGGTTGATTTCATTGCTTTCAGATGAAAAAATTTCTGTACATACTTTTGAGTACGCAACTCAAGCAAATGAAAACAACTGGTTAACTCCCATGTCAAAGGCTATCATCAAAGCCGGAAAAGACGACCCCATTGAACACTGGACCACCCCAACTACAGATTACATACAATTGCGTAATATTCAGCCCATTTTACAACGCAATCAAATCCTTGGCAATATCATTCATATCGATCCCTACGGCAATGCCATCACCAATATTACAAAAGACTGGTTTGACACCGTGAGCAAAGGCCGAAAATTTGAATTATATGTACAAAGCAATTTCAATAAAATAGCTCGCATCAATGCAGACTACGAACCTCATCGAATTGGCGAACTACTGGCTTTGTTTAATGCACAAGGTCATATGGAAATTGCCATTGCTCACGGAAATGTAGCTGAGCTACTGAATTTAAATACAAACAGCGAAGTTAGAGTTCGCTTTATTAATACCATTGAAAGCGTTTAAAAAATCATTCTTGCATACACTATTTATATGAGTCATACACAAACAGAAAAAACACTAACTGCCTTTAAAGAATTACTCGACATAATGAATGAACTCAGGGAAAAATGCCCCTGGGATAAAAAACAAACCAACCATACGCTTCGCACACTCACCATTGAAGAAACCTATGAATTGGCAGACGCCATAATAAAAAAGGATCCCAATCTCATCAAAAAAGAATTGGGTGATTTATTATTACACATTGTGTTTTATGCCAAGATCGGATCTGAAACCAATGATTTTTCCATGGCAGATGTCATCGATTCACTGAATCAGAAGCTCATTTATCGTCACCCACATATATTTGGTGATGTAGAGGTTACCGATGCCAAACAGGTAGAAGAGAATTGGGAGCAACTAAAGCTAAAGGAAAAAGACGGAAATAAGTCTGTTTTAGAAGGCGTCCCCATGTCATTGCCGGCACTGGTAAAAGCGAATCGCATCCAGGATAAAGCGCGAGGCGTGGGGTTTGATTGGGAACACAAAGAACAAGTTTGGGAAAAAGTACAAGAAGAACTGGAAGAATTAAAGGTTGAAATCCAAAAGGCTGATGCCGATAAAATAGAAGCTGAATTCGGAGACCTCTTCTTTTCGTTGATTAATGCGGCACGCCTATATGATGTGAATCCTGAGAATGCACTGGAACGTACCAACCGCAAATTTATCAGCCGCTTTAATTTCCTGGAAGAAAAAACCATTAAACAAGGACGGGATCTTAAAAAGATGAGCCTGGCTGAAATGGATGAGATTTGGGATGAAGCAAAAAAAATGGAATAGGATTTTATGTACTTCATGAGATGAACATACTTAAAGGCGAATAGTCTTTCTTTATTCTTCTCATATCCATTCAACACCATGCCCCTGTTTCAGATTCAAACAGGGGCCATGAGCAGCTTTCAAAACACTTTTAGCAAAGCCTCTATTCGACACATCAACAACGTCTAACCCACAGACACTTACCCTATGTTTATATTTTATATAGATTGCAATAGTTAACAAAGGACTCCTTCGAAAAACTATATCTCTTTTATTCACCCATGATTATTCTGCATCCTCTCAATATTACCCAAAAGCATATAATTATATTGAGACGAATAATCATTCCGCCAACCAATACACGAAAATATTTCTATGACTTTTATCATATCTCAAGAAGTCATTCGTCAACAGTTTTTACGCGTTTATCACAATTAATAAGTAATTCATCAACACAAACTAACTCTACAAAATGTGAATAGTATCATTAAACGATGGCGTAATTACCATCACCATAAGTACATCCGGGAAATTGAAACGGACAATTTTCCAAACACCCAACACTATTCAACTCTTAACCTCTGCAGAATTTTCATTTGAAATGCTGCGGAGGTTTTTTTTATAAAAAAATCAAGGCCATACACTCCTGATCTCATGTTACTTAGATGCATGTTGGATTATTTTTTTAAAAAAAGATGAAAAAATGGTGTTACGTTTTCCACTTTCTGCAATTAACAGGTGAGTTGGAGATGAAAGGGGACAACGGTCCCATTTTTTTCGTTTCATACCTTCCACTCCCTACACTATTCAACATTTTCCCCCTCTGCAGTCTAATACCTACCCTATATTAGCTGCAGAGGTTTCCTTTTTTATAGAGGGGGATCTTATATGTTCCGTGACTTTTCTTCATGTTTATAGCATTTTTCCAAGCGAATTAATCAGAATGGCCTCGTTTTTTCTTATTGTGACTAGTATAAATTATACTTTTGTAATTTTGGTTACATTTAAGAAAAAACGAACCTTATGGGAAAGCGCTCAACAGACTCCAGTAAACCAGGATTTGGTACAGCTCCTGTTTTTTTCACAGCCATCTCCACTATTCTGGGAGCCATTCTATTTCTAAGATTTGGCTATGCCGTTGGCACAACAGGATTCTTTGGAGGATTGTTAATCATTTTGTTAGGGCACCTTATCACCATCCCAACAGCTTTAGCCATCAGCGAAATCTCTACAAATACACGCGTTGAAGGAGGAGGCGAATACTTTATTATTTCCCGTTCTTTCGGATTAAACATAGGTGCCACTATTGGTATTGCCCTATTCTTTTCACAAGCCATTAGTGTCGCCTTTTATGTCATCGCCTTCACCGAAACCTTTGAACCTTTTTTTGAATGGTGGAGCCAAACACAAGGCTATGAACTGCCCCGTCAAGTAATTAGTTTACCCATGATGGCTGGCTTGGCTTTTCTGATCCTGAAAAAGGGAGCCAACATGGGGGTAAAAGCACTTTATGTGGTGGTGGTCATCCTTGTCATTTCACTTATTGTCTTTTTTCTGGGTGGCCCTTCAGAAGTTGAAAGCGCTGCCATTGGCTCCAGCAACTTTGGTTTCTTTAACCGCAAGCAATTCTTTACTGTATTTGCCATTTGTTTTCCTGCGTTTACGGGCATGACAGCTGGCGTGGGATTAAGCGGCGATTTGCGAGACCCGGGCAAAAGCATCCCACGCGGAACAATCTGGGCCACGTTGGGTGGTATGTTGGTATATCTGGCCGTGGTCTGGAAACTATCCGTTTCAGCCTCGCAGGAAGACATGGTATCCACTCAGCTCATTATGAAAAATGTCGCCATTGGAGGTTTCATTCTAATTCCCCTAGGATTAGCTGCTTCTACCCTATCATCAGCATTGGGATCCATTCTGGTAGCTCCCCGAACCTTGCAGGCACTAGCCGTTGACCACTCTTTTCCATCGAATCACATCAACTCATTCTTAGCCAAAGGAAAAGGAAATGCCAAAGAACCGGTAAACGCCACGATCATTGCCATACTTATTGCTTTTGTTTTTGTCGCCATGGGCAATGTCAACTTCGTAGCAGAAATTATCTCGATGTTTTTTATGATTACCTACGGATCGCTTTGTCTGATTTCATTTTTAAATCATTTCGGATCCGCCCCCTCCTACCGTCCGCGCTTCAAATCAAAATGGTACATCAGTTTAGCCGGCTTTCTCTTATCCATCTGGATGATGTTTCAAATCAATGCCTTGTATACAATCTTAGCCTATGGCTTAATCATTATTATTTATATCTACATTGATCACTACCACAAAGACAGAAAAGGATTTGAAGCCATTTTTAAAGAAGCCATTTTTCAACTGAACCGCAATTTGCAGGTTTACATGCAAAAAAATGCAGATAAAAGAGAAAGAACAGATTGGCGTCCCGCCGCATTATGCTTATCTGCAAACTCCTTTGAACGGGATAAGATTTTTGATTTAATGAAATGGATCTCCTACAAACATGGCTTTGGTACCTATTTTCACTTTATAGAGGGCTACTTCAGCCGCCAGTCCTATCTGGATGCAAAAAACGAATTGGATAAACTGATCCAAAGCCACAAAGAGACAAATAATTCCTTGTACATCGATACAATGATTTCACCATCGTATACCACGGCCATTGCCCAAACCATACAATCGCCCAGTATCTCCGGGATGGAAAACAACATGATTATTTTTGAATTCGACAAACAACACCCTCAGGAACTTGACCGCATCGTTGATAACATCAAGTTAACACGGGCCGGCGATTATGATGTTTGTGTCTTCAGCCAAACCAATAAAACGATACGATTTAAAAGTGGCATTCATGTATGGATTCGCCCCATCGATTTTATGAATGCCAACCTGATGATTTTGCTTGGTTACATTATCCTGTCCCATCCGGACTGGAAAAAAGGACACATCAAAATTTACAGTATTTGTGAAGAAAATCAGATTGAGCAAACCCGTCAGGAACTAAGTGATCTGGTTCAAACCGGACGTCTGCCCATCACCCTATCAAACATTGAAATATTGCCGGTTAAAGAAAATGTGACAGTAAAGTCACTCATCAATCAATATTCAAGCGAAGCTGGTTTAACAATAGTTGGCTTTCGGGAGGAACAATTAAAACACACCGGAACCGATACTTTTAATGGTTTTGATGAAGTTGGGGATATCCTTTTCGTAAATTCTAAAGAGAAAAAGGAGATCTAAACAATCCCCTATATTTTATCTGTTTGAATTTATTTACATTGATCAAATGAGCAGGGCAGCAGTCACGCTCCCAAATAAATTTAATCCTTCTACTGCGTGTAAAATGAATAACTAAATTTGCAGTGTCGTTTCATACAGGAATAACTTAGCACAAAAATAGATAATGAGTCAATCAAATTTTTCAGACGCCGATAAAGCATTTTTTAAAGACGGCTATAAAATGGCCATGGAAGCCACTAAAGATGCGGATGATCCGCAACAGTTTTTATCTGTTGTGAAACAGCAATACCAAGCCATGGACGGATTAATTGATGCGCTATCCGCACAAGCAGCCCGCCAGCAGATCACCATTGATTGCCGCAAAGGCTGCGAATGGTGCTGTCATCAACCCATATATGGTATCTCCCATGAATTTGTCTATTTATGGAGATACCTTCAGGAGAAATACAATGAGGAAGAGCTAAAACCAATCCTTTCCCAGGCTTTTAACAACTATCAAAAGCGCGGACGCCTCAAAGATCAAGAGCTATTAAGCAGCAAGGCTCCGTGCCCGCTTCTAAAAGATGGTGTTTGTATGGCTTACGAGGCGCGCCCAATGGCTTGTCGCATCTACTTGTCGATGTCGGAAAAAAGCTGCCGAACATTTTATGATAATCCTAATGATCCATCCAACCATCCGGCTTTACTTGAATTTCCGTTACGCGCCGGCCAAATGATGAATGAAGGATTTAACAAGGGACTTAAAGTAGCGAGTTTAGCTGGTCGTGAATTTTTGATGGAAGAAGGCTTGTTAATTGCCCATAACAACGGTGAAGCCATTTCAGAGGATGACCTATCGAAGAATCCGCTTTTTAATGTCAACGATTAATCTCTAAAAATGAACAAGGCCAACCTTTCCCCTCCCCAAAATAAAAATAGTCTAACACGCATCACATTGATGTCACTACTTGTGATAGGCGTGGTATTTAGCGTGTATGCGTATAACTTTGTCATCATCCTCAAATGCGAAGTTCCTGGCCAGGTTTATGGAGAAACCACCTCCTCGGGTGGCAACTACACCTTGCATACCCTCAAATACTATTACACCTTTAGTGGTATCACCTATTTTGATGAAGTGGATTATATGGGTGAAAATGAATTGCAGGTAGGTGATTCTCTAACCATCCGCGTTCTGAAGCCTTACCCGCAAAAACATGCCATTCAAACGATATATCACAACCCCCAAAATACTGAATTTTATAACGCTGAGGCATTTTTTGAAACCCAATATCACATGCACATCAATAAGCTAAGTGATTATTCAGCTTTGGAGAGAGACACACTTTTAACACCCAACAAAAACAAAGTGATATACCCGGTTAATGCTTCTGATGAATTGATGCAATCAACCATCGCCAGTATTGATGCTATACGATTTAACCGGGGTAGTTTGATTGACTTTTATATTTTGAAGGATACCCCTGACACCGTTTACCTGCATCCGGTCTATTTTTATCTGGATCAATACTCTGTGGATGCACACCCATCGCTTGCCATGCACCAACACCTAAAACAACGTATTGTCAACAAACACATTCACCTCTCTGTTTTGGATAAAAATAATGCGAAGCACGAGCGTATCCTGAGACCACATCAAAACTAAATTTCCATAACAAATCTTACACGAATCACTAAAAAAACTGAAAATAGCCATTTCCTTTAATGTTTTCTATCCTTACTTTTGTAATGAATGCCCGATAGTTCATTAACAAAAATAAATAGACATGAAAAGAAAGTTTTTCTTTACAGTAGTGGTCATCTCTGCTCTTGGTATGGCGAGCTGTAATCAGCCGGCTCAAAAAACAAGCGAACACAGTCACGAAGCGATTACAGAGAAGCAAGTCAAAACAGTAATGACTAAAGAAATGCAGGAGCAAATGACGCCTGAGGCCGCTTTAAAGGACTTGATGGATGGCAACAAAAGATACATGGCCAACGAACTGATTAATCGTGACCTGCCGGCTCAAGTTGCAGCTACCACTGATGGGCAATATCCCAAAGC
>Ga0193953_1001314_pt1 | contig 11615 bp, 8 predicted proteins | sample BB_4_MG_FD_140325 | JGI IMG/M metagenome (GOLD analysis project Ga0193953, IMG submission 140325) | Microbial mat bacterial communities from the Broadkill River, Lewes, Delaware, United States - BB_4_MG | ecosystem: Environmental > Aquatic > Freshwater > River > Microbial mats | place: USA... | reverse complement strand
TTCAGACAGAGTGAAAAAGGTGGCGTATTTCATGAATACAGTTTATAGATGGGCTGTTGACGGCTTTGAGCGGGCTTTTTTGTAAAGGCCGGCACGAACAAAACGTTGATACAAATAATAGGTAATCGACAGTCAGATACCGGGTGAACCAGATCCCCCCGCTGGGGGCATGTCGGAGAGTAGTGATGAACGACAAGGGTGACATGGGCGTTCCTGAAGAGGAGAGCTTTGAGGCGTTGCTGGAAGCATATGGCGACGGATTGGGTGAGGAGTTGAAAAGTGGGGATAAAGTAGACGCAACAGTGATCTCCATCGGAGAGAGCAGTGTCTATGTCTCCACCGGAACAAAAAGCGATGGTGTGGTGGATCGCATCGAGCTGACCAACGAAGACGGGGAGCTTTCCGTTGCCGTTGGCGATACTCTGACTCTTTATGTGGTCAGTGCCAATGAAAGCGAGGTGGTCCTTTCCAAGCAGATGTCCGGGGCCGGAAGCGAGGAGATGCTTTTTGACGCCTTCACCAACGGAACTCCGGTGGAGGGGAAGGTCAATGAGCAGATCAAGGGCGGCTTTTCCGTAACTCTCATGGGCAAGCGTGCTTTCTGTCCCGTAAGCCAGATCGACACCGCATTTGTCGAAAACGGTGAGGATTACCTTGGGAAGAGCTTTACTTTTCTCGTGACCCGCATTGAGGGCAATGGAAAGAACATTGTCATCTCCCGTCGCAAGATCCTTGAAGCCGAGCTTGCAGAAGTTCGTGCAACGTTCCTTGAGACCCTTTCCGAGGGAGACACTGTGGAAGCGAAGGTTATCAAGCTGATGCCTTACGGCGCTTTCATGGAGCTTCATGCCGGTGTGGAAGGGATGGCTCATATCTCAGAGCTTTCCTGGAGCCGCGTTCAGTCCTGCGAAGAGGCGGTGAAGGTGGGTGACACTCTTCCCGTGAAAGTGCTGAAGATCGAGACTGTTGAAGGCAAGAACGCTCTTCGTATCGCTTTGTCCGTCAAGCAGGCTTCCCAGGACCCCTGGGAGTTGGCTGGAGATACCATCCGCGTGGGTGAGCAGTTCAGCGGCAAGGTGGTGCGAATCGCCCCCTTTGGCGCCTTTGTTGAAGTGGCCCCGGTACCGAAGGGCTGGTCCACGTCAGCGAGATGAGCTACACCAAACGTATTCTCAAGCCCGAAGACGCTGTCTCCGAAGGCGAGACCGTTCAGGTGGTGGTAAAGGCCATCGACCTTGAGAAGAAGCGTCTCTCCCTTTCCATCCGTGATGCACACGGTGATCCATGGCAGGGTGTCCTGGTCAAGTATCCCCTGGGTTCCAAGGTGACGGGAACCGTTGAGAAGAAAGAGAGCTATGGCATTTTTGTCAAGCTTGAGCCCGGTGTGACGGGTCTTCTTCCCAAGTCCAAGCTGGCTGAAGCCGCCAATGCTTCGGCATTGAGCGCAGCCAAGCCCGGCGAGACCCTCGAACTCCTCGTGGATGCTGTGGACGAAGAAAAACGTCGGATTACCCTGGTTTCAACTGAGGCGGCTGACGGGGCATCCAATTGGAAGGGATACACCGAGAAGCCGAAGGCCAAGTCAGACAACTCCATGGGCACCATGGGTGAGTTGCTGAAGGCCGCGATGAATAAGAAAAAATAAGGTGGGGAAACCCACGTTCGTTATATTGCAGGAATAAAATACAGGGCGATGGGAGAGGGAGATCTCTCCCATCGCCTGTTTTTGTCTTGTCCGGAGGTGTTATGGATCAGTCATTCATGAAGGTCATTCGTGACAGGCGGAGTGTTCGGCTTTTTGAATCCCGCCCCGTGGAAGAAGAGAAACTCTCCCATATCCTGGAGGCGGCCTTGAGAAGTCCCTCTTCAAGGAGCCTTAACCCCTGGCAATTCGTGGTGGTGAAGAATCCCGAAACCCTCAAGGCTCTCTCAGGGGTCAAGCCCCATGGCGGGGCGTTTCTTGCCGGGGCTCCCCTGGCCATTGCTGTGATCGCTGACCCCCAGCGTTGCGATGTCTGGGTGGAAGACACCTCCATTGCCGCCACCTACATTCAGTTGGCAGCGGAGTTCATCGGCCTGAAAAGCTGCTGGTGTCAGATCCGCCTTCGAGAAGACGGGCACGGCAACATGGCAACCGATCGCGTGCGTGAGATCCTTGCTGTCCCCGACGGGTTGGAGGTGGCCGCCATCATTGGTATCGGCTACCCGGCTGAAGAGAAAAAAGGGCACCCGGAAAGCTATCTCGATTCCAGCAAGGTCCATTTCGAACGGTTTTGATTCGTGAATGAACCGCAGGGGAACAAAAATGATTTGGTAAACTCCAAAAAGCTCGCCTCCGGCGGCAAGGTGTGCCACCTTGAAAGCTGGTTAGCGAATGCTCCGAGCCCTCGTTCCTCGGGCACGTCACATTCGCTGACGTGCTACGCCCGTGATCAACGGCTACTCACCATTCTGGAAGATCAGGCCAAACTGCTCATTTTATGCGTAGGTTGGGCACACATTTAATACCCTGTAAAGGCGAAGCGTGCTCATCTCTTTTGTTCTTTATGGCGGGCGGAGGGAGTGGGCCTTGGAACGCCGCACTACCGTGCGGCATGGGCATATTGTGTGGCAACCAAAAAGCCGTGCAGGAGTGCGGCGCTCCATCGTCGAATGTTTTTTTGGGGGTACTCACTTTGGAGTATAAATGCAGCCAGTGCACTGCAAGAGTCTTCCGGTTGACGTGGCTCTGGGATTTTGGCGGCGTAAGTAGTTGCAACGCAATCTGAGTGACGTTACACGCTGCGCGAATGCGGACGAGAAGCGCGTAGTATCGCGATACCCGTATCGCATTCGCCATAGGGTTTCGAGGTGCCCCCACCTCGCCGCCGGAGGCGTTCTATTTGGTCATGCTGACCACCGCGTCCACGAGTTTTTCGATGCCCTGGGCGATATCGGAGATGTCCGGCCCCAGCATGTAGGCAGGGGTGGTGACGAGTTTGTTGGCCTCATCGATGCAGATCCCGTCAACGGGATGGTCTTCATGGAAGGCGCCGAACGCATTGATGTTTGCGATGGTGGCGACGTCGTTTCCAATGGAGACGACGGGCTTGTGAGCGCTAAGGGCCTTGGCCAGAACCACGGGGGCAATGCAGATGGCCCCGATGGGTTTTCCGGCTGTATGGAAAGAGCGAATCAGCATGGTGACATCGTGTCTCACCTCAAGATTGGCGCTTTCGTATGCGTAGTTGCTGAGGTTCTTCACAGGGCCGGCACCACCGGGTATGATGAGGGCGTCAAGGTCCTCGACGTTGACGTCGGTGATGGGGCGGATCTTGCCCCGGGCGATACGGCCGGCTTCGGTGAGCACCTGGCGTTTCTCTCCGGTGACTTGCCCTCCGGGGTGGTCGACGGTTTCCGTCTGGGTCATCTCCGGGGCCATGCAGACCGCTTCGGCTCCGGCCTTATCCACGTATAGGAGGGTGAGGACCGATTCGTGGATTTCTGATCCGTCCATGTTGCCGCAACCTGAAAGAAGAATACCAATTTTTTTCATTCCAACCTCCAATCGTTCGTTTGGGGTGTATGGCAGCTTTATGATTATTCCTTGAGGGAAAAGATCTCGTTGATGGAATGCCCCTTTTTGAAGGCGGCGTAATCAGCAAGTATCCGGCCGTGGTCGAAGACTATTGGATCGGGCAGGTCGTCCAGCGGGAAAATTTTCGCTTCAGCGGCATCATCCGCCCCGACGGGTTTTTCGGTGGCTGTGGCAATGAAGACCACGGAAACGGTATGGTGTCTCGGATCCCTTGCCGGCTCGGAGTAGGTGTGAAACTGGCGGACAAGGGATACGTCGAGGCCTGTCTCTTCCAAGGCTTCGCGCCTTGCGGCAACCTCCACGGACTCGCCGTAGTCCACAAACCCTCCGGGCAGAGCCCAGCCGTGGGGTGGGTTTTTTCGCCGGATCAGGACAATACCCCCTTCGGCTTCAATAAGGGTGTCTACGGTCAGGTAGGGATTTCTTGGGTGTTCTTTCATGATGCCTGTCAATGTGGTTGGTGGGATTGGATAGTCTATGGTAACTATCAGTTTGTGCCTCCGGCGGCCCTGTCGGGGGCTAAACTTTTGCCTGATCTGAAAGAGTGGGTTTAACAAACAGGTCTTAAAGATTGTCCTTGAATGAATTCTGCTTTAAATGCGGATGTGATTTGACCCGAGGAACGAGGGGCCAAGTGCATCCGCAACCTGCTTTCAAGGTGGCACACCTATCCGCCGGATACATAACTGAGTAGCACTCTTTAAAGTTTATATAAGAACAGGCGCTTTTGCCTGTCAACCGTAAATCAACACTATGTGATTGGCTGGGGCTCCATGGCCGTTGCAGGGATGATGACATACATAGAAAATATGGTGAGAACATGACAGGAATAGACGATCGGTGGGTTGCCCGGGTTGTAAAAGGTGCAAAGACCCTTGGTGTTGAACTCGATGAAGAGGCAAAAAACAGACTGGCTGCCTATGCCGTGGAACTTCTGGCCTGGAATCGCAAGTGCAACCTGACGGCCATTACAGACCCCATGGACGTGGCGGAAAAGCACATGGTGGATGCCCTTGCTGTTACGCCATACATACCGAACGGGGCCAGGCTCCTGGATATGGGGACGGGAGGCGGGTTTCCCGGTATTCCGGCCCGCATTGTCGATTCATCCCTTGATGTGACCCTGGTGGATGCGGTGAGAAAAAAGGTCAGCTTTTTAAAGCATGCCGCTCGGGTTTTAAAGCTGAATGGCGTAGAGGCGATTCATGCACGCGCTGAAGAACTTTGCCTGGAAGAGGGCAGGGGAGCAGGCTACGATGTGGTTACGTCCAGGGCTTTTTCGTCCATCGACACCTTCGTGACCATGGCCCTTCCGTTTTTGAAGCCGAACGGGCTTATGATCGCCATGAAGGGCAAGGGCTTTGAAGAGGACCAGGAGACGCTGGCCGCTTGCGAGGCGTCTTTGGCCGGGGTGGGAATTGCCCTTTCCACGGAGCTGATTCGCTATGAACTTCCCTTTTCCAAGTCGCAGCGGGCCCTCTTTTTGATCTCGGTAAAATAGTCGGGTTGAGACCGCGCCTGGAAAAATGGGCAATCCCATTGACATTCGAAGGGACTATGCCATAAAGTTTGTGGTTATTTTGAAGTGACGGGCTTGGTCAGTTGTTACGGAAGGCCTTGTTTGTTGCATTCTTACATATTGATGAGCCTGAAATAAGGCACGTAAGCTGGCGGTACCATCGCTTTGACGTTACCTGATCAGACGTTTTATTATTGACGACTGGTCCGGTTTTATTTGTTGGTGCGACGCATTAGGGACTCGCTGTGACATAATTTTACATCGACCGCTGCCGGGCGTTTCTACAATGCTGTGTGGCCCACGTTTAATTTCTATGCGCACGGTGCTGACCACACACGACGTGTCTCATTTCATGTTGGCAAGGCCCCTGCGTCATCATCGTATGTTATGGGTAAATACATCACGACATAATTGTATGTCGATATCGCTTGTTCGACTTTTTGCGAGGCCACCATGTATAAAACAGGTGAGGCCGCGCAGATCTACACGCTGGAGGAGATAATGGATTACAAGAAAACGCTGAACCTGCCACAGACACGGTTCGCCATGAAGGCCAACCTGCCGACCAAAGAGCCTCAGCAGCTCAAGGCGTGGGAGGAGAGCGGACTCTATGCAAAAATCAGGGAAGAGTCCAAGGGACGTGAACAGTTCATTCTGCATGACGGCCCTCCTTATGCCAACGGCAACCTTCATATTGGACACGCCCTGAACAAAATCCTCAAGGATATCATTATCCGCTCCAAGCAGATGGATGGTTTTGACGTGCCCTACGTGCCGGGCTGGGATTGCCACGGGCTTCCCATCGAGCACAATGTGGACAAGAAGCTGGGGTCCAAAAAGAAGGGAATGTCCAAGGCGGATATCCGCCGCAAATGCCGGGACTACGCAACCAACTTTGTGAACATCCAGCGTGATGAGTTCAAACGGTTTGGTGTTATGGGCGAGTGGGAAGATCCCTACCTGACCATGAACTACCCCTTTGAAGCGCGTATCGCCAAGGAGTGCGGTGAGTTCGCCGCCAACGGTGATATGTTTATCGGCAAAAAGCCCATCCACTGGTGCTGCAGCTGCCAGACGGCTCTGGCCGAGGCCGAGATCGAGCACGCGGATCACACCTCTCCGTCCATCTTCGTGAAGTTTCCCCTGAAGGGCGATGCGGCCGATATCGACGCTTCCCTTGCGGGCAAGTCTGTTTCCTTTGTGATCTGGACCACCACCCCCTGGACCATTCCTGCCAACCTGGCAGTTTGTCTTCACGCTGAATTCACCTACGCCTTCGTGGAAACGGACGGCGAGGTGCTGGTGGTGGCAAAAGACCTGGTGGAGAGCCTCATGGAGTCCTTCGGCAAAGAGAACTCTACCATTCTTTTTGAAACCGAGGGCGCTACCCTTGAAAACAAAGCATGTCGCCACCCCTTTATCGATCGGGATTCTGTTATCATCCTCGGCGATCACGTGACCCTTGATGCGGGTACCGGCTGTGTTCACACCGCTCCCGGTCACGGTGCCGATGACTACATCACAGGCCTCAAGTACGGTCTTGAGCCCTACTCTCCCGTGGGTAACAACGGGTGCTACACCCAGGAAGCCGGCGAGGATCTGGAAGGTAAGTTCATCTTCAAGGCCAACGCCGAGCTCATCGAAAAGATGGATGCTTGTGGCGCCCTCGTGAAGCACAACGAGATGAGCCACTCGTACCCCCACTGCTGGCGATGTAAAAAACCGGTTATCTTCCGCGCTACGCCCCAGTGGTTCCTCTCCATGGACAACACCGGGCTGCGTGAAAAAGCACTGGCTGCCATCGATAAGGTCCAGTGGATCCCCTCCTGGGGGCGTGAGCGCATCTATGGCATGATCGAGAATCGTCCCGACTGGTGTCTCTCCCGTCAGCGAAGCTGGGGTGTTCCCATCCCTGTCTTTTATTGCGAGAAGTGCGGCGAGGTACATGCCACCCACGAGGCTGTGGACAAGATCTACGACCTCTTCAAAGAGCATGGCGCCGATATCTGGTTTGAAAAAGAGGCGGCGGACCTGCTTCCCGAAGGCACCGTATGTGCCACGTGCGGCCATGGTACCTTCACCAAGGATACCAACATCCTTGATGTCTGGTTCGACTCCGGGGTCACCCACTCTGCGGTTTTAAATGACCGTGACGGCCTCAGGCGCCCTGCCGATCTCTATCTTGAGGGCTCTGACCAGCACCGCGGATGGTTCCACAGCTCCCTGCTCACCAGCGTGGGCAAGACAGGTGAGGCGCCATACAAAGCGGTTCTCACCCATGGGTTTGTCGTGGACGCCAAAGGCCACAAGATGTCAAAGTCTGTGGGCAATGTCGTGGCACCCAAAGAGGTGATCAACAAGTACGGTGCGGAGGTACTTCGTCTGTGGGTGGCTTCCACCGATTACCGCGATGACGTGAAAATCTCCGACAACATCGTCAAGCAGCTGAGTGACTCGTACCGTAAGATTCGAAACTCTTGCCGCTACATGTTGGGGAACCTCGACGGGTTCAATCCGGATACCGATCGGGTTGCCTATGAAGATTTACGTGAGATCGATCAGTTTACCCTGGCCCGCATGGCAGCCCTTTGCGACCGGGTTAAAAAGGCCTACGACAACTACGAGTTTCACACCATCTACCATAGCCTCAACAACTTCTGTACCGTGGATCTCTCCAGCTTTTACTTCGACATCGTTCGCGATGCTCTCTATGTGGAAGGCACAGATTCTACCGTGAGACGCGGCATTCAGACGGTTCTTTTTGATCTTGTGGATGGCATTGTTCGTATGATGGCCCCCATTCTCTGCTTTACCGCAGAAGAGATTTGGGCACACATGCCGGACTTCGAGGGCAAGAAAGAGAGCGTCCACCTTATGGGTTCCGCCAACGTCCAGGACGTCTGGAAGAATGAGGCGGTTGTCGCTCGCTGGGATCGCCTGGTGGTCCTTCGTGATGAAATCAACAAGGCTCTTGAAAAGGCCCGAAGCGAAAAGCTCATCGGCCAGAACCTCGATGCCGACGTCACCATCACAGCCAAGGGAGAGACCCTTGACTTCCTCAAAGGCTTTTCTTCCGACCTGAGGCAGGTGCTGATTGTCTCTGCACTTACCCTCGAAGAGGGCGACGCGCCTGAAGGTGCCTTCGTGAGTGAAGAGGTGTCCGATCTCGCCGTTCAGGTTGCTGCTGCTTCCGGTGACAAGTGCGAGCGTTGCTGGACCTGGAGCCGAACAGTTGGCGCCGACGACGAAAGGCCAACCCTGTGCGGCCGTTGCCGCGGGATCCTTGACCAGACAGCCTAAAGCGTATAAAAGCTGAATATCAAAGGGCCGGTAGCATGAGAACGTGCTCCGGCCCTTTTTTGCTTTGGAAGAAATGCCTCCGGCGGCCAGGGGATGATCCCCTGGACCCCAGGTTTGCAAATGCTCCGACCCCTCGTTCCTCGGGTACGTCATATGTGCTGGCGGGCTGCGCCAGTGGTTACTTCGTGCAGTGACTTTCCATGTGCTGTCTTCTCCGGCTGCTGGATAAATGGTAGCCGTCGGTGAGCTTTGCCTTAAAGGAGCTCTGCACTCATAGTACAGTCGAGTGATCGGGGATCCATGGTGTCTCTGTAAGGACGGTTGGTACTTGGGTTTCTCTGGTGCTTTGAGTTCCAGTATGGCTTACCGGCCAATACATGCATGTTGCGGGTGTTGCATGGCGAAGCGAGTACAATTCAACGGTAGGGTGCGCTTGTGCACCGTATTTGTATTGCAAAGCACTATTAGCGTGTACGCGTCCATCCCGCTACCGGATTCGCGATTCGCAGCCCCATACGGTGTATTCGCGTGAACCTGATGTAGGGTGGGCAAAGGCTGTGCCGTGCCCAACGGGCTTCACGAATGACGTTGATCACCATCTTCGGTTTTACGGGCGAAGCCCGTCAGCGAATGTGATCGACCCGAGGAACGAGGGTCGGGAGCATTTGCAACCTGCTTTCGAGGTGGCACACCTCGCCGCCGGAGGCAAGGCTATTAATCTCTGGAAAGGACGATTGGATGACATGGTTTAAGCAGAAGTGGCCGCGCCTTATTTTGGTGGCCGGTTTGGTGGTGATTCTGGATCAGATCTCCAAGCAGGTGATTTTGAACACCATGCCCCTGGGCAGCGGTTTTTCTTTGATTGACGGTTTTTTTGATATTGTACATGTGAGAAACCCCGGTGGTGCCTTCGGATTTCTTTCCGGGCAGAGCCAGGCAATTCGGGAGTTTTTCTTTCTGTTTGTGACCGGATTGGCCTCGGTGTTTATTGTCTGGGTATACAACACGGTCCCCGAGACACACCGGATTCTTTCGGCCGGTCTTGCCATGGTCTTTGGCGGTGCGGTTGGGAATCTCATCGATCGGATCCGTTTCGGCAATGTGGTGGATTTCATCGACTGGTACATCGGCGACATGCATTGGCCGGCGTTTAATATCGCCGACAGTGCCATTTGTATCGGGGTGGGGATTCTGGTGGTTCATATTCTTTTTGATCGCATGCCTGCGGAGGATTGATGCATCCGATACTTTTTAAAATCGGTCCGGTGGTGATTCATACTTACGGTTTCATGATGGCTTTGGCCTTTCTTTCGGCCATGGTGATTTCCAAGCGCGAAGCGAAAGTCTTTGGCGAAGATCCAGAGAAGATCGCCGACCTGATCTTTTATATTCTTCTTTGGGGCGTCATCGGCGCGCGTCTGTTTTATGTGGCTGTTAATTTGCCCTGGTTTGTCTCCCACCCCCTTGAGGTGTTCAAGGTGTGGGAGGGAGGGCTTGTCTTTTACGGCGGGTTTATCGGTGGGCTTTCAGCTGCTTTTTATTGTGTCCGCAAGCGTGAGATGCCATTTTGGAAAAGTATTGATATTTTGACGCCTGCCCTTCCGTTCGGTCATTTTCTTGGCCGCCTGGGGTGTTTCAACGCGGGGTGCTGCTACGGAGACGTTTGTGATCTTCCCTGGGCCGTCACCTTTACCGACCCGAACTCCCTGGCGCCTCTTCATACCCCCCTGCACCCGTCCCAGCTTTATGAGGCCTTTGCCAACCTTGCCTTGTTTGGCCTTATCATGGCGGTGCGAAAGAAGAAGCGATTTGATGGGCAGCTCTTCTGGGGCTATGTGGTGGTATACGGGGTGATTCGGTTCTTGCTCGAGTTTGCAAGGGGAGACGAAAGAGGGGGCTACCTGATGGGGCTCTCGCCGGCCCAGCAGGTGGGCGTGCTCCTTTGCCTTTCCGGTGCGGTGATGCTTGGTGTTCTTTCAAAGCGTGCACGCAGGGAGGTTGCCCATGGCTGAGTTGGCCCATAACACCCTTGAAAAGAGTCTGGCCAAGGGGGTGGCTACGCCGGTATGGCTTATCTACGGGGAAGAGTTCCTTGTGGATCGATCGCTCAAGGCCTTAGTGGGGACACTTTTGCCCGGTGGCTTGAGTGATTCTTCCTGCGAGGTGGTGGAAGGGGATGCCGAGTTGCAGGATGCCTTGGAACAGGTGTCCACCTTTTCCCTGTTTTCCAGCGGCAAGGTGGTGGTGGTTCGGGACTCCCATATTTTTTATGCGAAAAAAGGGGAGAACAAGGAGCTCATCAAAATCGCCAAGGCCTTTGAGGATGGGAAAATGCGCCTGGCCGCTCGGCGCCTTGCCCAGTTGTTATCCAAGCTGAAGCTTCAGTTCAAGGAGCTTTCCATGCCAAAGGGGTTGGACAAGATCAAAGGCCTTGCCGAAGACGGGCAGGTGCCGGGATGGCTTGGTGAGGTCTCGGCCTGGGCTGCCGCAAACAAGATTTCCGTTCCCGAGGCAATGGATGATCAGAGCCTGGTGGAGCGGGCCATACGGTCTGGGCTTCCGACCGGGCATCACCTGATACTGACCACGGACTTGGCGGACAAGCGCAAAAGCCTCTACAAGGCGTTTAAAGAGTTGGGCAGTGTTGTGGATTGCTCTGCCCCCAAGGGGGAGCGCAAGGCGGACAAAGAGCAGCAGGCAACGATAATTAATGACACAGTAAAGGGCGTCCTTTTTCGGTTCGGGAAGAACATGGAGCCCCGTGCCATCAAATACCTGACTGATATGGTGGGCTTTGATCTGAGGACCCTTTCAGGTGACGTTGAAAAGCTTTGCTCTTTTGTGGGGGATAACCCCAACATCACCTATGACGACGCACGGCGAATTACACGCAAAACAAAGCAGGATCCAATCTATGAGCTGACGGGCGCCATCTCCGAGCGGAAGGCTCCGGCGGCCCTTGCCTGTGTTCGAAACCTCCTTGCAAATGAAACCCACCCATTGCAGGTTCTCGCCGCCCTTGTGAACCAAACGCGCAGGCTTCTTCTTGCCCGGTCGTTTTTGCAGAGCCCTCAAGGGCAGGCCCTTGGCGGTGCACGGGATTACAACCAGTTTCGCAGCAACGGGCTGCCCATTGTGAAAGCAGCAGATGAAGCCATGGTCGCCAAGGTTGAGTCGTGGCAGGCGTCCCTTTCCGTATCCAAAAAGAAGACCGATCTC
>Ga0193953_1001311_pt1 | contig 11652 bp, 3 predicted proteins | sample BB_4_MG_FD_140325 | JGI IMG/M metagenome (GOLD analysis project Ga0193953, IMG submission 140325) | Microbial mat bacterial communities from the Broadkill River, Lewes, Delaware, United States - BB_4_MG | ecosystem: Environmental > Aquatic > Freshwater > River > Microbial mats | place: USA... | reverse complement strand
CTCATATATGCAGTGCCCCTTGCTACCATGTATCGTAATCCACTGCACTTTAGCCCAGGGTAAACCAAACTTATCCATCAGTGATTTATAAAAGTTTGATTTTTGGCAATGCCTTCCAAATTCATATTTATCAATAGAAACAGGTTGAATTGGCCGCTTTTTAATTGCCAAATACCCTTTATTACATAAATTCCTTTCGATAATCCGACAATCCATTTTCCTTTCAACATCCATAACTCAAGAATTAATAGCACAAACCTTGAACAGTTTTTTATGTATCACTAAAAACTTCTGTTATCCTATTCATTTTGATAGCAACACTTAATGGGTCGTCATATGGTTTAATGGTTGAAACACCTGGGTTTAAAATCCATTCTTCTTCCCACTGCCGCATCTGTTTCTTACTATTATCGGAAACATCTGTATGGAATTTTCGCCACCTTGGCACATAATAATCACGTATTAACCCACTCCAAATGCGCCCGGAATAATCATTCACCGGATCTCCACCCCAGGTCGTTATTAAGCGTTTGGCATTGGACTCATAATAATCCTTTTCAGCATCCGTATCCCCCCACTTCCTGGCAAATGACACCCATCTTTCCAGGCTATGGTTAGGATGGCTTGCCAGCAAACGATCCATCACCAACAGGACAGATAGAATATCATCCAACTTTGTGGGATCCGATCCGTTTTCTTCATTAATAAATTCTAACAACTGAGTATCCACTTTAAGTCCCAATCCCTGAACTGCCAACTCAATGGCATCCGCTACAAATAATTCATTATCCTTACAATCTGCTGCACAACTCAAAAACAAGGCCACCGCCTTATGAAACGCTTCGGAATCATGCACAGTCGCATGATTTTCCACACCTTCCGGCTTTTCATAAGGTCTGAATTGGTAGCGGTGCATGGGATGATCGGTAAAGGTCCCGAATGCAGACTTTCTTAACATATTAAAAGCCTGTTCCATCTCCTTTGGATAAGCACCATAGCGTTGTAAGGCATATTTGCGAATCCAATCATCCAGATTGATTCCTTGTGAATTCCAGGCTACATCAGACAACAACTCATAGACGATTTCATTATTTTCAATTCCTTCGGGTGCAAAACCAAATCCAACCAGGTTTTTCTTATCTTCATGCGCTAAGGCTTCGTAAGGAATGGTGGCATAAAGATCCAGAATACCATTCAACGCAACTTTACCGCCCATATTGGGAATAAATGAATAAATCCATTTCTTATTGAAAAAGCCATCATACATCTTCCAGGATGGGTCTATTTTCCAAAATGCCCGATTGTATTCATTGGCTAAATCGAGAATTAGTAACTTTTCATCAGGCACCTCTGACACCAATGCTTCCAACCGTTGAGAAGTCCAAAACCGGTTTCCATTTTCATCTCTGTGATAAGGAAAGGTCCAGCCTTGCATGACCCAGGTGGCCTGCGGGTTGGCTTTTCGGATTGACTGATAGACCGATGATCCGTACTGAGCCAATTCATTTAATGCGTCTTCCCCATTTTCCGATAAAGGCACATCCATTTCATTGAAACTATCTGCTAAGTAATAGTCCGCCTTACCAAACTCCTTTTCCCATTCCTGAATATACAGGGTTCCAATCTCATTAAACAGTGTACTGCCCGGTGACAATAAAAATGCATTATTCACCTCTGGTAAGCCGCCTCCCCAAGCTAATTCACGGATTTCTGCATCCGGATATAAATTCGTTATTTGTCTAGGTACAAAACCTGCAAAGGCATGAATAATTGGTTTCATCTGAAGCTCAGAAAGACGATCCAGTATCTGATGGGTCAGTGCAATTTGTTTAGTATAAAAGGAGTTTGGTGGTGGCCCATCCCACTTCACTAAATTCCCCATGCGATTCCACGGAAAATGGGCGGGACCTGAAAAATACCCCTCTATGTCTTCTTTTGATAAACCCAATTGCTTAAAGACCCGATATAATATTGCTTCATGTGCCCCGCCAATAAGTGGCATATTAATGCCATGAAGAGCCATCCAGTCAATCTCCTGCTCCCACCTGTTCCAATCCCAATATGGGGTTGTATATCCATGGGTGACCACATTAAAGTAATAGCGGAATTGAAATGAAGTATTCACTTTCTCATTGACTACAGGTAATTCATCAGGCATATTCACTTTTGTACCCGACCACGACACAATGGAATTACAATTATTCTTTAAATAGTCATAGGCACCGCGACATAATGCAACAGGAGTATTTGCATTTATAAGAATGGTAGTATCAGAAGTCGTAATGGAATACCAATCAGTATTTACCGAATCTTCTACCAGGTTTAGCTTAAACCGATCAGCATTTCGGGCTCCAACACTCCTGATCAATACACTCTTTGCGCCAATTTCACAGGATACTTCTGGTCGATCACAGGATATTATACACAAACAAAGCAAAACTAACAATAGTCTCATTTCATAAATTCTAGTGTGATAACTTAAATGAAGGGTATCTAAAAAGATACCCTTCGTTCTCAACTACAAAATCGAAGATTAATTCACAACAACTTTTATTGCTTCATTTACATCCTCACTCTTTATTAACAACATGTATACTCCATTACTATTTACTCTAATGCTGTTCCTTTCATTATCAATATTACCCGACTTAACCAGCTCACCAACACTATTGTATAAATACCATTGACCGCCTATACAATCTTCGGCTGCCAGAGTAAAATTACCTTGGTTCGGGTTAGGATATACCCGGGCAACCAGCTTACTACCATTCTCCAATCCAGTGGAAATCAAAGCAACTTGCTCAACAGAACTAGCTTCTGAAATACCGGCAATGTTAGCGTAAACGGCTTTTACAGTATAGGTATAATTACCATTTTCCAATTCCTCGTCAGTAAAAGTTAACTCCGTTGTTTCACCAACTTTATTACCATTTCTGAAAACCTGGTAATTCACAACAACTCCATCTGTAGCTCCCGCAGGTGCTTTTCTTACAACACTGATATCGTCAATTGCTAATTGATACCCATTGGTATACTCATACACAAAAGCCACTTTAACCGATTTGCCAACATAGTCAGCTAAAGAGACACTAACTATTTCGTTGTGTAAATTAACATTATCACCTTCAGTATAGAACAGTTCTTCATTCCAAATCCCATCAGCTAAAACCATCACGCGGAAATTTGCATGATATTCAGTATCTTGCTTGAACCAGATACTGAAGTTCAAACAATCATAAATGTCAACATTAATTTCAGGAGTAATCAACCAATTGAATCCGGGAGAATCATAGTTAAGTCCGGCGGCGAATTTACCACTTTTCACGTAGTCAGTATTTTGGGTACCAAAAGACGTAGGTGAACATTTAAACCATTTTTGCCTATTACCTGCAGCTGTCGGATCAGACAACTCACCAGCGAGAGTTTCACTATTTTTATTCATCCAACCTTCCGGTAACCAATCATTCTCAAAACTTTCGAATAACTTATCAGTACCCATTGTTTCTTCAGCTGACTGCGATACAGGAGCATGCCAACTCAATGTAACCTGATTGTTGGTAACTGAACTTCCTAAATCAGCAGGCGCCGGGAAACTAATATCGCGAACGGATACTACATTTTCTTTAACCTGACTGTCCGTACCTAAATCATTGGAGAGACTTAATGAAACGGTATACTTACCAGCTTCTAAAAACTTAACCACCAAATTATCTGAGGCTATGTCACCTTCGAGTATTTCAACCGTATTGGGTTCAAATGACCAAAGACGTTGATTGAGAGAAGGTGCAACTCCCGGTGAATTATCAAATAAACTAACTACCATATTCTTTCTACCAGTTAAGCTACCAACAATTTCAAAATCAGCTCTTGGCGTGCCAAACACAGCAGGGTGGGCGTAATAATATAAGAACTCATCCCATTTTGTTTCTGCAAATGTTAAGTAATTCTCTCCATCCAGGTAATACTCTGCATTGGTATTATTGGTAATATCATTGGCAATCCAAATTTTTAAACCAGTAGCAACCGGGTCTGAAAAATCATTTCTACGAAACTCCACAATACATTCATCATATGCAAGCTGCAAGGCATCAATAGACTCAGTAACTGTCACCGGCAGATCTGCTTGTCCTTCCAAATTTGCTAAAAACCCACCTAAATCACGGTGTTCACGACAATTATTGGCGTCCTTAAATAGTGCATTATTAAAAGCAGTTTTAACCTTATCCTTAATTGTCGTCATTTCTCTCATGGCCGCATCCGCAAATCCATTTAAGGCAGGTATAAAATTGGTTTGAAACAAATCAGTTCGGACAGCGACCTGAGTACTCTCAGTATTTCCCTGGCTTCCTCCATCATATGACTCATCGTACGCAATAACTATCTGCTTAGCAAATTCATACGTATCAATTTCCGGATTGGCATTGAGCCTGGTAAATTGCGTATCGTAATCCCATCCATCACCCGGTTCATTCTCCTCAGACGCAATTACAACTTTTGTATAATCTTTTAAAGCATAAACAGTTTCAACCTGACCTAATAAACACACATCAAAGCCAAAGATATCAAAACCTTGTCCGTCTACCTCAACGAATGCTTTTACTGCTTTGGTTAACTCCCACAAAGTCATGTGCCCCACAGCATATTTCCAATCATTAACCTTTTCGGATTTAAATATTCCTGTACCGTGATCCCACACATTACATCCGTAACGCTTAGCAGGATAATTCTCTTTACACCAGATCATAAAATTCTCTAATGTTTGCGGATCATCCATATCTAACTCTCCCGTAAATGCAGTTTCAATTTTTCGAGAAACTAGTACATTATTATTACCTGCCGGATCCTTTTCTATATAATACAATCCGTCCTTGCTGTCATTTCGACCATCATAAAGCACCAGATAATTGACTACTCCTGGAATAGATCCATTTACTTCCCACTCATTCATGTCTGGTAAACCATAAAGATCACCACCATAGGTGTTATCTTCATAAATATAGGTCATATAGGTCCACTCAGCCAAGCCACCTTCAGCAGTCACATTAACAGTATAGGGACTCTCTACCGCATCACTGTTAATCACTAACTGGCCAATTTCCGGGGCAGCTGTTTCCTCAACAGCTGTATATCTAACCTCAACCTCCAATACTTCCTGAACGGCAATGGTTTGATTGGTTGCTTCCGAACCAATACTAAAATTATCGCCTGTTATTGAAACAGATGAAACTTCAATTGGCTCCGATCCTACGTTTCTAAGGGTTACAATAAAATCATGGGAAGTACCTGGTTTCACTATACCTAAATACTGACTTCCACCCTCTTGAACTTCTGCTCCAGCATACTCCACAGCTAGATGTTTACCTAAATGAGGGACTACCTGAACATTATCAAAAGCCACCCCATTGGATGTTTTTTTAGAATTATCAAACATTATTGACAACTGGTAACCATCTTTTAAAACAAAAAGTGGTAACTCTACCTCAGAGGATGTCCACTCAGAGGATGCTTCAAAATAATGCACATCCACCCACGGACTAGCTTGAGTTTCTCGTCCTTTGATACAGAAATACTGCATGCCGTCCGACACATAATCCAGTTTCAGACTGGCACCACCGTATTGACCTAAGTTTAATGGTGGTAGTGACAATCGATCCCAGGCTTTTACGCCATTGGCAACATCAGAAGTATTGGTGGCCACAAATTTTCCCTCACGGGCAGGAATGGAATAGTTTGTCTTCACAAAATCAGCAGTGGTACCCAATTTAAAGGCCGTGGATTCATCATAAAAAATCCAATCCACATCACCTTCAAAATCCTGCGAATACGGTAACACATCCGGCTTATAAACCCCAACTTTTTTATCTCTACTTGGTTGTCCTTCTACACCTGAACCATTAACATAACTCACATTGTAGGTATAGATCTTGGTATCCAAATTAACATCCGTCCAATCAGTTAAGGCTCCATCAGTGACCTCATGCACTTTGACATTATCGCGGTAAATGTTTAGTTTGGAAAAATCAGTAGCTGTACTATTTTCCTCAGCAGTCATTACACGAACATCGTCAATCCCCATGGAAAAACCATCGGTAAATTCATATACAAAAGCAATTTGGATGGTTTTATTGCTAAATGCAGACAGATCAGCTTCTACTTCTGTTTCCATTTCGTTGGTGGCATTCACGTCATCAGCAGTATAGTCCAGAATCTGTGTCCAATCCGTATCCGTAGACCCCTTAGCCATTACTCTAAAATTAGTGTAATAGTTTTTCCCATCAGCCAGACCATTCTCATACCACATCCAGAACTTAAGCACATCGTTATCACCCAATTCTAATTCAGGTGTGATTAACCATGAAAATTGAGGTGCAGTATATCCAATACCTGCAGAATATTTACCGGTTTTAATATACTTTGCTCCTTTATTCTTAAAACTATTCTCACTGAGAACAAACCAATTAGAGCCATCTTCACTTAACTCACCTGTGAGTGTTTCAGACTTTTTTAAAGTCCAATTATTTTTTGTAAAAGAGTTTGATTCAAAATCTTCATACAAGCGATAATCATTCAATAACGATGACCAGCTTATAGTGACATTATTCTGCTCACGTGAAAGTGCTACATTTCTGACCTCTTGAACATTGGCATCTCCGAAAATGACATCCACAAAATCAACCTTTTCATTCACAACAGTACCATTAAGCGTTACGGATACCGTTTTTTTACCGATAGTAGTGTAAACACCTGAAATTTCAACTCCTTCAGAGGTATCAAAATCAGCGCCTTCACCTAATGACCAAACAACCGAAGTAGCTGATCCTTGTATCTGAGCGGTAAATGTCAATTCTTCATTTAGTCCCAAACGGTTACTTGAGGCCACAAAACTCACTTCAGGATCAATGGTATTCAATCCATCAATTGTAGAAGGCAATGATTCTTCCTGTCCGTAAACAGCTACAACGCTAACCGTATGTGTGCCCTTTTCCAGGTTTTTTACCAGGTAGGAACGAATATCAGCTCCAACTGTTGTTAATTCAACATTATCAACATAAATCTTGTAACCGGTTGGTTCATCGCCAGCCTCCGGATTTGATGTATTACCCGGCTTATTCACAATGGAAATATCATCCAATGCCATTTTAGTTTGAGTATCCGCCACCGTACCCGCCCGCTCATGCTGATGATGCACAAAAGCAATCTGTACCGTTTTATTGGCGTAGGCAGCTAAGTCAACAACTTGTTCCAGATATTCCTCTTCCGCATAATCCGTATCCTCAATGGTTGTTAATCTCACCCAATCCGCATCCCCATCTTTTATCATGATATTCAGCTGACAGTGAAACACGGTGAGGTTTCTCATTTTTAACCAAAATGAGAGCTGCTGATCCTCATGAACTTTAACTTCGGGTGAAGTCAACCAATTATAGATAGGACGGTTACTTTCAATTCGAACGGCTCCATTTCCGGAATGCACATTATTTTCATGGGTATTGTAGCTCCATCGTATCTGGCTACCTTGCAAATCTCTAATCTCAGCATCTAAAGCATCTGATTGTCTGCTCGTCCAGCCTCTTGGCGGAAATCCTTCGCCTTCAAAACCTTCAGGATTGGCAAAATATGATTCAGTAGGACTCAACCATTCCACATTTACGACATTATGATCTACCTCAGCACTCAGACTTTGTACCTGCCCCAAAGCAGGATTCGTTGCCGCCACTGTCACAGCTGCATTATTGGTGAAGGTTTTTGGTTCTCCTCCGTCCGAAATTGTAAGCGACACTATTTTAGTACCCAAAGAACTATAAGTAACGGTATGCGGCCCAACTCCGCTTACAGTAGCAGGGTTTGCGCCTTCACCAAAATTCCATTCATAAGAGGTGATACCTTCTCCCAGAGAGGCATTGGTAAATACTACTTCTTCATTAAGCTTAACTATATTAGTACCAACTTCGAAATTTGGAACTATGCCATCCGGTAGAATATTCACGGTATAATCCTCTGTCTCACCATAACCATAATCACCACAAGCCTCTACATTATTCTTATCTCCGTTAACAATGATCCTCATTCTGGTTGTCCCAGGTAGTGCATTCGAAGGAATAGCAAGGTCGCCACTAAATGTCATCGAATTACAGGAAGTCATTTCCCCACCAATTAATATGTCTATACTAACTGTAGATTCGGCTTGAACTAAGTCTTGTTTTTCTGAAGACTCAAATATGTTATTTTGATTCCAATCAACCCAAATAACAGCCTGATCACCTATCCAAAACTTACCATTAATAACTTCTACTGGAACCGCTGTACCAGCTTGCAAATTAGCTATTAAACTTTCATCACTAGTATAATCATGGTATTTACCGTAAGAACTGGTATTTAGAACCTGATCATTAATATTTACACTGTAAACAAATTCATTTGACGACCCCCCTGATTTACTTTCACAATACGTACCCCGTGATTGACTCATTGCTGAGAAACTCCAAAACAGGGAGGTGATTAACAATAAAATGTAATTTTTTTTCATAATATTTAAAATTGATATAAGGATTTTCTTTTAAGGTGTTGAGCCGGGGTAATGATGCATTTTTACTTTACCCCATCAACATATTTATCTGGCACAATAAATTTAAACTATCTAAATTTTTATTTTGATATTCTATAACATCCATCAACTATCCCATTTATATAGCAGACAGACGCTCTGAATTACTGTTAATTATACAAATGTATTAATAAGCTCTACTTAAAATATAATCTTGACTGGCGAATAATTTTTGTACTTTCCTTAGTACACAACGTTATCTCAATAAATCAAGATTACATAGTTTTTGCAAATATTGTATTATAATTGGATAAGTTTATGCACATAAGCTTTAGCATTTTCACATCAATTGCTTCAAAATCCAATAAATTTAAACGCTAAAGCTTAATAAACGATAGTATAGCGTTCTATACTATCGTTTATAATTGTCCGCACGTAAACTTAAACCTAAAAGTTTCATTTTATACACTTTACTACCATTTGCTTCACAAATACAAATGTAAATTTGATAATAATTAAGTTTCTGATCAGAGTATTAGTTTAAAGAAGCTATCTCTGCCTATTTCTTCACTATTAAGGATAGTAAAGAAAAACTCTTCAAAATTACGACTTCAAATTCAATGACCGATTTCCTTACAACTCAAGCATCAGCCTCATTCAGAGAATACTCAACTTCTCTCCGGTCAAAAATCAGAAGCCTCCTGGTTAACCAATTTGTCCTTTCCTGCTTAAACATTGAAAGCTTCCAACCCTGCACCTCTCTCACATAACAATCAATGAATAGCCACACTTTCACAGAAACCAGTGCAAGTACAATACTCTTATATATGATTAACATCCTAACCTAAGGATGATATTTACCTGGTGAAAAAGTACTATTGACAATTTCTCATCAATAGTACTAGTAAAAATCCAAACTTTAGAGAACTCTATATCTAACAAAACAACTTGCCTCCCTAAAAGAGCAAAACTTGCTAATCATGCTAGTCTTTCTTTGTTTTAAATCGATCATACTCAGGATTCACACACTGCTCACCCCATCGCTGATACATAAATTTCAATCCTTCTTCATTTTCCGGATATTGTCCTTTATCATCCGTTTCTTTGACCCAACCATCAAGTACCTTACGCATTTCGGCTAATTTTTCAGCATATTGCGGATTCATAGCCAGGTTAACAATCATATGCGGATCATTCTTAACATCATACAATTCTTCTGCAGGACGTTCATCACTCCAGAATTTTGCCGGAATTTCACCCAGTAAACTATCTTTTGCCAATTGGCGCATGCGCTGCGTTATGTCCCATTCGTCTCGATAGTTAGGTTGCATATATGGTCGCTCCGGATAATAATTTCGGATATATCGGAAATCCTTAGTGCGAACAGAACGAATTCGATCAATTGTAAAATCGCAACGATCGCGCACTGAAATAACATATTCACGCGGTTGATAGTCTTTGGCAAGAAAATCACGCCCTTCTGTATATGTTGGGGGAGTAATACCTGCCAAACCAAGACTTGTCGTACCAATGTCCAGACCACTAAGTAAATCATCATTTACCGAACCCTTTTCTATAACACCTCCCTTTCCGTAATAGGCTACGATAAATGGTACTTTTGTACCCGCATCATACAAAAACTGCTTATGACGCCACAAACGCATACCATGATCTGAAAAAAAGAAGACATATGTATTCTCCAATAACCCATCCTTTTTTAACTCACCAATGATTTCACCCACTTCCCTATCTGTGAGTTCTACACACTCCAGATGATCAGCCATATCCTGACGCACAAAAGCTGAATCGGGATAATAAGGAGGTACTTCAATTAAATCAGGATTTATCGGACGGATGACCTTCTCTTTAAACTTTCGGTTATAAATGTGTTTATTACCATATAATTGAATTTGACCAAAAAACGGTTTTCCATCCTCTCTGGCCTTCCAATCTATCTTTTTACCTTGCATCCCGTACATTCCTATTGCCCTGAAGTCTCCCGAATACAAGTTTCGACGATCGTACCAAAAGTTATAATCATCTTTACCATAATTAAAAGTAAAATAACCAGCCTTTCTAAAAAGCTCAGGAAGTGTTTGAATGCTATCCGGTAAAAAAATCGCCGAAGCCAGACTTCTACTACTATGATGGTTATGTACCCCAATTGTGGTTGGCATAGTCCCGGTGATTATGGCAGAGCGACAAGGAGAGCAAACCGGTGTAGGCATGTGAATATTCGTAAATCGCACCCCATGATCTGCCAATTCATCAATATGGGGCGTACGCACAATATCATTTCCATAACACCCAATTTCAGGACTAATATCTTCCACATATATCCATAAGATATTGGGAGGTGTTTTATCCTTTTTCTTAAAGCTACATAATAGAAGAATAGCCAATAAGAAGAAGATTGATACTAAATAATTCCTTTTCATACCGTCTTATATTATGGTTGAGTTTGTAAAGCAGTTTCCCGTATTGTGTACTTTAGAAAATTCTCCGGACCTATGCCCACAAATTTCCCATCTGATTGTACGCGTCCTGCCATTACATCCTGATACCAGGTTAACCATGGGAAAGTGTAATTATATACATGATCAGCCGCATGAACCATCAGGTTATTAGCGGGTGCTTTTTTGGGCATTTTCACCCCCTTACTTTGAAAGAAATATTCACCAACGGTATGCAACCACTCATGACAATAAACGCCAGGATCTTCAGCCTTGTAGGCACTTAGATGCGTTTCAATTGGTTCAGTAGCATCAAATTTAACGGTGACATACCCTGTTTCAATATCTGAATCAAAAGGATCCAACCAGGCCAGTGCAAAATAACCACCTTTAAATACGCAATCCTCATCTCTTTCTTTAAAGAATGAAAACACATTATCATATACCCCTGGTTGAATTTCCGGAAGTAATCTTCCCATTGATGACGGTGTAATGGTATGATCACCACTTTCCATAACATCTACTGTAACAGGATCCACAATATCTTTGCGCGAAATTTCCCATTTGATGGTATTATAAGAATAATCTTCAAAATGCTCTTTTATACTCCATTGAAAATACGCATAGGCTTTGTCCAGCTCTTCTTCGGTATAG
>Ga0193953_1001310_pt1 | contig 11654 bp, 9 predicted proteins | sample BB_4_MG_FD_140325 | JGI IMG/M metagenome (GOLD analysis project Ga0193953, IMG submission 140325) | Microbial mat bacterial communities from the Broadkill River, Lewes, Delaware, United States - BB_4_MG | ecosystem: Environmental > Aquatic > Freshwater > River > Microbial mats | place: USA... | reverse complement strand
TTACTGTTTCAATAGAGAATAAGATGTTTGACATTTGGGATAAACGCGATTTGCTTCGCGAAAATTTCGGCAATTTACCTGCCGATAGTTTGCTTTCGGAAAGTACTAAACTTCTGAAGAAAAAATATCTTCAGGTTATTCGCGATGTCGACGATCTATCGGCCTTGTTAAAAATAAATGTCTCGGAAAAAGAAAATGTTATTATTGCCGAATACATTGTTAAGCTTGAGACTCTTCCTACTGATATAATGCAAAATATTGACTTTATTTGCACCAAAATGCCAGAAATGTGTCGTAAACAAGTTGTTGTTAAAAAAGATACTGTTAACTTAATTGACACTTTACTTGTTAATAAGAATGTTGATAGTTTATTGGTTAACAAAAATATTGATAGTTTACAGATAGCTAATTTTGAAACACTAATTGTTAAGTAAACCTTTTAATAGTAGTTATGGAAAATAGAGACTCTTTAAGAATATGTGTTCTTGGTTACGGAGTAAACGTTTCCGAAAAAAATAAAGAGTTAGCTAAAGAGGCTGGCAAATATATAGCCGAGGCTGGATTTGTTACTGTTGTTGGTAATTTACAGGGAACTTTTTTTGAGGCCTTAAATGGTGCAAATAGTAATAATGGTAAAACATCGTTAATTCTTTCTAAAGATATCACATCTGAACCGCCTGTTTATTGTACCGATATATTATTTGTTGACAACGAACAGGCTAAACATTTACAAATGGCTAAAACATGTTGGGCTACTATTATTATTGGAGGTGGTGAAGGTTCACGTGATGTTGTTAACTTAATGATTGATCAGGGGTGCAAAATTGTTGCAATTTCTGGTTCTGGTGGTATTGCCGATAGTTTACTTTCAGATAAAATATATAGAACATCGTCGGTTTCCGATGGTGTAAATTGGATTAAAGAAATATGTTATGCAGTCGATAAAAACAATTTTTAAAGTAGGTTTAGGTCCTTCTAGTTCTCATACAATAGGTCCGGGTAGAGCAGCAGAGATGTTTTTAGAGAAGCATCCTTCTGTTAAAAAGTTTAGAGTTACTCTTTATGGTAGCTTGGCTGCAACAGGTAAAGGTCATAATACCGACAAGGCCATAGAGAAGATTCTAAAATCGGATGTTGAAATTGTTTGGAAAGAAGATATAGAGCTACCAATGCATCCTAATGGAATGCTGTTTGAAGCTTTCGACGATAACAATAAAGTAATTGATAGTTGGGAAGTTTATAGTGTTGGTGGTGGTGCTTTAAAAGATACTTTAAACACTTTTCAAGATTCGCCAGATATTTATCCAATGACAACTATGAACGATATTCTTAACTGGTGTAAAACCGAAGGACGATCGTTTTGGGAATATGTTGAGAAAGTTGAAGGTCCCGAGATTTGGGTGTTTCTTGCCGATATATGGAAAATTATGCAAGAGACAATTGAAACAGGACTCGACAACGAAGGTGTTCTTCCTGGCCCTTTGCGTGTAATTCGTAAAGCTTCGTCGTATCATACAAAAGCCAATATGGCCGCTTTTGATATAAAAACTAAAGGAACAATTTTCTCGTATGCCCTAGCTGTTGCCGAAGAGAATGCTAATGGTGGTAGAATTGTTACCGCTCCTACATGTGGCGCTTCGGGTGTGTTACCTGCGGCTCTATATTTTGCATACAAAAACCAAGGTATTAGCGAATCGCGAATACTTAGAGCTTTGGCTATTGCTGGTCTTATTGGTGCTTTGGTAAAGACAAACGCTTCAATATCGGGTGCCGAAGTAGGTTGCCAAGGCGAGATTGGTACAGCTTGTTCTATGGCTTCGGGGGCTATGGCTTATTTGCTTGGTGGTACTCCTGCTCAGGTTGAATATGCTGCCGAAATGGGTATTGAGCATTATTTAGGTCTTACCTGCGATCCAATTTTAGGGTATGTTCAGATTCCTTGTATTGAGCGAAATGCTTTTGCTGCCGATAAGGCTCGCGAGAGTGCTATATTTGCATTCTTCTCCGATGGTGCTCATAAAATTCCTTTCGATCAGGTGGTTCAAACAATGCTTGAAACAGGGCGCGATATGCAGTCGAATTATCGTGAGACAAGTAAAGGTGGGTTAGCCAGAACTTGGAAACCTCTGTTACCATAGATAATAAATAATGACGGTGTCCAAAAAATTATTTCAATTGTCATCCTGAGCGGAGTCGAAGGATGACAATTAAATAGCAATATTTTTTTTTGGATACCATCGCAAAGCAGATAGTAATGACTAAAAAAATTTATTTCTGTATTCTCTTTTTATTTGCCTTAGTTGCTTTACATGCAAACAATAATACCATAGCTAGGCTGGCAAATAAAATCGAAAAAGATTCAACCATTATTCAATTCTCTGAGTCAATAAAGGCTTTTAGTAATATTCAACCATTGGTTAAAAACAATTGGTTAGTTGAGTATTATATTGCTTTTGGTAATGTGCAAATTGCTATGCTATCAGATGAAAAGAAACAGATAATAGATTTTTTACATAAGTCTACTACACATATTAATATTGCCGATTCGTTATCGCCAAACAACTCCGAAATACTATCTGTAAAAGCTTTTATAGCGCAGGTGACAATAAAAACTAACAAGCTTAAAGCCTTAAAAATGTCGCGCTTGGCCGATAATTATTTAGATACGGCTTTAATGATAAATCCAAATAACCCACGAGCAATGTTTTTAAAAGGACAAAATTTGTTCTATACTCCAAAAGCTGTTGGCGGTGGAAACAAAAAGGCGTTGCCCTTTTTTATTAAGGCTCGCGAATTATTTAAAAACAACACCAATTTTCCTAAATGGGGTGCCAGTCAAAACCTCGATCAGATAAAAATATGCAGCAAATAAAAAATGTTATTTGGGACTGGAATGGCACTATTTTAAACGACATAGAGCTTTGTATTAATTGTATAAATGTTGTTTTACGAGAGCGTAATATTCCTGAGCTTACCTACGAACACTATATCGAAATTTTTGGATTCCCTGTTAAGGATTATTACGAGCGTGCTGGATTAAATTTTGCCAACGAACCTTTTGAGATTCCTGCCAAGCAGTTTATCGATCTGTACCATAACAACTGGAGTAGCTGTTCGGTTTTTACCGATGCTACAAAGGCGCTTAAACATTTTCAAGATAAAGGTATTAAGCAGTTTGTTTTGTCGGCCATGGAACATAATGCGTTGCAAAAGCAGACCAACCATTTTGGTGTTGATGGTTATTTTAACCACATTCAGGGTATCGATAATCATTTTGCCGAAAGCAAACTGCAAACAGGTAAAAACCTTATGCAGCAATTTAATATTAATGCACAAGAGACTCTTTTTATTGGCGATACAACACACGATTTTGAAGTTGCACAGCAACTAGGTGTGCAATGTGTGTTAGTGGCTAAAGGACATCAGAACTTTAATATATTAAAAAGAGCAACTACTAATGTGTATAAGTCGTTGCTCGATTTTATTTATGATGAGTTAAATTAACTTCTGTAATATCTCTTTTATCGCTTGTCGACAAAAGTAATAGGTTTGCGACTCATTTCCGGAAACTGTCGTTTGTAAATTTCGCTAATACTGTCGAATTTTACTGTTGGTGCAACACGCAGCTTGGCTCTAAAATGGTCTTTAATTTTCTTTTCGAATTGCTCCGAGGTGTTTTTACTTCCTATGTAAATTAAAATATCGTCGGTGCCAATGTTGTTTGTCGAAACCTCTACAATGTAATTCTCAATCTCTTCAAAATCGTTAAGTAAATCGTATAACGATGGTGGATAAAGGGTTGTTCCTTTATATTTTATCATCTGTTTTTTGCGGCCAATAACTGGTCCCAGGCGCATAGTGTTTCTGCCACATTCACACTTTTCGGTATAGTGATAACAAATGTCGCCCGTTTTAAAACGTAACAGTGGCATTGCCTCAACACCAATAGTTGTTATTGTAACCTCGCCAGGTTCGCCTTCGGCAACAGGCATGTCGTTATCGTCTAAAAATTCAACAATAATCATCTCGGGATGATGGTGCCCGCCTTTGCCCTGTCCGCATTCGGTAAAGGCCGTTCCCATTTCGGTAGAGGCGTATGTTGAGTATAGTTTAATATCCCACTTCTCGCGAATTTTCTGCCCTAAAGTGTTAAGTTCAAGGTTTGCATTTCGCATCGACTCGCCAATACAGATAGCCTTTTTAATAGAGCTGTTTTTATAATCGATGCCATTTTTCTCGGCATAATCAATTAGCTTAAGCAAAAACGAAGGAACGGTAATAAAGGCGTTTGGTTTAATTCGTTCAATGGTATCAAACTGTAATCCTGGGTTACCTGGACCCACGCGAACAATACCTCCGCCAAGTTTTCTTATGCCTGCGTAATATGCCATTCCTGCCATAAATCGTCTGTCCATAGTTACCATAAGCTGGTAAATATCGTCGTTTGTTCCGTCGGCACAAGCAAACGATATGTACTCGTTGTAAGCCAATCGTTCGATGTCTTTGTCGGTTAAGGCAAAAGTTACAGGATCGCCCAAAGTACCCGATGTTGTTGTATAGTCTACAACTTTACCTTTGTCAACACATAAAAAGTCCATATTGCGTGCTTGCAAATCGTCTTTTGTGGTTGTTGGTATCTTTGTTAAATCTTCGAGAGTTTTAATATCGCGAGTATTGATATTGTGTTTCTCGAAAAGGTCTTGATAAAACTTCGAGTGATTTTTAAGGTAAACCAATAGTTCCGAAAGCCTATCTTCCTGATAAGCTTTTATATCTTTTGTTGACTGAGTCTCTATTTCGGGTATAAACATTTATGATAAATTTTAAAAGCGCATAAAGTTAAAAATATATTAGGTTGGTTTTTGTTGATGTTGTAAAAATGTGTCACCCAAAAAGAATGAGAATGTTATAAAAACTCTATTTCAATTGACATCCATGAACGGAGTAGAAGGATTCTCTTATTTAATATAGAATGTTACTAATGTACTCAACTTAACAAATGATGAAAAAAAAGCTCCCACAGCTACTGCTATATTAGTTTACCGATGGCTCCTCAACAGATTTATTATCTGCAAGCGAATTCGATATACGCACACTCGATACATCTTTCGCAATCAGATTGTTAATCTGCTCAACAAGAATAGTTAACTCTGGTTTATTAGTTGCCTGTTGTTGCAAATCAATCATATTTAACAGGTTTCTCAAGCCAATAACCAAAGGTTTACGACTATCTGCAAGTGTATTGTTATTAGTGCTAATAACACTTGCGCGTTGCAAAACAAGGTTCTCGAAATTTGTTTGATTAGTTTTTATACTATCAACCCATCGAGTACCTTCTAATTTGCTTACCGATGAAAGCAAAGGTTCAGACGTAAGCTCTTTTAAAAGATTTTTAAGAGCAGCAGTCTCCTCGGCATAACCATACTTATATAGTTCTTTGCCGTAACGCTCAATAGAATTATTTATCTGCTGAGCTGCTTGTTGCCAACCCTCTTCTTGGCTGTATAAACAAGCTTCAAGATACTTTTTAAAGGCAATAAACGATGCGTCGCGAAGTTGGTCGGCATTGTCAATTGCTACTGTTAACGGATCGGTTGCATTGCGCATTAAAGCATTCTGAAAATTAGTAAAAGCTATTTTTACCAAATTCATAAACACCTCAACCCCCAGACCCATTGTCAGAATTTGCGAATTCTCGATTAATGCAATCAAGTCTTTAGCAATCGTATAAAGAGCATTATTCGAGAATATAGTATAGGGTATTTTTTTCATAATATTCTCATTTTGTTTTTTAGTCTATTTTTTTTGACTATTAAAAAATAGTCAACCACGTATTATACCATTAGCCAAGTATACTCTGCTTTTAGCAAATAATTTGCATTAACAATGCAAACTTATTATTGAAGAGTAGAGCAACTATAATAATACTTTTGGTATTAAAATTTTAACCTAACACTTTTAAACAGTAGGAAATATGATTTATGCAATAATTGTTAGGGCAAAGTTTTTCCAAAAAACGTATTTTCTCACTGTAGGGCTATGTTTCAAGTTCTGATTTTCGTCCATCCGACTGGAAAATTCATTTTTACCTTCTGTTTTTCAACCATCTCACCAGATATATGAATTTTAGATTCTGTTTTTCGTCCCTCTGGCTGGAGAGTCGATTTTCGGATCTTGTTTTTCGTCCCTCTGGCTGGAGAGTCGATTTTCAGATCTTGTTTTTCGTACCTCTGACTGGAGAGTCGATTTTCAGATTCTGATAAACATTTAAATAGTTGTAATGGTTGCTTTTAGGCTATAGGAAAAACAGTTGCGTAGTAATTATTTACGCTTAAGCCTTTAACATAAGATATATTTTACATTAAAAAATGTATCTGTTAAAATTTTGAGAATGAAATGCCGATGTACCTAAAGTTATAGACAAATTTATTATTAACAGCATTTACAAATTATCGGTATTACTAAAATATAGCGGGTAGCTATTGTGAGAGCTTTATTATTTCAATATTATTTTAGTTCAGTACGTCAATGATCGTTTAAGGGACTACTAAAATAGCATATTATTTTGTTGTTTTAAAATTTTTTCGACATAAAGTATATCTGCGCGGTAGTTTTTAACATGTTTTATGGCATGGTTCTTCAACAGTTCTTTTTAATTAGATAATAGTTTGACAAAACAATTGAAGTATGAATGGATTGTTGATTATAAATTTTGTAATTTTTAATGAACAAATGTTTAATACCATAATTAAAAAGATTTTATGTGGTTAATAAAAATTGTAAATAAGTGGTTAATGTGCATAGTAATATTGGTATTTGCAACCAATGTACATTCGCAGAATAATAAAGGTGTTTGTATTGATGATTCGTTTTATGTTCCTGTTAATGCTACAATTTATATTAATAATGATCTTAAGTTAGAGTCTACTAGTAGTTTTGTTTTAGAAGGTAGATGTGTTTTTTTTAATAGCAGTGAAATTGAATTAGCTAATTATTTTATAGGAAATGGGATTGTAATTTTTAGAGGAACCTCAGACGCTACCCTTATCAGCAATAATTCAGAACTAGGAAGTTTGTTTTTAGAGATGGATGGTGCCGATATTTATACAGACGGAGATGTTACTGTTAAAAACGTACTAAAATTATCATCCGGAAAAATTATAACAGGTTTTAATAATGAAATTTATGTTTCTAATTCTGATGAAAATGCTATAGAGTATAATGAAGATGCACTTTCAGTTAGCTATATAAAAGGTAATTTAAAACGAGCTGTTGATGTATCACCACGCTACTATTATCCTATAGGAAACAATAATGGATATCATCCTTTTTATATTCGTAACTCAAGTTCAGTTGGTGATGTTCAAGTATGTTTTGATGATAATATTCCTGGTTTATGGGAAACTATCGGAAAAACGCCATCGGTAAAGTTAGAAGAATCAGGAGCATGGATTGTAAAATCATTGCCAGGTGTTGAAATGCAATTTATAGCAGGGCTGTCCACTTTAGATTCTTATCAACAGCCACTATCTGATTTGGTAAATATCTTTTATACTAACAACCTAAATTTTTTGGAAACCGATATATCCAATGAATCGGTTTCTGTATCACCATATTATTTAGAGGGAAATTTTATACACTCTTCTGGTATTTACGCTTTAGCTAAGTCAACTAAGCAAATAGACCAATTTACTAATACGCTATATGTAAATGGTAATAATGATTCTCGTTTTAAGATAGACTTGAGCAAATTTAAAACAATCAGTTTAGTTGTCTTTGATAGTTTTGGACGAGAGGTATTCAATAGCATTGACTATCAAAACAATTTTGATGCTCAATATATGCAGTCTGGCACATACTATTATTTCTTAAAAGGTGAATTAATAAATGGACAACCCTATAACCATAATGATTTTATAGAAATTATACGTTAAGACCTGAATTGCAATTTAAGCAGCAACTTATTAAATGATATATACCACTTAATATTTATATAAGCTTTAATAACTGCTACAATAAAAACGAACCGATATGACAAAGTATTTACTGAAATTTTTGTTAGGTGTTTTACTTTTTAATTCACTGGTTTTTATGAAATCATTAAATGCTCAGACCCAAACTACTAGTATGTCTGTTGTAAATCAAGAGTTTTTTAACCCTGCATACAATTCATATAAATCAGGAGCTTCTATTTCTGTTTTTAACAGGTGGCAGTGGACAAGTATAAAAAACAGTCCTAGAACATATGCTTTAAATGCTTACAGTCCGCTATTCGAAAGTGCTTTAGGAATAGGAACCACAGTGTTTTCTGAATCTATTGGGTTGCGAGATATTACTACCATGTTTGCCTCTCTATCGCATAATGTACAGCTTAGTTCAAATTCTTTTTTGTCGTTGGGATATGGAATAGGATTTGAAAGTATTTGTTACCGTAAAGATGAAATGGTAGGTAATTTGGGCGACGATCTTTCGGCTGTAAATGGATTAAACACCTTATCACCAGCTGTAAATATTGGCATAATGTATTTGTCATCATCACTTTTTGTAGGGGTAAGCTCAAATATGGTATTTCGAAAATCAGATAACACATCTGCATTGGTACCTGGATTTGATTTTACAACAGGAATGGCTATGCAATTAAGCCGTAATATAATTTTTAAACCTGCCTTAGTGGTGAAGTATTATCAGGAACGTGTTATAGGATCAGAACCATTATATTATAAGAATACAATTGCACGATCTATTATCGAGTTATCGGCGAATTTTAAAATTGGTGAATTGTTTTGGATAGGAACAAGTCATCGGTTCACTCAGTCACAATCAATACTTTTTGAAATACCCTTATTTAAATCATTAAAGATTGGTTTAAACTACGAAATAGGAATTGGCAGTGGAATTAATAAAATGGATTCACAGTCAATTAGATTAATCTGGAATTTTAAGAATAATAAAAAAGATTTCGCTGCCAATCAAAGACGAAAAATACCGAACTATTCGCCTATTCTCTATTACCCCTAGTAAATTATAAATAAACAGCAATGTCTGATATGAAAATAATAAATCTACCAATAAGAGTTCTTACCATAAATAGAGAGCTATTTCATAATATGAAAAATGGAATTGTGCTCTTAGCCTTTTGTGTGATTTGTCTGCAAGCAATGAGTCAAAACACTCAAAGCAAAATTTATAAATTAAATAAAAAAAACAAAATCGAAAGACTGTTAAGTTATTCTACTTTAGATATAAATGGACTTTCGAATGCATCCGATTTAAGATTATTAGGTAAGGTTTTTTTGAATAACCATTATTTTGAAAAGGCAGAAATTTGTTACCAACAATTAGTGACAAAGTTTAACACATTGGCTTTGGATGAAGATTATATGAACTACTATTTTTGTTTGTTAAACCTCAGAAAGCATGATGTAATTCTGAAATCAAACAATGCTAAATTTGATTCAAGTCAGTGGGTTCGTTTATTGAGATTGTCTGCTAGTGTGTCTAATTATTTCCACAATAAAGAAGCTTTTGAATCCTCAGCATTAAACAGTAATATTAGTATATATAATGGCTTTTCTATTACAAATGACACAATCCATTATTTTGCTGATCGACAAGCAGGAGGGTCTATTTTAGCAGAAACAGATGAAATACTTTCTAATAGATTAGGTAAAACCGAGGTTAAATATGCATTACTTTTAAATGATAGTATTACAGATATCCCTGATTTTGAACAAGCCTTTAAAATTAAATCATTAAAATACATTGGTCGTCAGGTTTATGAGTTGCCATATACAAATGATATTTTCTATTCTGTTGAACATTCAAAATCGGGTCGTCAATCAATTCTTATAGAAAGTGATTGGATTATTCCTTTTCCTTTTAATAGTGATGAGTATGACTGTTCGATGCCTTTTTTCGACGAAAAATCACAAACACTTTATTTCTGTTCTAATAAGCCTGGAGGCTATGGCAACTTAGATATATATTACTCTAAGCTAAAAGATGGAAAGTGGTTACAACCTGTAAATTTGGGTGATAAAATAAACACTCCATTTACAGAAATATATCCTGCTGTTAGTAGTTATGGCTTATTGTTTTCGAGCAACGGACGTATAGGTATGGGAGGGTTTGATAATTATATATTTTCATACGAAAACCAGACTTGCTATAATTTATACCAGTATAATAGTATTGGTAATGACTATGGATTACAGGAAATAGGTAATACAACTATTGGCTTTAAAAATGAGAAACTGGTGAATTATAACTCGTTATTATCGAGAGCTTATTTAATGGCTAAAACTGAAGAAAACGATTTAAATAACTTCTTATATTCTCAAAAGGTTGAAGGTTTGAAGAAAATAATTCTTGCGAAAGAAGATTCGGTAAATAAAGTTAATGACGATTTAAAAATTGAGGCACAAAAAGCAGAAAACAACGAAATAGTTAATTCAATTCTTAACACCAATATTTATTTTGATTGGTCCCAATCAATAATTAAAGAGTCTCAATTATCCACCATCGATTCCATATTTAGCTCCTTATTGAATCTTCATATAAATCAAGTTTATGTATTAGGATTTACAGATGTTTCGGGTTCGGTAGCATACAACAATATTCTTGCTTACCAACGATCTGTTTCTGTTATAAATTATTTAAAGGCTAAGGGTGTAACTCCAGATATGGTCAAATTTATTCCAGTAGCAATAGGCGAAAACTTAAGTAAAACCAATAAAATTAATTCAGAGGAGAGAAAAGTACATCTTTTATTAGCAGAACAAATATCTAATGAGTTTGGTATTGTAGCCGTAAAATTGCCGAATAGCGAAAACGTGTCAAATTTATCAAGCTCTTATACAGAAAGTAGTTATTTGCCTAATTCTAAAAATCTCAAATATTTTTCTGTTCGCACGCTGCATCTAGTTTTACCTGGAGAAACGCTTCATAAACTCAGTCTACTATACAATTGTACTGTTGAAAAAATAAAACAACTAAATAATAGAAATAGCAATGTAATAGTAGAGGGAGAATACTTATTCATCCCTTATAACGCTGAAATGAATCACACGATAAAATAATGGTTATGAAAAGAATTTACTGGTTACTTTTTATTTTTTACTTCGCTGCTAATCTTAATGTTTTAGCACAAGATGGTGGTGTAAGTATTGGGAAAGGGCAAAATTTAGCCCATACAAAAGCTATTCTTGAACTGTTTTCAGAAGATAAAGGACTGCTGATTCCTAGAATGAATACAGAGCAACGAAACCAAATGTTTCCTAATAACGATGTTAGTGCTAAGGGTATGCTCGTTTTTGATACTGATAAAAATAACTTTTTCTTTTGGAATGGAAGCACTTGGTCTGCTGTTGGAAACGAACTGCAAACCTTGTCTGGTGCTAGTAATCCTATTAATCCACTATTAGGACAGATTTTCTACAACACAACAACATCTTTGGTTTCTGTTTATACAGGAGCTAATTGGGAACAATTAAATTTTGAAGTTATAAACGATCTTACCACAGGAGGAGCAGGAAATGTCCTTTCTGCTGAACAGGGAAAAATATTAAAAGCTTTGGTAGATGCCAATACAGCTAAAGGAGGAATTACAGCAGAACAAGCTCTTATTATTGCTGCTATAAGTGGTGTCAATACGG
>Ga0193953_1001308_pt1 | contig 11659 bp, 11 predicted proteins | sample BB_4_MG_FD_140325 | JGI IMG/M metagenome (GOLD analysis project Ga0193953, IMG submission 140325) | Microbial mat bacterial communities from the Broadkill River, Lewes, Delaware, United States - BB_4_MG | ecosystem: Environmental > Aquatic > Freshwater > River > Microbial mats | place: USA... | reverse complement strand
TATGTTGACGGTGACCCAGGAGATAAAGAAAATGGATAAGCTCGAAGAGGTAGGTGGTGCTTTTTACATTACACAACTCACGAGTCGGGTGGCTTCGGCAGCCCACATCGAATTTCATGCACGTATCATTTGGCAGAAGTTTCTGCAGCGACAGATGATTCATATTTCCAGTGATCTTCAAACAAAAGCGTATGAGGATTCTGTAGATGTGAATGATTTGTTGGAAGAAGCCGAGAGTACTTTCTTTATGTTGTCGCAAGGCAGTATGAAACGTGATGTCACTCAAATCAACCCGGTGATTCATGATGCAATAGATAAAATTAAAGATGCAGCAGCCAAAGGCGATGGTTTGAGTGGGGTACCTTCCGGATTTACTAAGTTGGATCAATTAACGTCCGGTTGGCAAGGATCCGCATTGATTATTATTGCGGCGCGTCCGGCCATGGGTAAAACAGCGTTTATTTTATCCATGACACGTCAAATGGCCATTAATTTTAAAGTTCCGGTTGCTATCTTTTCCCTGGAGATGTCCAATCTGGAATTGGTCAATCGATTGATTGTAACCGAAACTGAATTATCGGCGGATAAGATTAAAAAAGGGAAACTGGAGCCTTATGAGTGGGAGCAGTTGGATGAAAAGATTGGTCCGTTGTTTGATGCCCCCATCTATGTGGATGATACAGCAGCCTTATCGGTATTCGAATTAAGGGCTAAATGCCGACGCTTAAAAAAGCAACATGATATACAAATGGTCATCATTGACTACTTGCAGTTAATGAATGCAGGCGGTATGAACCCCGGCAGTCGTCAGGAGGAAGTGAGTCTGATTTCACGATCATTGAAAGGATTGGCCAAGGAATTAGATATTCCGGTGATGGCACTTTCGCAGTTAAACAGGGGGGTGGAATCCCGTGCTGGTGCAGAAGGAAAGCGTCCACAGCTATCCGATCTGCGTGAATCCGGAGCAATTGAGCAGGATGCCGATATGGTGTGTTTTATTCACCGTCCCGAATATTATCGGATTACGGAAGATGAGCAGGGTAATTCTTTAATTGGGATGGCCGAGATTATTGTGGCCAAGCACAGGGCAGGACCAACTGCCGATGTACGCTTACGCTTCCGTCAGGAGTTAGCGCGTTTTCAGGATGTGGAAGAAGATATGTTTGGGGTCGATGACGATGCCTTTGGGCAGATGCCGGCGCATCAAACTTTTTCGTCTAAAATGAATGCGGATGAACCCGCTGCCTTACCTGCCAATGGGGGTGGTGGTCAATTACCCGACTTCCCGGATGCAGCACCCGGTTTTAGTAAAGACATGCCCTTTTAAAGAAATTGAAGGGATTAGCGTTACTTGAATTATAACACTATATGATATATAAAAACCCCGTTTTAAACGGGGTTTTTAATGCTCTAAAATTACAATTGTTGAATAAATGGTGTTTCGTGACACTTCATTTTTGGGACAAATTGATGTCACTACGGTTGCAAATGTAAAATTTATCCTGAGAAAAACAACTGATATTAATTGGTGTCAATCAATTATTTCGCAATGTGTATATATTTAAAGCAATCAATGTGATTCCGCTGTGGAATTGTTATAATATCTCTAACAATTCTTTTAATGTACTTATTTCATGCATAACCATAATATCATGTTTTATTCGTTTGGAGTTGAAAAAAACATGATCTAAGCCGGCTTTTTGCGCTCCTTTAATGTCGGCTTCCAGGCTATCCCCAATGACAAGACTTGCTTTGGGACTCGCATGAGAGCTTTTAATGGCATACTCAAAGAAGTAAGGATGAGGTTTTTGAACCCCTATTTGATCGGAAATATAGGTGCGGTCGAAAAAGGGTGCCAGACCACTGTTTTTTAATTTTTTTTGCTGTACTTCCAGAAAGCCATTGGTGATTATGTATAGTTTGTAGCGCAGTTTAAGGGCTTCCAATACCTCTATTGTATCAGGAAATAGCTTTGTTTTGGTGGGGCTAATGGTTACATATTGTCTGGCAAAATCAAGGGCTATTTGCGGATCGTCAAAACCTACCTCACTAAAGGGACGTCGGAAACGTTCCACGTTTAGAAATAGCTTTTTGATGGTGCCACGTCGGTATTGCTTCCACAGTTCCATGTTATGCACTGAGTAACGGGAATGAAAATCTTCAAAATCACTAAAAAATCGGGTGAGCTGAAAGCTGGTAAATAGCTCCTTGAGAGTCTCCGCTGAATTGGCCTCAAAGTCCCACAAGGTATGATCTAAATCGAAAAATAGATGCTTGTATTTTTGTGTTGTTTGCATGGTATAAAAATCCCTTATCTTTTGGGTGGAAGATAAGGGAATTGGTTTTATTATTTCTTAATCAGGGATTAAAATTTATCCCCATGACGAGTGGTTTAGTTAACCTGAACAACCAGAAACTTTGATACACTCCAGAATTTTTCTTGATCCGTAATTTTTAAGGTCAAGGCACCTTCTTCGTTTTTTTCAAGAGTATAAGAGCTTTCGGGGTGATTGGTCAGTAATTTGGCTTTTGACTTAAACAAAGGAATGGAATCCACTTCACGCACATCAATGGCAGTAAAATATTCCTCAGAGAAGTTCTCGGCAAGCACTTTCTTTTTTCCCACTAACGGAAGGCCTTCGGTGGAGATGATTTTATGTTCTTTCAACTCTTTTTTAGTGCCAAAAGCGTAGTAGGCCCGATTTAATTGTTCGGTGGTTTCTTCCAGTTTTTGTTCAGATGCTGCACGTGCTGATTTTAAAGAGTCAATGGCTTGTTGCAATCCATCTACTGTGAAATTGAGCTCAGCTATTTCATAGTTTTTATTCTCCAGCATTTCATTGAGCTTGATAATCTCCAGTGTTTTGTCTTTGAGTTGTTTGTTCAACCGCGATACCAACTTGTTTAAATTGGCATCACTTGTACCCGATTTCTTCAACTCTTCTTCCAGTTCACTAATCCGTTCTTTATTCTGAATCATCAGGTCGTAAATCAACTGGATGTCCTGGTTGATTTGATCTTCGATTCGTGTATCATTTCCTTCTTCACTGGCCATGTTTAAACTAATAATTTGCTCTTTTTCCTTAATGGCTTGCAAATTTTCATCAATCTCCACAATGGCTGAAACGAGTTCATTCATCTGCCGGTCTTTTTCAAGGGTGGCCATCAGTAATGAATCATTTTGATTTTTCAGCTCCTTGTTGCCACCCATGTTACAGGCAGTGAAAAGGAGTATCAACAGAAAGGGAAGTGTTTGTTTCATAATTATAATATTAAAGTGCGTTTATTTACTTTTTTTCAGGCCATCTACTACAATAACGATCTCACCTTTCACGGTTTTAGATCCAAAATAGTGTATCAGTTCACTGAGGGGGCCTCGCTTGGTTTCCTCATAAAGCTTGGAAATTTCACGCGAAACAGAAGCTTCACGATTTTCACCAAGTACTTCCGAAAGTTGTGTGAGTGTTTTCACCAGGCGGTAGGGGGATTCATAAAAAATCATGCTTCGGGTTTCTTCTGCAAAACTTTCCAGACGCGTTTTCCGGCCTTTTTTGGGAGGCAGGAATCCTTCAAAACAAAAACGGTCGTTGGGGAGTCCGGAATTGACCAAGGCCGGTACAAAAGCCGTTGCACCTGGCAAACACTCCACGTCAATGCCGGCATCAATGCAGCGACGGACTACCAGGTAGCCCGGATCAGAAATGGCAGGTGTTCCGGCATCAGAAACCAATGCGGCATCTTCGCCAGCCTGGATACGTTCCACCACCTTTTCAACCGTTGTATGCTCGTTGAATTTATGGTGTGACATCATACGGGTAGAGATCTCGTAGTGTTTTAATAAAAAGCCTGTTGTACGGGTATCTTCCGCCAGGATAAATGAGGCTTCTTTTAAAATACGAATGGCACGGAATGTCATGTCCTCTAAGTTACCAATTGGCGTGGGGACAATATAGAGTTTACTCATTTAACTTATATAAATCGTCGTTTGACACTTTTCAAAAAGGAATCAGCTACCTCATTATCCTCTGCCCATTGGAAATTGGATAGTAAAAAGTGAGTGGCTGAAGCGTAGGAATCCATTTGGTTAATCTGATCCAGTGTTTGATTGAAGAGTTCCGGATTGCCATTGAACAATTCACGTTGGTAATAGAAACGGTCATTCAATCCAAAGGCTTTGCGAATGTCACTGACCGGTTTACCAATCTGCTTGATACTCTCTATCTGATCTTTTTGAGTCGAGACACGTTCATACACAGATGTTTTTTCTTTCCCAATCTGCTCGCCTAAAATCCCCGGTTCTTTTCCTTTTTTTACCGCTTTGGGAGTTTCTGTTTTTTTAGGTTTCGCGATGGGTGAAGCTGGGGTTGGAGTCGAGTCCGAAATGACAGGTTCCACAGTCTTTTCAACTTTAGGATGAACGGACTCTTTTTTTTCCGGTTCTTCTATCTTTTCTTCAGACCTGGCAGAAGATGAGCTGGGAGCCTGCAATGACTCCGGTTTGGAAAGGGGTACTTCAATCGCTTCTTCATGAAATAACTGATTGGATGAAGCCGCAATTTTTTCACCATCTGTCACTCCATCCGGTGAACTTGCCGTGGATGTTAAGGTCGATTCAGAAACCTCAGGTTGCGGGGCAGATGTAGCAGGTGCTGAAGCCTGCAAGCCTTCCAATAAATGAAGTTCTTCAGTAAGATTGGCCAGTTTGGTTTTGGTAAGCTTTATAAAGGCTGGTGAAATACTGTTTTTTCCTTTGAAAGTACGGACTAAGGTCTCTACTTCTTTAATATCATTTAGTATGATGTCGATGAGTGCTTCTTTTTCCATGGTAATTTCCGTCGCATTTTACTTACTTTTGCAAAGGTAGTGAATGCTTTTAAAAAAACTTGATACACTAAATGTTTCTTGAAAATAAGGTCAATAGAGAGGATAAAAAGGGTTGGGTGGAAGTGATCTGCGGATCCATGTTTTCCGGTAAAACCGAAGAGCTGTTGCGACGTTTGAAACGGGCTAAAATTGCTCAGCAGAAAGTAGAAATTTTTAAACCGATGGTCGATGTGCGCTACAGTGATACTGAAGTGGTTTCACACGATGCCAATGCCATTCCTTCTACGCCCGTGGAATCTTCCGGAAATATCTTGCTGCTTAGCAGTAATGTGGAGGTGGTAGGTATTGATGAAGCCCAATTTTTTGATAAGGGCCTGGTGGATGTTTGTCACAAATTAGCCAGTCAGGGGATTCGTGTCATCGTTGCGGGTTTGGATATGGATTTCAAAGGAGTTCCTTTTGGTCCGATTCCTGGTTTGCTGGCCACTGCTGAATATGTCACCAAAGTGCATGCGATATGTATGCGATGTGGTGATTTAGCCAATTTCTCCCACCGCTTATCAGATGATGATAAATTAGTGGTGCTGGGTGAAAAAAATGAATATGAACCTTTGTGCCGCCGTTGTTTTAACAAAGCTCACAAAAAAGTATAAACTGGTATGCCCCGTTATTTGCTTCCTCAGATTGCTGAGATTGTCAATGGATCCTTGATTGGTAATGCCAATTTGCAAGTCACAAAAATCATGTTTGATAGTCGTAAGGTATTTTTACCTGCCGATACGCTTTTTCTGGCTATTGATGGCGTGAATCATGATGGGCATCAGTACATCGAACAACTGTATCGTAAAGGGGTGCGTGCCTTTTTTGTGGAGAAACAGGCCAATGACTTCAAAGTGCATTGTCCGCAAGCTGGATTTATTCAGGTGGATAATAGTTTAGAGGCCTTGCAGCGGTTGGCCACGCATCATCGGGACCAACTTCCATTTCCATTGATTGGGATTACGGGTAGTAATGGGAAAACTATCGTAAAAGAGTGGATTGTTAAACTCCTTGAATCGGATAGAAAAACGGTTCGTTCGCCACGTAGTTTTAATAGTCAGTTGGGGGTACCGTTGTCCTTATGGATGATGGATGATACATCTGAATTAGGGATTGTGGAAGCTGGTATTTCTCTGCCGGGGGAGATGAATCGAATCGAACGGTGTCTGCATCCTGAAATTGGTATTATGACCAATATTGGACAGGCTCATCAGGAGAATTTTGAATCGCTGAAACAAAAGTTAGATGAGAAGTTAACCTTATTCGAACGTGCAGAAGTTATTTTATGTAATGGTGATCATCAGCAGGTAAAAGCTGCCATTGACCATAGGTATCCCAATAAAAAAATACTCACATGTGGGGTTTCTATTGAATGTGATCTCCGCTTGATCCAGTCTAAGGAGGAAAGTGATTCAACTCGAATCATGATGTACTGGGAAAATAAAGAAATTCAGGTAGTGTTGCCATTTACGGGTTCTGTTGCCGTTGAAAATATGTTGCTGTCTTCGTTAGCTGCTTTGCATTTGGGAACCCGACCCGAAGATTTGCCAGAACGGATTATGCAGCTGCAACCAGTGGCCATGCGACTGGAGCAAAAGGAAGGTATTAATAACTGCTTGCTGATTGATGATGCTTATAATTCCGACATTACTTCATTGGAATTAGCTTTGGATTTTCTTAATCAGATGGGGGCCAAAAAAGGCTTGTCCAAGACCTTAATCCTATCAGATATTTTTCAAAGTGGCTTGTCTGAGGCGGATTTGTATCAGAAAGTGAATCAACTGGTACAAGAAAAGGGTGTGGATCGTTTTATTGGAATTGGACCTTCCATTTATAAGGCATTAAAAGGTATCAATGCCTATCAGACGCCTGAAGATTTTATGCATCATTTTTCATTGAATAGCTTTAAAAACGAGGCTATTTTATTGAAGGGATCGCGTTCCTTTTCCTTTGAACGTATTTCAGCCTTATTGGAGCAGAAGCGTCATAAAACAATCCTGGAGATAAATCTGAATGCTTTAGCAGATAATGTTAATTTCTTCAGAGGGTTGCTGCAACCTCAAACTAAATTATTGGCCATGGTGAAGGCCTTTTCTTATGGTAGCGGATCCTTTGAAATTGCCAACTTATTACAGCACCAGAACATCGATTATCTGGGTGTGGCCTTTGCAGATGAAGGCATTGAGTTAAGACAAGCTGGAATAACGCTGCCTATTATTGTAATGAATCCTGAAATAAGCAGCTTCCCGGTGATGTTACAATATTATCTGGAGCCGGAGATTTATAGTTTTCAAATCCTGGAGTCGTTTGCCCAAGCTACCGATCGTCAGGGATTGTCAGAAATAGGAATTCATATTAAGGTGGATACTGGAATGAATCGCCTGGGATTTTTGAAGCAGGAAATTGATGCTTTGATTCTAAAACTAAAGAGATATCCTTCGTTGTATGTAAAATCTGTTTTTTCGCATTTAGCCGGGAGTGATGAATCAATACATGATGATTTTACGAAACAACAGATTGCCAATTTTGAATCGGTTTGTCAGAAACTACAGGACGGATTGGAATACTCGTTTATCCGACATACTTTGAATTCTGCAGGTATTGAACGTTTCCCGGAAGCTCAGTTTGATATGGTTCGGTTGGGCATTGGAATGTATGGTCTTGGCGCTCAATTTGCTGATCATTTGCAGCAAGTAGCTGCATTGAAGTCATATGTCTCGCAACTTAAGAAAGTACCGGCTGGTGTCACCATTGGCTATGGACGCCAGGGTATTGCGACGAGAGATTCAATCATTGCGATTATCCCTGTAGGGTATGCCGATGGTTTGGATCGTCGTTTAAGCCAGGGAGTGGGGCATGTATTGATAAACAATCAAAATGCTTTCATCATTGGAAATATTTGTATGGATATGTGCATGGTAGATGTAACCGGTCTGGATGTTGCAGAGGGCGATGGTGTTGAATTGTTTGGTGATTCTTATACGATAAGCGATATGGCCACAGATATACACACCATCCCCTATGAAATATTAACAGGTATCAGTCGTCGGGTAAAACGTATTTATTATTGGGAATAAGCTAAGTTTTTTTTCTGATTTTTACTTTTCTTTATCCTAACCTTGAGATACGCTCCATTTTCTCCGCATCCAAAATCTTAATAATTCGGCCATCAACAGCAATCACTTTCTCATTTACGAAAGTAGAAAGTGTTCGGATGGCGTTTGAAGTGGTCATGTTAGAAAAACTGGCTAAATCTTCACGTGACAGGTAAATGCCTAATGTACAACCATCTTCTTCATAACCATAAATGTCTTTCAATACACATAAACTTTCAGCCAATCGACCACGGATGTGCTTTTGGGTGAGTGTTACAGTGCGGTAACGTGAGAAACCCAATTCGGTGGCAAATGATCGGATAATATTCATGCAGAGGTTATTATTTGACTGCAGAATTTTGAAGATAACATCTTTAGGCACAACAAAAATGGTGCATGGCTCAATCACTACTGCTGTAGCAATGTGTGCTTCTTCAGCAAATAGGGCGCGATAGCCAATCAATCCGGGTGCCGTTGACATGCGCACAATCTGATCTCGTCCACCGACTCCTTCTTTGAATATTTTCACCTTACCGGCTCCCAAACAGAGTAACCCTGAAGGTTTTTCACCCTCCTGGTAAATAATCTCGTTCTTTTTGAAAGTTAGTTCAGAATGGTTTTGTTCTAAATATTCTTTTTCTTCCTCTGTCAATACATTGTAAATCTGAGGAATATCCTTTATAGAAGGCTTTTCGCTAATAACTGTTTTTTTAGCCGCCATTTTAAGTATATGTTATAAAACAGTGTTGTACAACATTCAAATTTATAAAAAAAGATCACAAAGTCCAATTCCGAACACCTATAAAGTACATCCGAAACCAGATTATTTGTGAAAATGCTGAAACGATTAGGGGGATTAATTAAAACACAATACCAAATTGAATAACCAATCTGTTTAAATGTGTATTATCGTTGATTTCATTATTGCTGGTTACATCCAGGAAACCATTGTTGTAGAGTAGTCCAACCAATAAATAGGTATCACCACCCAGTGAATACTCCATGCCACCACCCAGGTGATAGCCCATATCGAAGAAATTCACTTCCTTATTCATTGATTTGCCATTACCGTCATTGGTTTTGATGTTGAATTGGCCGTATAATCCAAATTGGCCGTAATAACGGCTGCGATTAAATTCATTTGTTAAAAGTTTCAGTCCAAATGGGACTTCAATGTATTTAAGCCGGTAGGTGACATCTGTTAAATCCTCAATTGTTTCACCCCCGATCTCCATGGTCACGCCATCTTTATACTCCAGTTTACCACCTGTTGTATTAATGGTTAATCCGGTTGTCAGGGCATAGTTTTCGGCAAAGAAGCGATCCATTACGACTCCGAAATTGTATCCAAATAAATTCCCATCGGAGCTCACGGCGCTATGATCTGATTTTAGCCATGAAATTTGCGGACTCAATACAAATGAAAATCGGCTTCGGGGCGCTTCTTGCGCCAGAGCACTCATGGATATGAATAAACTACATAGTAGTATAAAGGCTATTCGTTGCATAGTTATGGCATTTGTAGATTGAAAAACAGTACAAACATACTTAAAACATGTTTTTCTTCCACTTTTTTTTTCGATGTGTTCGTCTTTTTATCAGCTTTCGTATTTTTATCGGTTCAAAATTGTATGGAGATGAAGACTTTTTCGATTTTTAAAGAGATTAAGAGGTATTTTTTAATGGGGATGATCACTGTTTTAGTTGTGTCTTGTGGCAAGGGTGTCGATGCACCTGATGTCAGTCACATTTCAGTTGATGTGAATATCAAGCCTTTTTATCAGGATTTATTTGCTTTAGATGTGGCTGAACTTCCTTCGCAATTTCCACAGTTGGAAGATAAGTATGGCAGTTTTATCGATGCCTATAGTCAAAAAGTCATTCAAATTGGCGATCCAAAGGACCCAAAATACCTTGAGTATTTGAAGAGTTTTTTGGAATATGATGCGAATAAAGATGTGTTAGAAAAATGCAATGCAGTTTTTAAGGATACGCAGCATCTCCAAGAAGAATTATCACAGGCATTTCGCTACTTGAAATATTACTTTCCGGAACAAAAAATCCCGGATATTTATTTACATATTTCAGGTTTTAATCAGTCCATTGTGGCTGATTCAGCTTGGCTGTCAATTAGTGTTGAGAAATATTTGGGATCTGATTGTGAGTTTTATGAGTGGTTATCAACGCCGGTATATCTGCGACATAAAATGACCCCTGAAAAAATTGTTCCGGACGTAATAAAAGCCATTGCTTTGACTGATTTTCCAGGGAAAATGCAAAATGAAGATGTTATTAGTCGTATGATACATGAAGGGAAGTTGCTTTATTTTATAAAGTCAATGATGCCTGATATTCAAGATTCTCTGCTGTTTGATTATAATGAAATGCAATTGACTTGGTGCCAGAACAGCGAAGCTGGTTTATGGGCTGGAATGGTGGAACGAAAGCATCTTTATAATTCTGAGCGTATGGTGATTCAGAAGTATGTGGGGGATGGCCCGTTTTCTTATTATTTTGGTCAGGAGTCACCTGGAAGGGCAGCGGTGTTTTTAGGATATCATATTGTGGAAGCTTATATGAAAGAGCATCCTGAATTGACTCTTTTTCAACTGATGCATGAAATGGATGCGCATAAGATTTTGCGGCTATCAAGATATCGGCCATGAAAAGATGATGAGTTACTATGAATTTAGATGGATTTGTTTAAGACATAAGTTATGAAGGATATAAGTGTTGTTGACTATAAAAAGGAACTCCGTTTAAGGATTAAGCAGCTAAAAAAAGAAGTCTCAGAAAAGGTAAAGTTGCAAGAGCTTAATAGGGTCAATGAAAAGTTGGAACAGCATTCTGAATTTATAGGTGCCAGGCATATTTTAATGTATTGGGCCATGGCCGATGAAATGCCCACGCGTGAGTTTATATTGAAGTGGTATCAGCACAAAAAAATCTACTTGCCTGTTGTGAATGGCGATGACCTGGAGATTTTTTTGTTTGAAGGGGAAGATTCGCTCGTTGCGGGTGAGAAATATGGTATTCCTGAACCAGCCAGTGAGAAATTGCTGGATGAATCAAAATTAGATATGGTGATCGTGCCAGGTGTGGCGTTTGATGAGAAGAATAATCGGATGGGTAGAGGAGCCGGGTATTACGATCGCATTTTAAAACGATTACCAAATACGAAAAAAATTGGCTTGGCATTTGGCTTTCAGATGATCGATGAGGTACCGGTTGAACCTCATGACATCCCGATGGATGTGGTTATTACCGGAAAATAGGGCAAAAAAAAAGCCCCTTACGGGGCTTTTCATATCTTCTCTGCTTATGCTGGATGAATTGCTTCAGTAGGACAAACATCTGCACAAGTTCCGCAGTCAGTACATGCTTCAGCGTCAATTTTATAGATATCACCTTCAGTGATAGCCTCAACTGGACACTCGTCAACACAAGTACCACATGCAATGCAATCTTCGTTAATTACGTATGCCATTTTTAATCGGTTTTTGGTTTCAATTATGGAAGCAAAATTATCGGCTTTTTTTTATAAAAAAAACAAAGTCAAGTTAAAAGGCTTTATTTGAAAAGGTTTTAAATAAGGCTTTCAGGTCTTAAATTGCTTAATTGTTTGAAAACATGTTCTTTCTCACTATTGCACTGATGGATTCTGATTTTTGTCATGTCATGAATCGGTAAGCTAAATAGGC
>Ga0193953_1001307_pt1 | contig 11660 bp, 9 predicted proteins | sample BB_4_MG_FD_140325 | JGI IMG/M metagenome (GOLD analysis project Ga0193953, IMG submission 140325) | Microbial mat bacterial communities from the Broadkill River, Lewes, Delaware, United States - BB_4_MG | ecosystem: Environmental > Aquatic > Freshwater > River > Microbial mats | place: USA... | reverse complement strand
TTCACCTACAATTAAATCTGCAGCCATTGCAGTTTCAAGTTCTCCACCAGCTTCAACTCTTTGCATAGCAAGTACACCATCAAAAGCATCACGACAATAAAAAATATCTCCAGTATAAATAGGCCTACAAAAATCATCAACAAAAGGTTTTGTTAAAGCAGCTCCACCTATTAAAATAGGTATTTCTATATTTTGTTTTTGTAACTCTTCTAGGTTTGCTTTCATCTCATTTGTAGATTTTACAAGTAATCCACTCATTCCTATGGCACTTGCATTATGCTCTTTTGCGGCTTCTATAAAATCATCAATAGAAACTTTTATACCAATGTTTATAACTTTAAATCCATTGTTACTTAAAATAATATCAACAAGATTTTTACCAACATCATGCACATCACCTTTTACAGTTCCTAATACTAAAATAGTTTCTGATTCTTTCTCTATTTTAGGTAAAAAAGGATTAAGTTCATCAACAGTTGCTTTCATCGTTTCTGCACTTTGAAGTACAAAAGGAAGTTGCATATCACCATTTCCAAATAATACACCGATCTCTTTCATCCCATCAATTAACCATTCGTTTACGATAGTTTCTGCTGGTATTTCATCTTTTATTTTTAAAGTTAAAGGGATAAGTCTCTCTTTATCTCCATCTTTTAGAAGCTGTATAACTTTTTCATTATCAGTGAGTTTATCATACTCTTCATCACTTTGTTGCTCTACGGCACCTATGTTTGAGAAGTGTTCTATAAAAGTAAATAATGGGTCACCATCTGTGTGATTATTAAAAAGTAGATCTTCACACGCTTTTAAATCATCTTTTTTCATTTTACTAATAGGGATGAGGTGTTTTACATTTACAATTGCAGAGGTTAAACCAGCTTCTATACAGTGGTGTAAAAATACACTATTTAAATAGACTCTCGCATCTTTATCTAATCCAAATGAAATATTTGAAAGCCCTAGTGTAGTTCCTACTTCTGGGTGCATGATTTGAAACTCTCTTATGGCTTCAATAGTTTCAATTGCTGCAGTTCTATATTCTTCATCTCCACTACCAACTGTAAATACTAACATATCAAATACTAAATCTGCAGGATTTAAACCATGTTTATTGACTGCTCTTTGATAGATACGCTCAGCTATCTCAACTTTTTTTGCAGTAGTCTTTGCCATAGCAACTTCATCAATTACAAGACACACTAAACTAGTCCCAAATCTTTTTGCCATAGTACAAATCTCATCAAATCTTTCTATTCCATCTTCAAGGTTTACAGAGTTTAAAATAGGTTTACCACCTATGAGTTTGAGTGATTCTTCTAAAGCTGGTATTTGAGTAGAATCTGGCATAAGTGGTAGTGAAATTTTTTGTGCATAGAGTGAAACAACTTCATTCATATCTTTTGTTTCATCACGCCCTGCAAAACCAACACTTACATCAATAATATGAGCACCTGAACGTACTTGTTGTTGACCAACTGTTAATGTCCCTTCAAAATCTTCAGCTTTTAGCAACTCTCGAAATGCTTTAGAACCTGTTGCATTACTTCTTTCTCCGATCAGTAAAGGGGAAGGATTTTGCTTTAACTCTACAGAATTAAACAGAGATGCTAAAGAAGTAGGGTGACCTCCAGTAGGTACTTTAGGTACAACATTTTTTACACTTTTTACTAAAGCTTCAATATGTTTTGGAGTAGTTCCACAACAACCACCTAAGAAACTCACCCCATCAAATTCTAAAAATTGTGTTTGAATATCAGAAAATTCTTGTGCTTCCATAGGGTAGAAACTACAACCACCTCTATTTTCAGGAAGTCCTGCATTCGCATGGATGGATAATGGTTTATCTGAATATTCACTTAAAACTTTAAGGTGTTTTTTTACTTGCTCCGGACCTGTTCCACAGTTAAACCCAAGTGACAATAAATCAAATGGTTCTAAAATAGTTGAGATAGTTTGTGCATCAGTTCCTATAAGCATTGTTCCTGATAGTTCAATAGTGGCACTTACCATAATAGGAATTTGTGGTGCAGTATCTTGTAGTGCATGTATAGCTACTTTTATTTGTAATGGATCTTGACAAGTTTCGAGTAAAAATACATCGACTCCACCATCTAAAAGACCTTTTGCTGTTACACAATACCCTTCATACATAGTGTCATAGTCAATATGTTTCAAACTAGGTAGTTTCGTTCCTGGTCCAATAGCCCCCAAAACAAATCGTGGTTTGTGGGGTGTTGAATATTTTATACAAACTTCTTTTACAAGTTCGGCTCCTAGTTTCGAAAGTTCGTATCCACGTTCTCCCATATCATATTCATCTAGTACCCAAGGCATTGTTCCAAAAGTATTTGTTTTGAGCATGTCTGCACCAGCTTGTGCATAAGCATCATGGATACTCGTTAAAATTTCAGGTGCAGTAGCATTTAAAAGTTCATTACAACCCTCTTGTTCTATCCCTTTCTCATCAAACCAAGCTTCCTTTGGAATATTCGCATTTTGAAGTTGTGTTCCCATTGCACCATCAATAATTAATGGTCGAGTTTCTAATATTTTGTGTATTTGTTTTTTTATCATTTCTTTATCCAGCAAATTTAACTAAAATCATACCCGCAAATTTTTCTTTTGAGTAGAATTCTATTCTATAGATTGAACCATCTTTATCAATCGAAAACTTTTTTAACATTTTTTTACGATTGATAGATATGTTTGTCTCTTTTTTTGATTTATTTGTGTATCCTATTACATTCACTCTATAGTCTTTTATAGGGTACACAATAAATTTATCTTTTACAGTTATCAATGAACCAAAAGATGTCTTTTTTTCATTGTTATCAATTTTTATAGTAATATCTTTATTTTCATTTGTATAATCTGTGTAGTCAGCTTTAAGTCTTGAAAGTCTCCTGTTCCCGTAGTATATAACATATTCATTTTTCTTTTTAACGATACTCATCAAAGGGTTACTTGGTACAAAATCAATAGTACCATCATTTTTCACAGGGAAATAATTGATAATATTTCGTATTTTTGAGAGTGGCAAAGTGATTTTATTGTTATACAAAGATATCTCTATATCGTTATCTATGATGTTTTTTACCACTTGCTCATTCATATTAAATTTACGTTTATACTCAATACCCATTGTATCCATATACTTTTCAAGAGCTAATAGATGATAATATGTTCTTTGATGTGTTGGTAAGTTTTTACTCGCTTCATTTCCAAAAGCTGCTTTACCTTGATTTATTGCATAATAAGTCAAAGTTTTTTCCATCTCTTTATCACCTTCTCTTGTTCGAGTATTGTGAAGATGATAAATATGTTCTTTTGTGATAAGGTTTTTATTTACATGTTTTACTACATTATTTGAAATAGTGAGTAAGTCAGAATAGGGTGAATTTTTCAGTGATTCTTGATCTATAATCGAACATTGTCCCCATCTATAAGGTGAGTGTAATTTATCTTCATACGTAGGTCTATAATATCCACTTCCATCATGTAGATTTACAATCAATTTAACATTTTTATCATTGATATAACTTTTGATTCTTTGAATCGATTCATATTCAGGGTCATTTTTAGAGAGTTTTGCAAACTTACGGTTCATATCTCCATAAGGTCCACGGCTTCTTTTGATGATACTATAAAAATTTAAATTTGGGACAACCCATACAGAACCTTTCGTTATTTCATAATGTGTTGCGATTAAAGAAGCTGCCATAAAACCACCCGGTTCATCACCTTGTATCCCACCTACAATAAGTAGGGTGTTATCATCCTTAAAACCTTTTTTGATAATATTAAAATCAAAGTTTTTAATGGTTTTTTTCGTTGCAGTTGAGCTAATTCTTTCTATTTTTTGCTTAGGATATGAAACTTGGGTTATGCTTTTTTGCTCTTTTTTGGGTTTTTTTACAATTTTTTCTTTTATTTGTTCAGTTTTTTTTTCTATAGGTTTTATTGTAGCTGTTTCTTTTGTTTGTATAATCTCTTGATTTGGTTTATTTATTTCATTACAAGCTGTAAATAAAAAAGAGAGTGAAATCACAAATAAAATTTTTTTTGTTTTATTGAACATATTTTAGATAACCTTTACGTGCCATGGCTCGAAACGTACGCCATCTTTATTGTTTATCGTATATCGAATACTCACATAGTTGAGTTTCTGCATTTTATAAAACTCTTCAGTTCTTGCAAACTCAGATGTAAAGTTTCTATTTCCCCAGCCTTTTTTCCCTACATCAAAATCGCTAATGGCATGATATGTATAGGCTGGTGGTGCTATGACATTTGAAGCTTGAGATAAATTTCCATTTAAGCTTTTTACTTTAGAAATATATAAACTTAATTGTTTTACTACATTTCTAATACCAGAGGTTAAAATAAGGTTATCCCCTACATCATTTAAAATTCTATTGTAGTCATTTAAAGGTTTCCCTTTAAATATAAAATGACCAGAATTGGAAATCTTATGAATATCTTTTTTGTTGATTGTTTTTGTTATAGTATCAACTGTTTTTTCTCCATAAAAGCCAAACTTATTTGGCTCACTATAAAAAAGTTTTTCGATTAACAGTTGCTCTTTTTGTGTAAATTTACCAATTGAAGAGTAGTTTCTTCCATAGTAAAATGCTTGATCAAGTGAAACAATATTGAAGTTTGCAAAACCTATATATCTTCTAAGTCTTTTAAAACGTTGATCTAGAGTATATAAAACTTTTAAATCATCAATATTTAAATTTACATCTTGATTACGTTGTACATAATCTTTTGCTAACAATGGAGATAGTGCTGATACTAATAAAAAATTTCTTCTATTCATATCGCGATTTTATCCTACTTAAGCTTTAAAACTAAATTATCATAAAATTTATTGAAATCTTTTAAGTTTAGATTAGGTTCTCGTTGCTTTTTACCCCAAGTAGGCTCAGGAAAGTAACTATCCTTTTTAAATCGTGCTTGAATATGAAAATGCACATGTGGGCAGTAGTTACCAAAAGAAGCGATATTTATCTTTTCTGGTTCAAAATACTCCAGCATCTCTTTTTCAATGATATCTAAACATCTCCATATCTCATTTTTTGTTTCGTTATTGCATTGGCTAAACTCTTTGATATTTTCAATCGTAAAAATTTTTAGCCAAGGTATTTCGTGATTTTCGATTTCTATTTTTATAAAATCATTATGATAGATTATATTATGTTCAAATTTCATTATACTACCATTTTGATATGTTCGTGATCACCCAAAATTTGATAGAGTGCTTTTCTATCTTCTTCATCTTCCACTATTAAATCAAGTGTATAACTCTTGAATTTCCCTTCTTTACTTACTTTTGAAGGTTTTATCCCATGTTTTCTATCTTCTAAAATCTCTTTAATAATTTTATTCATATTATGTTCTTTTCTTATTACTAATTTATATTTCCAACTACATGGATAATCTAGTTCTAATTTATGCTGATTTAAATCTATCATCTTTGAAAGTCTCCTGTTTTTCCACCACTTTTATGTTCAAGTTGAACATCACTAATTATCATCCCTTTATCGATAGCTTTTACCATATCATATATAGTCAATAAACCGATACTTACACCTGTAAGCGCTTCCATCTCTACTCCTGTTTTCCCTGCTAGTTTTGTAGTAACTTTGAGTTTAAATCCTGGAAGTTGGGGTAACTCTTCAACATCACAGTTAATGCCACTTAAAAGTAAAGGATGGCACATAGGAATAAGTTCAGGTGTTTTTTTTGTGCCCATTATTGCAGCTATTACAGCAGTTTGTATAACCGGTCCTTTTTTATTTTCATTTGAGATAACATTGTCGTATGCATCTTGATTCATAGTGATTATGCCACTTGCAATAGCAACTCTTGTAGTATTTTCTTTATCAGATACATCTACCATTTTAGGTCTATTATTCTCATCTAAATGAGTTAAGTTCATTTTTTTGTCCAATATTAAATTTAGAGTATTATACTTCAAGTAACATTAAGATACTTTTATATATAATCCGCCACTTATAAAAAGCAATGACATGTAAAAAACAGTCAAATCTATGCAAGAAAGTGGGTGATGTAGTTATGCCTGGAATTAAAGTAAAAGAAAGTGAATCTTTCGACGAAGCTTATAGAAGATTTAAAAAACAATGTGATAGAAGTTTAATCGTTACTGAAACAAGAGCTAGAAGATATTTTGAATCTAATCCTGAAAAGAAAAAGAAACAAAAGATTAACGCTAGAAAGAAAATGTTAAAAAAACTTTATATGTTAAGAAGATATGAGTCAAGACTGTAATCTTTAAAATATAAAACTTTAAGGATAAAAGAGATATTCTTTCATCCTTAAAAGTCCGAATTATAAATGCGTCTGTGGCTTAACTGGATATAGCACTGGGTTTCGGCCCCGGTGGTTGCGGGTTCGAATCCTGCCAGGCGTACCATAAAAAGCTCCATATAAATAGTCTTTTGACTTTTTATGTGGAGCTTTTTTTATCTCTAAAATATATTTTTATAACTATCAAAATTCTTTAAAATACCTATCAAATAAATTTTTAGCTAAAATAAAACTATTAATACAAGGAATACATAAGTATGGGTGAAGAACAGAAGAAAAGATTAGAACAACAACTTTGGAATATAGCAAATGAACTTCGTGGCAAGATGGATGCAGATGAGTTTAGAGATTATATTCTTGGATTCATTTTTTACAAATACTTATCAGAAAAAATAGAAGACTTCGCAAATAACGAATTATTGCAAGATGAAATATTATATACTGAATTAAAAGAAGACAAAGAGAACAAAATACACCAAGTATAATTTATACTATTGAAGAACCTGAAACATCTCAACATCCTAGTTATCAAAGAAAGCTAATAGAAGCTTTTATTGAATTATCTAATGCCGATAGAACCCAAATAATTTTAACTACACATAGTCCATCAACTGTGAAAATGCTTGACTTTGAACATTTAAAACTAATTAAAGATGATCATGGAAAAGAGATTGTTAATATAGAAAGAGCAGATTTACCTTATCCTTCATTAAATGAAGTAAATTTTTTAGCATTTAATGAATCAAATGATGAATATCATAATGAACTATATGGATATATAGAAAGTGAAGGAGAGCTAGTTAATTATAAAGCTACAAAATCAACAGTAGACTATCAAAAAATAAATCCAAGAAATGGAAATATTAGTATTGTACAAATTATTATGAGTGAATATATCAGGCATCAAATACATCACCCAGAAAATACACATAATACTCGTTTTACCAATGATGAACTTCAACAGTCTATTAATGAAATGAGGGTATTTATCAATGATGCACTTAACTAGAGGTAAATAAATGAGCAAACAATCAGAAGCAATACTTGAAGAAAACCTTTTAAAACAACTATCAGGAGATGGTAAAACTAATAAAGGTTTGGAATATGAAAGAGTTGTCATAAAAGATGATAAAGCATTAGAAAAGAACCTAAAAACTCAACTTGAAAAGCATAATAAAACTACTATATCTGATATTGAATTTAAAAGAATACTAAATCATCTAAATAAAGGTAATGTATTTGAAAAAGCGAAGATATTAAGAGATAAGTTTAATCTACAAAGAGATGATGGAACTACCAAATATATAGAGTTTTTAGATAGTGAACATTGGTGTCAAAATCTTTTTCAAGTAACTTCACAAGTTACAGTAGAGGGAAAATATCAAAATAGATATGATGTAACTATTCTGATAAATGGTTTACCTCTGGTACAAATTGAACTTAAACGAAGAGGTGGAGAACTCAAAGAAGCTTTTAATCAAATCAATAGATACCAAAAACACTCATACAATGCAAATAATGCACTTTTTAGATATGTTCAAATCTTTATCATATCAAATGGAGTAAATACAAAATACTACTCAAATAATGAAAGACAAGCTTACGAACAAACATTTTTTTGGAGCGATAGAGAAAATAAAAATATTGAAAATTTAGATGAGTTTACAGATGTTTTTCTTGAAAGATGCCATATATCAAAAATGATATGTAAGTATATAGTGTTAGCAACAGAAAAAAAGATATTGATGGTTCTAAGACCTTATCAGTTTTATGCAGTTGAATCTATCATAGATAAAGTAAATAATTCAAATGATAATGGTTATATTTGGCATACAACTGGAAGTGGTAAAACACTTACTTCCTTTAAAGCATCTCAGATACTTATGAAGCTTCCAAAAGTAGCCAAAGTAGTATTTGTAGTAGATAGAAAAGATTTAGATTATCAAACAACAAAAGAGTTCAATAGTTTTAGTGATGGTTCAGTTGATGGTACAAATAATACTACAGCATTAGTAAAACAGCTTAGTAATGATACCCCTTTAGTAGTTACAACTATACAAAAACTAAATACTGCCATATCAAAAAACAAATACTTTGAATCAATGAAAAATATAAAAGATAAACATGTAGTATTTATCTTTGATGAGTGTCATAGAAGTCAGTTTGGAGATACTCATAAGGCTATAGTAAAGTTTTTTACAAATCATCAAATGATAGGATTTACAGGTACTCCTATATTAGAAAAAAATGCTACTGGGTTACAAACTACTGAAACTCTTTTTGGTAAACCACTTCATAAGTATGTTATTACAGATGCAATAGCAGATAAAAATGTATTAAAATTTTCTATTGAATATATAGGAAGATATAAAGAAAAAGAGGGCAAAGAAAGCTATATAGATACAGATGTTGAAGATATAGATATAAAAGAGTTAGAAGATAGTACCCAAAGAATAGAAAAGATAGTAGATTTTATTATACAAAACCATGATAGAAAAACACATAACAAAGAGTTTACATCTATGATGTGTGTTAGTAGTGTAGATACTCTTATAAAGTATTATGATATATTTAAAAGTCGTAAATTATCAAACAAGCACAATCTAAAAATAGCTACGATATTTTCTTATGGAGCAAATGAAGAGAGTAAAGATGCAACAAGTGAAGCAGATGGAAATAGTGATGAGCCATTAACTCCACATAGTAGAGAGAAGTTAGAGCAATATGTAGAAGATTATAATAAAATGTTTACATCAAGTGAAACTATAAAAGATACTCAAGGGTTCTATAACTATTATAATAATATAGCAAAAAGAGTAAAAGAAAAAGAGATAGATATACTTCTTGTAGTAAATATGTTTTTAACTGGATTTGATAGTCCAAAACTAAATACCCTCTATGTAGATAAAAACTTAAAATATCATGGACTTATACAAGCATTTTCAAGAACGAATAGACTACTCAATGAGAGAAAATCACAAGGAAACATAGTATGTTTTAGAAAACTAAAACCTGCTACAGATGACGCAATACAACTTTTTTCAAATAAAGAAGCTATAGGTATTATTACTATGGAACCTTATGACGAGTATGTAGCTAAATTTGATTCTATTTATGAAAAGCTTATAGATTTAGTGCCTACTGTAGATGAGGTCAATGAGTTAAGAAATCAAGGTGATGAATATATCTTAGCGTTTGTACAGATTTTTAGAGAAATAATGAGGACTAAAAATATAATTGATGGTTTCGCTGATTTTAAGTGGTCTGATTTAAAAATGGGTGAGCAAGAATTTAATGATTATCTTTCTAAATATCTTGATAGTAAACCTACAAAAACATCAAATGATAAAGAAAAAACATCTATTTTAGAAGATGTAGATTTTGAACTGGAACTTATACATAAAGATGAAATCAATGTATCTTATATCTTAAAACTTTTAGGTGAAATAAAAGATGAAAAAGATGAAGAGAAAGTTAAAAAACAAAAAGAGAATATCTCTAATATCTTAAATAATAATCCACAACTTAGAAGTAAAAGAGAACTCATTGAACAGTTCATAAATGAAAATCTATTACAAATAAAAAATAGTGAAGATATAGAAGAAGAGTTTGAAAAGTTTTGGGATGAACAAAAAGAAAAAGCTTTTGAAGAGCTATGTAAAGAAGATAATCTTGATAATGAAAAAGTAAAAAAAGTAATAGATAATTATATCTATGATGAGAGAAAACCTCTTGCAAATGATATTGCACAAACTTTAAAAGTAAAACCAAAACTATTAGAAAGAAAAAAAATAGTTCCGAAAGTACTGGATAAAATTATTGGTTTTGTGGATAAGTTTTTTGAGAAGTAATATTAGAAAAAATTATACAAAACCTTAATTTTAGGTGTCATTTAATACCATTTAATGGCACCAAATTGAAAAAATGGAAATAGAAACCCCAGTATTTATGGTACTTAGTGGTATTAAGTAGGTTCATTTAGGGTTTCCTGCCAGGCGTACCATTATAAACCCTTATAAATAATACGATTTCAGTAGTTTTTATGAGGGTTTTTTTATGTCCAAAATTTAAAAATTCCACCTATTTTCACAACATCGTTGGAAAATATTATGTCAATATAGGGATGAGGTCTCTTCTAAATGATAAAATAATTTAAATTACTAGGGTGTAAAATATATTAAATCAAATCAAAACTATATTATTTAAAAGCATCTTCTACACTTTTTTGGAGAGTTGTTCTATCTAACTTTGCATATCTAAGAGTTGACTTAATATTTCTATGGTTTACTAGTTTTTGTATTGTAAATGTGGGTACTTGATTGATTGAGTGTTGAGCATTTCATAATTTTCTTTTTTTCTTAATTTCATTAAGTCATCATATTTTAAACTTTTATATTTTGAATGTTTAAAAAAAATCTTAGGTAAAGTTTGAAGTTTTCTCTGAACTTCTTTAAAAAATTTAAAATCAAAAATAGTATCTTTATCAATAAAATACTTTAAATAGTTTATTGCAGAATTATAACCTTTAACAGAAGCGTCTGAAATTTTATTAAAATTTTTTTTATGTTCTATATATTCTTTATAGTATTTATCTAAATTGATAAATATATCAGATTCTTTTTTAATAGGTTCTATTTGTGGTGTTTTTTGTATTATTTAAGTTGTTTCAACTTTTTTATTTGGAGTATGTATCTTAATAATATTTTCTAAATCTTTTTTAGTTGCTTGTTTAATTTCTCTAATACGATCATTTTTAGATTAACTATCTAAATTAGATTCATTTATCATATTCTTATTTTTTAAATAAGAATTTATCTTTTGCATTTTTTCTTCAATACTTTCATTACTATCTATAAAAAGATTTTAATCTTTCTAATATTTTATTTCTTAAAACTATACAATTATTTAAGTTATTACTATGTAAAGAAATTTTAAAAGGTATATTGTTTATACGTTTAGAAAAGTAGTAGTTATTCTTTCTTTTATAGAGGTATTTAGTATGTTGGACACTTTTGGTAAATGTTGGACATTTGTTGGACAAACAACAATATCTTTATTATTAAAGTTGTATAAAGTTGATAAGTAAGGGGATTTAAGACTATCTGGCAGAGAAGAAGGGATTCGAACCCTCGTTAGCTTTCACTAAACTTCGCTTCCAACGAAGCACCTTCGGCCACTCAGACACTTCTCTACTTTAGGAGGTTTATTATAACTAAAGATAGTTAAAAAACAGTAAAACCACAAATTCCAAAATTTAAGCCACAATTAAAGATAAACCCTTGACAATAAAGAAAAAACCCATTATAATCCCATCCACAAAACAAGCA
>Ga0193953_1001306_pt1 | contig 11660 bp, 9 predicted proteins | sample BB_4_MG_FD_140325 | JGI IMG/M metagenome (GOLD analysis project Ga0193953, IMG submission 140325) | Microbial mat bacterial communities from the Broadkill River, Lewes, Delaware, United States - BB_4_MG | ecosystem: Environmental > Aquatic > Freshwater > River > Microbial mats | place: USA... | reverse complement strand
TCTGGAATAAGTCCAAGTTTATTCCAAGCTTTTACAGCTGCTTTTTCAACTTCAAGCCATGCTGCATATCTAGCATGTTGAGTCCAATTATCACTCATCTCTTTTCGTGCGTATCTTTCTACCATTAAAAATCCTCTTGCATATATTTTTTTGTATTTTATCTAAAAGTTACTTTTATATAATATAGTTCCATTTTACTCACTACATTTAATAATAAAGTCTATTTTGGTATAATAACTACAATCTATAGTTATAAACTGTATAGGAAGTATCTTATGATAAAAATTATTTTAATCACTTTTTTTACTACACTCTTTTTTGCAAAAGAATTAATAACCCCTATACCCGATAAAATTGAACACCATAAAGAAAAAGCTACTTTAGGAAAAAAACTATTTTTTGATACTAAACTCAGCCAAGACAATACTATATCTTGTGCCTCATGTCATATATTAAATGATGGAGGGGATGATAATCTTCCCGTTTCTTTTGGTATTAATGGACAAAAAGGGACAAGAAATGCTCCTACTGTTTTAAATTCAAAATTTAACTCTGTTCAATTTTGGGATGGACGAGCAGCAAATTTAGAGGAACAAGCACATGGACCTATTCACAATCCTATCGAGATGAACTCTGATTTTGATGAAGTTGTAAAAAAACTCAAAAAAGATATTACCTATAGAGATCTTTTCAATAGTATTTACCCTACAGGCATTACAGGAGAAAATATAACGAATGCTATAGCAGAATATGAAAAAACCTTAATTACCCCTAACTCTCAATTTGATTTATATCTTAAAGGTGATAAATCAGCTTTAAATGAAGATGAACGTAATGGATATAAACTGTTCAAAGAGTATGGATGCATCTCTTGTCATAATGGCGTTAATATTGGTGGCAATTTAATGCAAAAAATTGGTATCTTAGAAGAATATCAAACTAAAGATTATGGACGATATAATGTAACAAAAAATGAAGAAGACAAATATTATTTTAAAGTGCCTACATTAAGAAATATACAGTTAACGTCACCTTACTTTCATGATGGACTCACGCCAACATTAAAAGAAGCAGTAAAAAAGATGTCCTATTATCAAGTTGGATATACTTTAACCGATAAAGAAACAGATGATATTGTAAAGTTTTTAAAAACACTTACAGGTAAAGTAAATTTTGATTAAAAAAATAAATAAACATAAACGGATTATAAATGTTATTATACTAGTTTCATTATTATTTACTTTAGCATACCTTATTAATAATGCAAGAATACAAAACAATAATTATTTTAAAATAAATAATACGATTCATAAACTTATTATGTTTAATAAAGATTTTAATTTATATCTCAAAAACTCTTTTAAATACAACAATTTTGATATCATCCAATCTAAAATTGAACAATCTAAAATCGAATTTAATGAACTTCAGAATAATCTCATTTTACATATTATAAAAAATGAAGCACTACACAAAAGTCACCTAAAACTTGCAAAAGATATAACCATAAAATATGAGTTAATGAATAGAACTAAGTCATATCGTGCTGTTTTAAACAAATCATATGTAATTGCTCAAAAAATTAAAACCTCAGGAATTAGTAAAAACTTAAATGAGTTATATTCTATTATAATGACCCTAGACAAAAATCCAGAAATTGACATAATTAAAGAGTTAAAAAATTTAGAAAAAATTGAAAAGAATTACTCAAAAAGAGAAGATGTTTATTTTTTAAAACATGCTAAAACAATTTTAACTTATCACATGAAACTTCTAAAATTAAATGAAACTTTAAATTCCCTACACATCGAAAAAGAACTTAAAATATTTAATAACCTTTATAGTGAATATTCATATTCTATTATCCAAACAGCTTACCTATCAATTATTATCATGTTTATTTTACTTATTTTCTCTATATTCTTTTATTTGTTTTACGATTATAAACTTGCACAATCTCAAAAAGAGCTAAGTAGATTTAGAAAAACTGTTGAAAATAGTGATAATATTGTTATTATTACTGATGCTAATGTTCAAATAAAATATGTAAATGCAGCATTTACAAAAACTACCGGTTATACAGCAGATGAAGTTATTGGGAAAGATCCTAAAATCTTAAATTCAGGTCGACAACCAAAAGAGTTTTATAAAGAGCTAAACGAAACTATTTATGCTGGGAAAAAATGGAGTGGACAATTTATCAATATAACAAAAAATAAAGAGCTCACCTATGAGAGTGCAACTATCTCTCCAGTATTTGATGAAAATGATAACATAATTGAATTTATCGCAATAAAGTCAGATATTACAAAAGAGACTTTAGGACAAGAGCAACTAATAAAAAAAGAGAAACTTTTGCTCCAACAATCAAAAATGGCAGCAATGGGAGAGATGCTTCAAAATATTGCACATCAATGGAGACAACCACTCTCACTAATCTCTACTGCATCTACAGGACTAATGGTCAAAAAAGAGTTAAACCTTCCAACAACAGTAGAGGAGGATATCTCAACACTCAATACTATCAATGATACTACTCAGTACTTATCTGAAACTATAAATGCTTTTAGAGATTTTTTTCAAACCCATAAAGAGAAAGTTAATTTTAACGTAAAAGATGTCTATTATAAAACACTTAATATTGTACAGTCAAAATTTAAAACTATGAATATTGAACTGTGTGAAAATATAGAAGATATTACAATTACAAACTTCGATAATGAACTCATTCAAGTTTTGATGAATATTCTTAACAACGCAAAGGATGTTTTAGAGTTGAGTCAAAACAAAAGAAAGTTAATTTTTGTAGATGTGCACGCTAAAAAAAACAAACTCTATATTCTCATCAAAGACAATGGTGGAGGTATACGGGAAAATATTATTAATAATGTTTTTGAACCTTATTTTACAACCAAACATAAATCACAAGGGACAGGTATAGGGTTATATATGTGTCAAGAGATTATAAACAATCACATGGAGGGAAAAATTTCTGTACATAACAGATCTTTTACCTATGAGGAAGTTACATATAAAGGTGCCGAATTTCAAATAATCCTCCCTTTATCATAAGAACAGTTATAACTAATTTAACATCTTAATTGATATGTAATATCTCCTGCTCCAACGCCTAATACTAGGCCTTCCTTGATTTCTCTTATTACATTGTTTCCTACATCTAGTAGTTCTATCATACCTTGAGTTGTATTTATTTTTGTACATAGAGTCGTATTGTAGTTTGTAAATTCCTTTGCAAAATCAATCTCTCTAATCTCTTCAGCAACACTCCATACAGGTAAGATTATAAGCTCATCGCAACCTTTAAAACACTCTTTAAATGCAGCTAAATTATCCATCGTTCGACTGTATTTATGTGGTTGCCAAATTATTATTTTTTTTGATAATTGCTTATATCTATTGTAAAGATTTACTGATTCAAATGTTGCTTTTATCTCTGTTGGGTGATGTGCATAATCATCTATAATAATCAAACTTTCACTTTTTTGAACAATTTCAAATCTTTTTTTAATACCTTGGTATTTTTCTAAATTCACTTTAATATCAGGAATACTCATAGATTGTGATGCAGCTAAAATAGCACAAGAAGCATCAATTGCAATATGTAAACCAAAGCCCCAAACTTCAAATTCTCCATAATCTTTTAGTGTGAATTTCGTAAAAGGTTCATCGTCTTTTAAAATAAACTCTATGTTTTTGATATCTTTTGAAGGGTAAAGGCGTACAGCATACCCTTTATAATTTTGCAGATATTCATCTTCTGCATTTATAACTCGAAGTTTTGCAATATCTAAAAATTTTGTATAGGCATCATAAAATCTTTTTTCATCATAATTATAATATTCCATATGTTCTGGTTCTGTATTTAATACTATCGAACAATAGGGATGAGAAAGTATAAAACTCTCATCACTTTCATCTGCTTCAAAAGCAAGTGTTTCATCAATATATCTAAAATTTGATCCAAACTCTTTACTAATAGCACCAATAATGGCAGAACTTTGAAGAATTGAACTTAAGATTGCAGTCGTAGTACTTTTACCATGTGCTGCGCATACACAATAGTTTGTAGTTTTTTGCATAATCACACTTAATGCTTCTTTTCTAGGAAGAAGTACTAGTTTTTGTTTTTTCGCCTCTTTTATCTCAACATTATGATTTTGTACTGCCGCACTATATATAACTAAATCTTGTCCAGAAATAGCTGATGCACATTGAGGTATAGTCACTTTTATACCCTCTTTTTCAAGCTCTTTTGTAATTGGTGTAGATTTTACATCAGAGCCTGTTACTGTATATCCTCTATATTGTAAAAAGCGTGCCAGTGCAGATAACCCTATCCCACCTATACCTATAAAATGTACTTTCATTATTTTAGAAGATGATTTAACTCTTCAAATTGTTTTTGAAGTAAATCTACATGTTTTGTTAAATACTCTTTCTTATCAAAATTGAAGTTCATGATAAAATACCCATATTTGTCATCTTCATAATTTTGCTCTTGGGAAACATTTTCATCATAATATGTATCCATATCAGAATCAAGTGCACAAGCTATCAGATGTACATTAAGAGCTTCTATTAAAAGTTCATCTTCACATATTTGTGTTAATATAAAAAATAATTCTCTTGCCCCTTTTAAGTTTCCCATACTCCATTTTTCTATTGCATGCTCATAAAAACTTCTTATAAAATAGATATCGTCACTATTTAAGCTTAATTTATTTTCAGATTTTAGTCTCTCTTCTATTTGATCAAAAGAAACTTTTAGAATCTCTTGATATACATTATGAACTCTCTCTTCATCTATATCTAAAACAAGAAGAGTATCAAGTACCTCATAAAGTCCAGATATGCTTTTTGATTCAATTACCTCTTTTTCACGGACATTAAGATACTCTAAGAAATCTGGGTTTGTTCTTGCTTCATGTAACTCTTCTGGTTTCATTTGTAATTTGTCCTTCATTATGCTTTATATCCATCTATAAAGTTTTTTAATCTTGTTAAAACTTCTTTAGTTTTTTCACTATTTTCAACTAAAGCTATCCTGATATAATTTTTACCTATTCCGTTTCTGCCTAAAAAACTTCCTGGTAAAACTTTGATATTCTCTTTTTTATAAAGTTCTTGAGTAAACTTTAGTTCATTTTCTACCTCTAGCCATATATAAAATGTTGCTTTTGGTATCTCAATTCCTAAAATCTCTTTTGCTAAAACAAAATTTTCTTTATAAATTTTTCTAAATACTTCTACATGTTTTTCATCGTTCCATGCAATTGCCGCTGTTTTTTGTAAAGGCAAAGGCAATGCACACCCTACATACGTTCTATACTTCATATACTCTTTTAAAATTAAAGCATCACCAGCTATAAATCCACTTCGTAAACCTGGAGCACTACTTCTTTTTGAGATAGAATTTAAAACTAAACAGTTTTTATATTCACTATTTCCTACTGAGACACAAGCCTCTAATAAAGAAACCGGTTTATCCTTTTCATCAAAATAAAGTTCGCTATAACACTCATCATTGATCAATACAAAGTCATATTTTAAGGCATTTTCTACCCATTTTGAAAGATCTTGTTTTGAAATTATGGCACTTGTAGGATTACTTGGGTAGTTTAAAATTACTAAATCAGCCTCTTTCATCTCTTTGTCAGATAAACTAACTAAATAGTTATTCTCTTTTGTCATATCCATATGAAGTACTTTTGCATTACAAGCAATTGCTGCACCTTCATAAATTTGGTAAAAAGGATTTGGGTATGCTATTGTTGCATCTTTTTTTCCAAAAAGTAAAAACTGAGGAAAGTTAAATAAAACTTCTCTTGTTCCAAATGTTGGGATTATTTGATCATTAGAAACATCTACATTAAATCTATTTGAAATAAAATTTCTCATCGATTCTTTTAAAAAATCTTCCCCTGAACTTTTTGGATATTTATTAAGTAACGAAGTTGTATTTTTCAACTCCTCTTGTATAAAATCAGGTGTGTTAAATTGTGGTTCACCAATTGTTAAACTACTTAATTCATAAGCATCATTTGGCGTAATATTTTCTAAAAGTTCATTTAATCTTTCAAATGGATATTTTTCAAAATTGTGCAAAGCAATTCCTTTATATAATATACGCGATTATACCAAATGAAAGTTTAAATTTTATGTATGTATCCAGTATATGGCTCCACTGCTATTGATATGGATTCCTCTTTTTCATTAAATAATTTTATGACACATTGATTTTGTATCTCTTTTATATTTGTACCTAACTGTGAATATATCTTTCCATCAAATCCAAAACTGATTTGCCCTATAGTACTAGTTGTATTACAGTTCGTACTAATTTTAGTGATACCATATTCTTTTGTTAATAAAACATATTTACTTTTATCATTTAATAAATCTTTTCTACACCCATTAGAATAGAGATATTTACTATTAAGTGGGTCTTTTAAGGTATCAGTTTTTTTAAAATGTGCTGTACCACCATGCATATCACTATACACATTATAATACAAACCACCAACTTTTTTTTCACAGTTTAAAAATTTTAAAGTCCATCGTTTTCTTTGCCATTCTAAATCTTTTATATCGAACTTATTATCTATATGTGCTATATATCTTGTGTAGTTTAGATATAAAATAATTTTATCTGCAGCTAAGTTTAATTTTGAAATTTGTTGTTTAGGGATACTTTGTATTGCAATTATTGATAAAATTATAACTACAAATAAAATCTCTAAAAGTGAAAAAGAGCTTTTATTTTTTTTGATTTTCTAACTCTCGTAATTTGTCTTTTTTACTTTTACGTTTCCCTTTAACAGGTGCCGTACCTTTTTGTTTTTCAATAAATGTACCTATAAGTTCAAATCCCTCTATCTCCTCTTTTGTTAAAGATATCTCTACTTTTTTCTCTATAAGATTAAAGTGTTCCATATCTTCTAATCCAATAAAAGATATCGCCGTTCCTAGTTTTCCTGCACGTCCTGTTCGTCCAATTCTATGGATATAATCAGCACTTCCTCTTGGTAGATCAAAATTGATAACACAATCGATATCATCTACATGTAAACCACGACTAGCAATATCTGTAGCAAATAGTATTCTAATTTTGTTCTCTTTAAACTCATCAAGTGTAAAGTTTCTATCCTCTTGAATTAAATCTCCATGAAAAGAATCAGCTAAAAAACCATTTTTACGAAATTTGTTTGCAATATTATCACTCGATCTTTTGCTTGATACAAAAACCAAAACCTTTTTCCATTTATGTATTCTCAAGAGTTGTTGTAAAAGAGCATTTCTATTCTCTTTATTTACTTTTATTGCACGTTGAGATATATTTAATACTGTGCGTTCCTCATTTTCAATCTCAACAGTAATTGGTGTTTGTGTTATCTTTAAAGCTATATCTAACATTTTTTGAGGATAAGTTGCAGAAAATAAAAGATTTTGTCTTACTTTTGGAATCTTTTTTAAAATCAAATCTAACTCTTCTGCAAAACCTAAATCAAGCATTTTATCTGCTTCATCTAAAACAAAATATTCTATATGAGTAAGGTCAATTTGCTTTTTATCGATAATATCAAGTAATCTTCCAGAAGTCGCTACTACAATATCAACACCTTGCTGTATTTGTAAAAGCTGATCTCCGATACTTTCTCCACCTATTACTGTAGCTATTTTAGGTTTATGTGTAAAATGTGTAGTAAAACTCTTTATTGTGTTTGTTACTTGGATTGAAAGTTCTCTCGTTGGTGTTAAAATCAATATTTTAATTTTTGCTTTTTTAACAATAGCTTGCTGTTGCCACAAATGAAGAAGCGGTAAAACAAAACTAGCAGTTTTCCCACTTCCTGTTTGTGCTTTTGCCATGATGTCATGTTTTGCCAAGACTAAAGGGATAACTTTTTCCTGCACTGGAGTAGTAGTTTGGTAGCTATTTGTTACCAGTGCTTCTAATAACTCTTTAGATAAATTTAATTGATTAAAATTCATCTATAAATCCTCAAGTTTAGATTCATACTCTTCAAGTATGGTATCGAGCTTTTCTTGAGCAATCTCAAGTTTTTCAAAACTCTCCTCTATCTCTTTTTCATAGTTTGTTACATCTCTTGATAAGTCTATAACTTGACTATTATTACCTTCATTTGATGCAATTATTAGTTTTTCATGAAGCATTTCAACTAACTCTTCATTTTTCATAATAATATTTTCTAATTTTTCAACCTCTTTTTTTAAAGGAGATGTAAGTTTACTTCTTTCTTGAATCAGTGCACTTCGAAGTTTTTTATTCTCTTTTTTATTGACTTTTGAAGTTTCTACCTCTTTTTTATCCTCTTTAATATCAGCTTCCGTTTCATCATCCCAACCTATTTTTTCAAGAAACTCATCATAGTTCCCATCAAAATAGGTAGCTTTATCTTTAGCAAAAACGATTAATCTATCACACACACGTCGTAAGAGCTCTTCACTATGTGTTACTATAATAGCAGAACCCTCAAAGTTCTCAATGGCAGTTGTAAGCGCATCAATGGAATCCATATCAAGATGATTTGTGGGCTCATCTAAAAACAGAAGATTTACTTCTCTAGCAATAATTTGTCCGAGCATAACCCGACTTTTTTCTCCACCTGAAAGTAAAGAGATACTTTTCTTAGCATTTTCTCCTGTAAACATCATCGAACCACAAATATTTCGTACTGTTGCTTCTGGTAATTTTGGATTTCCTAAATAAATTTCATCCATAATATTGTTTTTTGGATTAAGGTGAGAGATATTTGTTTGACCAAAATGTCCAACCTCTGTTGTCCCATGATAATCAACAATTCCTGATAGTTGTGTAAGTTCACCTGCTATAGTATTTAATAAAGTTGATTTACCTTTACCATTTTTCCCTATTATCCCTATAACTTCACCTTTTTTAAGGGTAAATGAAACATCTTCGAAAAGAATATTATCACTAGAATAACCAAATTTTAAATTCTTTATATCAAGTAATACCTTTGCTGGGGTATCTTTAAAATTAAAATTAAATTTGAGTGTTGCATCAAAATTAAGATCATCCATAAGATCCATTTTTTCTAAAAGTTTCACTTTTGATTGTGCTTGTGCTGCTGTTGAAGCTCGTGCCTTATTTTTAGCGATAAACTCCTCCAGCTCTTTTACTTTTTTATCTTGTGACATTTTTTGTTTTTCATATAACTCATCATCACTTTTCAGTTGCTCATAAAATTTGTGTGTATCACCTTTTATAATACTCAAGCTTTTTCTATTTAATCCCATCGTATGTGTTGTAACTGCATCCATAAAATCTCTATCATGAGTGATAATAATCACTTCTCCATCGAAAGATTTTAAAAATGATTTTAACCATCGTAAAGACAAGATATCAAGATAGTTTGTTGGCTCATCAAGTAACAATAAATTTGGTTCAGTGATAAGTAATTTTGCTAAATTTATACGGATTTGATATCCCCCAGAAAATGAGAGTGGATTTTTTTGTAAATCTTCATTATCAAAACCTAAACCAAAAAGTATTTTTTCTACTTTATATACACTAAATTTATCATCTTCTGCTAATGCTAAGGATACCTCATCAAGAAGTGTTTTCTCATGAAACTCAAGATGTTGCTTGAGAGCTCCTATTTTATAGTTTTTAGGGATACTTAATTCACCATCATCATAAAATTCTTCACCTAAAATAAGTTTGAATAATGTTGATTTTCCAGTTCCATTTCTACCTACTAATCCTATCTTTTGTCCACTATTCATTCGTAAATTTACATTTGTAAATAACTCTTGTGTTCCATATCTTTTCGCTAAATTTGTTAGTTGTATCATTATTCTCTTTTTCTATTTTGTTTGGGATAGTATGAGTTTAAATTCATTTACTTTTATAAGATAGTATTTTTTTATCAACTTATGTTTATACATAATATTAATCTCTCTGTCATTTAAACCAACTTTATCTTCACTCAGTAACATATTTTTGTTTTCTTTTATTCCATAAAACTTTAGACGTAAAGCTAAACTCATATCTTTTGTAGAGACACCTTCTATATTTAACTCTTTTAATTCATTTGCTAACTCTTTGGCCACATAATGTGCATTCGCAACATGTGATTCTGGATCTTTTAAAAATAGATAAAATGACTTATTAAAAATAAACAATAAAAAGCTTACTAATAAAACACCTAATGTAATCCGTATCATTATATAATGAAGAGTTCTAAACTCTTTTAATCTCACTCTTAAACTATGTATAAATAGTCTTACCATTATTGGAATAGATATCACAACAAAAGGTGCAAAGTCATCTATAGCTATTTTTTGTCTTAAAGAAAACAGTAAAGATAATCCTAGTGCAGTGATAGAGATATACCAATATAAATCCTTTTCCCATTTTATCCCTATTCTATATAAAGAGTATAAAAAATAGATAAACAATACAGGAGAAAATATTGTTGCATATATTGCAAATGTATCTAAAAAATACCCTTTTGGTGTACCATCTACTCTAAAACCATACAAACTCATAGATAAACCAAATAGGGTAAGGGAAACAAACAATAGAGTATTATCTTTTTTATTGAGAGAATAAAAAAAGAGTGCCAAAAATAAAATCGCAAAGGAGTTATCGATAAATAAAAATAAAAATAAAAGTAAATAATGTTCTTTTTCTCGTAATTTATAAAGGTATAGATACAGAAGTGTTCCAAATATAACTATAATTGATTCATTTACGAGTAAAGCAGCACTATTCACACCTGGTAATAGCATAAAAATAAAAATACTTATGAACCTATCTCTTTGTAAACGAAAATAGTCATCTGTTAAGAGATAAAGAATAATCGCACTACCAATATAAAAAAAGATAAATGGTAATCGTAAAGCGTAATCATTTTGACCAAATAAACCTGTAGAGAAGTGTGTTAATAAATATAGGGGCGTATAGCTTTGATTAAAAAATATATCTGCTTCTTTTTCTGAAATACTATATTGACCTATTACCCATACTAAAACAATAGTATGAAATATCAGTAATCCAATAAAAAGAATATTATATTTATTTAATTTCATTTGTCAACTAGAGTTTTAAAAAATTATCCAACATCTCATGTCCATATTCACTCATAACTGATTCAGGGTGAAATTGTACACCATACACATTTTTATCTTTTATACGTAAAGACATTATCTCATCATCATCCATACTTTTTGATGTAACGATAATATTAGAAGGTAGATTGTTTTTATTTACTGTAAGAGAATGATATCTTGTTTCTGTCATCTCTTTAGGTAAGTTCTTAAAGATAAGATCATCACAAAGAACTTTTATTTTAGATGTTTTACCATGCATCATAATTGGAGCTTTAATAACCTCTCCTCCAAATACTTGCGCAATACTTTGATGTCCTAAACAAATACCCAAAATAGGCACAGTATCAGCAAACTCTTTAATCACAGCTAGGCAAACTCCAGCTTCATTTGGTGTTGCAGGTCCTGGAGAAATTATGATTTTTTCTGGATTTAAAGCTTTTATCTCATCTACTGTTAATTCATCATTTCTGATTACTTTTAAATCAGCTCCTAGTTCTAAACAGTATTGAACAACATTGTATGTAAAACTATCATAATTATCT
>Ga0193953_1001304_pt1 | contig 11668 bp, 9 predicted proteins | sample BB_4_MG_FD_140325 | JGI IMG/M metagenome (GOLD analysis project Ga0193953, IMG submission 140325) | Microbial mat bacterial communities from the Broadkill River, Lewes, Delaware, United States - BB_4_MG | ecosystem: Environmental > Aquatic > Freshwater > River > Microbial mats | place: USA... | reverse complement strand
CTTTTTTTATTACTCAGGCTGCTGCAGGTGCTGATCATGGCTTGTATTTACGAGTTTTTGGTAGCAAAGGCGGTTTGGAGTGGCATCAGGAGCAGCCAAACCAGCTATTGGTGCGTCGCATTGGGCAGCCTACTCAGTTATTGCAAAAGGGTGGGCCTGGTTTGCACGAAGCGGCTAATCGGGTTTCACGAATTGCAGTAGGACATCCGGAAGGCTACCGTGAAGCGTTTGCTAATTTGTACACTGATTTGGCCGAAGTCATCATTGCGCAAAAAACCGGTGTGAAAGAAAACCCCTTGGCCCGCTACTTTCCTGATATAGAAGATGGAGCGCAAGGCGTGGCGTTTGTGAGAGCCGCTATTAACTCGCACCAAAAGAATGGAGAGTGGGTGAGTCTTGCGTCTAATGCCTAGCCGCTATTGGCCTGTTACGAGGTGTGCTTTTGCGGTGCTTTGAGCGTGCCTCGTTCTATGAGTTTGCAAGGCAGTAGGCGCGTTTCGGTGGGTAGATTTGGCTCCTCAATGCGCTTAATAATAATGTCTACAGCGGCTGTCACCATTTCTTTGATTGGCTGTTTGATTGTCGTTAAGTTGTAGGCGTTCCATGAAGCCATCGACATATCATTAAAGCCTAGGACGCCGAAATCTTCTGGGCATTTTTTACCTAGATCCCTTGCCGTGTCTAGTGTGGCTATCGCTAAGATATCATCGCCACAAAAAATGGCTTCTAAACTAGGGTTTTGTTCTAGTAATTCTAATGCTTTCTGCTTGCCCGCTTCGTATGAGTAAGTTTCACAATGTTCGATTGCAACCAGCTTGAGCTTATGGGCTTTTAGCGTTTCTATAGCGCTTTGTTTACGGTCAATGGTGGTGGTTGCATTCATAGGTCCGCCTAAAAATGCAATTTTTTTATAACCGCGATCGATTAATAATTCGATAGCCATTTTGCCGCCATTATAATTATCAGCCGTAACCGTATTAATTGAGTCGCTATGGCTAGACCGGCCAAACATGATAGCAGCAGGGAGTTTTGCCTTTTCGCATACTTCAGCGAAAATAGTAGGCAGCACAGAAGATAAAAACAATACGCCGTCAACGCGGTATTGAAGTAGCCGCTCTAATACGTCTTCGGGTTTGGACTCTGTTGTTAGGTTTTCAATCAAGGATCGATAGCCTCTTGATTGGAGTTCTTTAGTGATTAGGTCGAGTACTTCAATAAAGGCTGGATTTTCAAAGTTGCTAGAAATAACACCCATTAGCCGCGTGCGATTGGTCATCAGTGATTGGGCTAAGATGTTTGTTTTATAGCCTAGCTCGTTAGCGGCTGCTTCTATTTTTTTTCGTGTTTTTTCTGAAACGCTTGCTCCCGGCGTAAAAGCTCTTGAAACGGCCGATAATGAAACGCCTGCTTTGTCAGCGACTTCTTTTTGAGTGATGTGTTTATATCGGCTTTGGTCCATAGGTCACCTGTAATAAGTTGGGCGATGCACGGGTTTTCTATCGTGCAACCCTTTGTTTAATAATACATTCCAGTTTGGATAAAGGCTATTTTTACAGAAGATTAAGTTATTTCTGGATTAGCTTTTAGCTCTGTTTTTCGTGCGTGGTCATACGCTGACTTTTATTTTTATTGTCTTTATAAACTATAGATTAAAAGTTTATTAAATACTTTTTGCAAGCGCTTGCAAAGCGTATTTCATATTGTTAATCTTCAGGTAAGCGGTTTCTGTATAGCTGGGAATCGCGGATCCTTATTCATCAATAAAAACAAAAAAGGACTGGATGCAATGATCAAGAAAACTCTATTAGCTGCTTCTGTTATCTGTTCGATATCGAGCTTCGCCATAGCAGACTCCTACGTTATTGGCGCTCCTATGCCAAGCTTTGCTGATAAATGGTTAAGTTACCTGTTTGAAGGTGTTAGCGATTTTGATGCTGAGCACGATAACGTCGATATTAAACTGACGGATGCAAATGAAGATCCGAGCAAAATGCTAAATGATGTGGATAATTTTATTGATGCTCAAGTGTCGGCGCTGCTCGTTGTTCCTACTGATGTGGCTATTGTGAAACCCATCGCTAAAAAAGCGAGTCGTGCGGGTATTCCATTGGTTATAGTCAATCGCCTTCCCGATAGTGACACCATGGATAATGTGGACGCCTATGTGGGTTCAGAGTCGATTCAAGCAGGCATTATCCAGGCGGAAAGTATCGTTGGAATGCTGGATGGTAAGCCTGGCAATGTGGCGATTTTGATGGGCGTTTTAGGGCATGAAGCTCAAATAAACAGAACCCAAGGCAATAAACAAGTTTTCGATAAACACCCCAATATTAAAGTCGTGGCCGAACAAGAAGGGCGCTGGGATCGTGCCAAAGCTCTGCAAATTACAGAAGATTGGCTGCAGGCAAACCCGGATATCAATGTCATCGTTGCTAACAATGATGAAATGGCCATTGGCGCTTTGTTAGCTGCTAAAAAAGCAGGGAAAACAGATGCTGATCTTATTATTTCAGGCGTGGATGCAACGCCAGATGCGCTCGAATATTTAGGTAATGGTTTAGATTCTACTGTTTTTCAGAGTGCGAAAGGCCAAGGATATAAAGGGGCAGAAATAGCTTATAAGTTAGCACAAAAAGAAGAAGTCCAGAAAATGAATTGGATAGACTTCGAACTTGTAAAAGAAAGCCAAAAAGAAGCGTACTTATCTCAATATTAAATAAGTGTTAACGGCTTTTTTGCCATTAAACGCCAAGGTCGCTATTGATTTTTATTTAACGAATGAATGCCTTTTATAAGCAGTATTCAATAAGCGACCTTTCTATTTTATAACGCTATTAATAAAAATAATTAGGCTTATGAATAACTCAGATTGCATATTAGAAATGATTAATGTGAGTAAAACCTTTCCGGGAGTTAAAGCGCTGGATCAGGTTAACTTATCAATCAAAAAAGGCAGTATACATGCGCTAATGGGAGAAAATGGCGCAGGCAAATCAACATTAATGAAAATCCTATATGGGCTTTATACGCCGGATGCAGGCGGAGACATTTTCTTTGATGGTCAGCCGTTTACTCCAAAAGCCCCCATTGATGCTATCCGGTTGGGTTTGGCTATGGTTCCTCAAGAGATAAGCCCTTCTGCCAACCTTTCTGTTGCTGCTAATTTTTATTTGGGGCGCGAGATTAAGAAAGGCATTTTGATGGATCAAAATGCCATGAATAATCAAACTAATAAAATTTTAGATGAGCTCGGAATCCCCATGAGTGTGGAAACACTTATGCAGGATGTTTCCGTCGCTAAAGCGCAATTGTTGGCTATTGCTACGGCTGTCTCCTACAACGCCAAGCTCATTATTATGGATGAGCCAACAACGGCATTAACCGAATCAGAAGTGCATCAGTTGTATCGAATTGTCAAAAAGGTACAGCAGCGCGGTATAGCCATTATCTATATCTCTCACAAGTTAGGTGAGGTTTTTGAGCTATCAGATGAGGTATCGGTGATTCGTGATGGGCAGTATATCGGAACTAAAAAGACGACTGACATTAGTAAAGAAGAACTCATAAATATGATGGTTGGTCGTGAAATGGACGAAATGTTCCAGCGCGAAGATGTCACGATCGGAGAAACGTTGCTGGACGTTCGCCATTTGAGTTTACCTGGTAAGTTTGAAGATATTAGTTTTACTGTTCGTAAAGGAGAAATTTTCGGTATTGCTGGCCTAGTTGGCGCGGGTCGTAGCGAGGTCGTTGAAGCCATCTTTGGTTATAAAGCGGCTAAAAGTGGCGAAATTCACCTGCATGGTGAGCAAATTGATATTCGTAAACCTTCCGATGCTATACAGCATCGCATTGGTTTTGTAACAGAAGACCGGAAATTAACAGGCTTGATGTTAAACATGAGTGTTACCGACAACATGATCATGCCTGAACTGCACCCTTACGAAAAAAATCACCTTATTTCTGAATCGTTAGCCAGTGATGTGGCTAACACGATGAAACAGCAGTTACGTATAAAAACGCCAACGGTGGATACCATTATCGGCAACTTATCGGGCGGGAATCAGCAAAAAGTGCTCATTGCTCGTTGGTTGTTGTTAGAGCCTGAAATTCTGATTTTAGATGAACCCACTAAAGGTATCGATATTGGTGCCAAAGCCGAGATCTACAAATTAATTGTTGAATTAGCGCGCCTAGGTAAAGCCATCATCATCGTTTCTTCCGAAATGCTAGAGCTCCTGTCGCTAAGCGATCGTGTAATGGTCATGGCGGAGGGACGAGAGGTAGGCATTGTTGATCGAGAAAATGCAACACAAGAGTTGATCCTAGAAATGGCAGCCGGTGGTGATGTGCCAGCGGTACAAGAACAAGAAATGGCATCTCAATGTCAGATTAAAGGAGTGGCATGATGGTTAAGGCAATGGCTGCAACAGTGCGAAAAACACACTACACCGAGATTCTTAATAAGTATGGAATGCTGCTTATTCTGGTTTTATTGTTCGCCGCTTTATCGATAAAAATTGAAGGGTTTGCATCCTTACGCAATGTGTTCAGTATTTTGGAACAAGTTTCCATGTTCGGGATTATTGCGATAGGTGTGACTTTTGCGATAGTCACTGGCGGTATCGATCTATCTTCGGGGGCTGTAGTGGCGTTAGCTTCCGTTGTTGGGGCTACTATTGTGACTGGTAGTGAAGGCTATGGCATGGCTATTTTTGCTTTTGGAGCAGCCATGTTTGTGGGCAGTATTTGTGGGCTTATTAACGGTTCGATTACTGCTTTTGGACGAATCCCTCCTTTTATCGCCACGCTCGGCATGATGACGATGGCGCGCGGTGTCGCTCAGTTAGTGAGCAACGGCCGGCCTATTGATGCAAGCTCTGATGCTTTTACCTCAATTGGTGATGGTTCGGTTTTTGGGGTACCCGGGCTTGTAGTTATATATGTCATTGTGGCTGTGGTTTGTCACATTATGATGAGCCGCATGACCTTTGGTCGCCATGTCTTCGCGATTGGTGGCAACGTTAATACCGCTAGAATCTGCGGCGTTAATGTTGAGCTTACCTTACTTAAAGTTTATGTGTTGGCGGGTGCTTTGGCAGGGCTAGCTGGAGCGATGCTGACCTCACGAGCTTATGCTGGCAACCCTACATTCGGCAACATGTGGGAATTGGATGCGATTGCTGCCGCTGTAATTGGCGGCACGTCGCTGGCTGGCGGTGTGGGCTCTGTTCCTATGTGTATTGTTGGTGCGTTGATTATCGGCGTGATGAATAAAGGCCTAAATATGCTGGGAGTAGACCCTTACTGGCAGCAAATCATCAAGGGCATGATCATTATCGGTGCCGTGTTATTAGATGCTCAAAAACGCAAGAAAGCTTAATCAATAGCTTCATAATTTCATTATCCATTTAAGAATAAAAAGAGAAATATTATGAATACAGTCCGTCTAACTGTAGCGGAAGCGCTTGTAAAATATTTAGTGGCCCAGCACATAGAAATTGATGGGCAAGTTCAACCACTGTTTGGCTGTTCATTTGCAATTTTTGGACATGGGAATGTGACTTGTCTAGGGCAGCAGCTGAAAAATGTGGAAGATCAGCTACCGACCTGGCGAGGTCAAAATGAGCAATCCATGGCTATGGCCGCGGTAGCTTATGCGAAGGCAAATAATCGTCAACGGATAGGCATTGCGGCCACATCGATCGGCCCTGGTGCCACTAACATGGTTACTGCTGCGGGTATTGCGCATACTAATCGCTTGCCACTATTGATGCTTTCTGGTGATGCGTACACTAGCCGTTTACCCGATCCAGTACTACAGCAGACAGAGCATTTTCATGCGCCGTCCATTACAGCCAATGACACCTTTAAAGCGGTAACGCGCTATTGGGATCGTGTGATTCATCCTGCTCAGTTATTGCAGACGTTACCTTTAGCAATAGATACGTTGCTAGACCCCGCTGACTGTGGCCCAGTTTTCCTTGGCTTGCCGCAAGATGTTCAAGGTATGGCATTCGATTATCCCACACGTTTTTTTGAAACGAAGGTTCATCGTATTCGTCGTCCTCAACCCGAAATGTGCGATTTGGAAGCTGCCGCTGACATTTTACGTGCCGCTAAAAAGCCGCTTGTGATTAGCGGGGGCGGTGTTCATTACTCACGGGCAACTGACGTGTTAGCCTCGTTTATTGAAAACCATCAAATTCCAACCGTAGAGACCATTGCTGGTCGTGCTTCTCTCCTGCAAGAACATCCTTTAAATGGTGGCCCTATCGGAGCGACCGGCTCTGATTCGGCAAACTATCTGGCTGCACATGCGGATGTAGTGTTGGCGGTTGGCACGCGTCTACAAGATTTTACGACAGGCTCTTGGTCGGTATTTAGAAACCCTAATCTAAAAATTATCAGTATTAATGTGGGCCGAACAGACGCCATTAAGCATTTAGCCATGCCTGTCGTGGCAGATGCCAAAGATACCTTGGTGCAACTCGATGCTGTTTTAGGCGATTGGAAAAGCGATACCGAATGGGCGGCTACCGCGCAGTCGCAAGCGAGCGAGTGGAAGGCATTATGCCACCAGAGAGCTGAAGTGATGGGCGATGAAATGGCATCCTATGCGCAGGTGGTTGGTGCTGTTAATCGTGTGGTTGAGCCCGGAGACACCGTTTTAACCGCCGCAGGGGGCTTGCCTGCGGAGCTCAATATGAACTGGCAAAGCCAGCAAATAGGCAAGTTTGATATTGAGTTTGGTTTTTCGTGTATGGGGTATGAAATAGCTGGAGGGTGGGGAGCCAAAATTGCTAATCCAGACAACGATGTTGTTGTTTTAGTGGGCGACGGCTCCTACATGATTCTGAATTCTGACATTTATAGCTCTGTGTTAACCGGTCACAAAATGATTGTCATTGTGTGCGATAACGCTGGCTATGCGGTTATCAACAAGTTGCAAAACAACACAGGCAACGATTCGTTTAACAATCTTTTGGAAGACTGCCGTCGGCCCGATGGTGAGTTGGCTCGTGTCGATTTTGCTAAGCACGCTGAAGCTCAGGGCGCTATCAGCGAGAAAATTAGCAACATGCAGGAGTTTGATGCGGCATTTGCGCGCGCCAAAGCCGCTGATCGCACCTCCGTTATCGTTATTGATATTGATCCAACCAAATGGTCTAGCTGCGATTGCTGGTGGGAAGTAGGTCTACCAGAAATAGCACGAACAGAAAAAGTAGAAAAAGCAGTCGCTAAATTTAGCGAAGGTCGAGCACACCAACGCCCAGGCGTATAAGGAGAATAATAAAATGTTTAATGAAGAAATGCGTTCTGAACAACCTATTCGTTGGGCAATGGTTGGCGGCGGTCGTGGCAGCCAAATTGGCTATGCTCATCGCTCCAGTGCTACCCGAGACGGGCACTTCACATTAGTTGCCGGAGCATTTGATATTGATGCTGAGCGTTGCCGCGATTTTGGGACAAACTTGGGGCTTAATCCTGAGCGTTGCTATGCCGATTATCAAACAATGTTTGCTGAAGAGGCAAAGCGTGAGGACGGCATTCAAGCGGTTTCCATCGCAACGCCTAATTCCACACATTACGCTATTTCGAAAGCGGCTTTAGAATCCGGTTTACACGTGGTGTGTGAAAAGCCTGTGACCTTCACGGTAGCTGAAGCCGAAGATTTAAAACGTATCGCGCAGGAGCATGGCCGTATTTTTGGGGTTATGTATGGTTACACTGGGTTCCAAATGGTGCACCAAGCGCGAGAAATGATACAGCGCGGTGATATTGGCAAGGTCCGCGTTATTTCTATGCAATTCGCCCATGGTTTTCATAGTGAAGAAGTCGAAAAGGATAACCCTGGCGCTAAATGGCGCATGAACCCTGAAGTCTCGGGGCCAACGTACGTGTTGGGAGATATAGGCACACACGCCTTTTACATGGCACAGCTCATGACTGGCTTGGATGTTGAACGTTTGTGCTGCACACGCCAGAGTTTTATTGCCTCAAGAGCGCCTCTAGAAGACAACGCTCATGTCATGATGCAATTTTCAAATGGCGCAGTGGGTACTTTATGGGCAAGCGGTGTTAATGCCGGCTCTATGCATCAGCAAAAAATACGTATCGTCGGCGAAAAAGCAAGCATCGAATGGTGGGATGAGCGGCCTAATCAGTTAAATTTTGAAGTGCAAGGCGAGCCAGCACGCGTGTTAGAGCGCGGTATGGGTTATCTCCATAACGACGATTCAGCCGTGAGTAGCGATCGCATAGGTGGAGGCCATGCCGAAGGCTTCTTTGAGTCGTGGGCCAACCTTTACAGCCGATTTGGTACGGTTATGAAGGCTGCCAACAGGGATGATCAAGCTACCGTTGCTGCAACCTGGTTCCCAGGTATTGATGCTGGTATTGAAGGGGTCAGATTACTCGAACGCTGTGTAGAGTCTGCTGATAATGATGCTCAGTGGGTGAAGTACTATGAGTAAGCTGTCTATCCCAACTAGTCGCTCTCTCGATGTGATCTGTTTAGGACGTGCGGGTGTTGATTTATATGCCAGCGAAGAGAACGTCGACCTGACCAATGTATCAAGCTTTGATAAACATGTGGGCGGATCGCCCGCCAATATCGCGGTAGCTTTGTCTAAACTGGGGGCTAAAGCCGGAATCATTAGTTGCGTATCAGACGACGGTTTAGGGCATTACGTATGCGACTATTTACGCCGCTTAAACGTGGATCTCCAAGGCATGTTGGTAGACAACAAAGGATCCAGAACCAGCTTGGCAATTACAGAAATGAAAGCTTCGAATTGTGAGGTGGTTATCTACCGCAATAACGCGGCTGATCTGACGCTATCAATTGAGCACATTGATAAGGCTTACATAGCGCAATCAAAAATCCTGCTGATTTCAGGTACGGCGTTATCGTCCAGCCCATCTCGCGAGGCTACGCTAGCGGCGATTCGTTACGCGAGAGAAGCAGGCACTCTGGTTGTCCTAGATGTTGACTATCGTGCTTATTCTTGGCGCTCAGAAGAAGACTCCTCTTTGTACTATCAAATGGCTGCGAGTATGTCGGATGTCGTGATAGGTAATCGCGAAGAGTTTGATGTGATGGAGGCTTTGGATAGAGATTCCGTTAAATCGGACGATGATCAAACCGCTGCGCGTTATCTCCAAGGAGCGACTCAAATACTCATTATAAAAGCCGGTGAGCTTGGCTCCACTGTGTATACCCGAGATGGGCAAAAGTTTGCTCAGGGAATTTACCCCGTGGAGGTTAAAAAGCCATTTGGAGCCGGTGATTCGTTTGCTGGTGCCTTCATGTACTCAATCCTGCAAGGGTACGACTTACAAGAGAGCGTGAAGATGGGGTCTGCCTCAGCGGCGATCAATGTGTCCCGAAAAACCTGTACAGATGCTATGCCGACGTTGGATGAGTTATTGAGCTTTATTGCAGTGCGTGAAGCGGCTTAATCCTGACCAGAGCAGGGTGCAGGTCGCGTATTACGTAGTCATTAGGCTAACAGCACCCCGCTTTTATTGATAAAAATTTTGAGTGAGACACACATTATGGGCAAACATATTCCAGCTTATGACAACAAGAATGAACCAATTATTGATGTAAACGACGACACAACGCCGCTTATCTATTTTAACCAAGTGTTTTTAGAAAAAGGTGAATCGTACCAATACCAACTCGACGGCTATGAAACAGCCGTGGTGTTAGCGGGTGGCACCTGTTCGATCAGCGTAGATGATAAGGTCTTTACCGATATCGGTAGGCGCAAAAACGTGTGGGATGGTAATCCGGCAGCGGTGTACGCACCTTTAGGTGCTTCGGTAACGGTTACCTGCACGTCTGAGAATGCGGATGTAATGATTGCGGGCGGTCGCTATGAAGAGGCACTAGAGGCGTTTGAGGTAAAACCAGAAGACAGTGATCAAGTTCAATACGGTAGTGATGATACAAAAACGCATCGCAAAATTAAGCATATATTAGGGCAAAAAAATGCCGACAAACGTGGCCGCTTGTTAGTCAGTGAGCTGTTTACGGTGGGGGCTGGTGGTTGGTCGGGTTTCCCCGCCCACAAGCATGATACGGAACGAGGCACTGATGAAACACGATACGAAGAGGTTTACCAATTTAGGTTTAACCCAGACCAAGGCTTTGGTGCTCAGTTTTTGTATGAGCACGAAGATGATTTAGGGCCTGTTTATCATATTAAAAACCGCAGTGTTATCGCGATTGATAAAGGGTATCACCCCTGTGTCGCAGCACCGGGTTATGAAATGTACTACTTCACCATTATTGTGGGTGAGCATTCTAAATCACTGATTCAACACTTTGATCCGCACCATGAGTATCAGGTTCATACCATACCCGGTATCAAGGACATGATTAAAAAATTTAAATAGGGGGTGTTGGAATGCTAGTCACGCTAAATGATATTTTGCCCGCAGCCGCTAATTCTGATTATGCCATACCCTGCTGTAATGTATTTGGATATGAGGAAGGGCGCGCTATTGTAGAAGCGGCTGAGTCGTTAAACAGCCCTATAATTTTAGCGGCGAATAAAGACATGGTCGATTTTATGGGGGTGGAGGCGTTAGCTAAAATGCTGTTGTCTTTAGCGAACGCGAGTTCCACCCAGGTTTGTGTGCATTTAGATCATACCTACGAAGAAGAGATCGTTTATAAAGCGATGCATCATGGCTTTTCGTCGGTCATGTTTGATGGGTCACAATTACCGCTAGAGGAAAACATAAAACGAACTAAGCAAGTAGCTCAGGTCGCTCATGCGTTAGGGGTGAGTATAGAAGGGGAGATTGGCTCTGTTGCTTACAAAGAAGGCAGAGATCATATTAAATCGATCAATACCTCACCGGACGATGCTTACCGCTATGCGAGTGAGAGCGACCTTGATGCGATGGCAATTGCTATCGGAAACGTACACCGGTTGACGACGCCTGATTCGGTTATTGATTATACTTTGCTCAATGCGATCACCGAGAAAGTCACGCATGTTCCTTTGGTGATTCATGGCACTACCGGTATTAAAGAAGACGATATTAAAAAACTTAAAAAAACACGAGTATCCAAATTTAACATTGGAACCTCACTACGTATGGCGATGGGATCAAATTTGAGGCGTCTAATGAACGAAGAGCCTAACAAGTTTGATAAATTGTATTTTATGAAAAAAGCGATGCCGTATGTCCAAGCTGAAGCGCAACGTATTATTCAGCTACTGCGATAATAGCACTATCCTCTTTTAGGGCCTTTGGGCCCTTTTTTTGTGGCTGTTAAACACGCAAGGTGTATTTTTCCTCATATTTTTTATTAAGACTAAACAGAGTAAACTGAGCCAAATTTTTTAAGGTTATGTATCCATGTCACTCACGCTTGCACTCGCTATGGTCGTCGCTATTGTTGATGGCGACTCTATTAAAGTTACGGATAAAGAACAGAACCCATATGATGTTCGATTGGCGTATATTGATGCGCCAGAGTTGAGCCAGCCTTATGGCGAAATGTCTAAAGAAATTCTAGGCAGTATGATTACTAACGAGCGCGTGACATTGCGTTGTCCAACACAAGATGCATCAGGCGAGTGGGTGTGCATTGTATGGAAAGAAGGCTACGACACCAGCCGCCGGATGATTAATAAAGGCGGTG
>Ga0193953_1001301_pt1 | contig 11681 bp, 9 predicted proteins | sample BB_4_MG_FD_140325 | JGI IMG/M metagenome (GOLD analysis project Ga0193953, IMG submission 140325) | Microbial mat bacterial communities from the Broadkill River, Lewes, Delaware, United States - BB_4_MG | ecosystem: Environmental > Aquatic > Freshwater > River > Microbial mats | place: USA... | reverse complement strand
GTTCTTTATCATCCGGTTTGACCGTGCAAAGCCCTAAGCGAGTGCGATCGACCCGAGGAACGAGGGTCGGGAGCATTCGCAACCTGGGGTCCAGGGGATCATCCCCTGGCCGCCGGAGGCACGCTTTTTTGATTTATTGAAAGGAATACACCATGTACAGCCCTCGCATCAAAATTTGCGGTCTCACCTCCCCTGCCGAGGCGGCATTCTGTGTGGAGGCCGGGGCCCATGCCGTGGGCCTGGTTTTTTTCCCAAAAAGTCCGCGGAACGTGAGCCTTGCGAAGGCGCGGGAGATCACCCGGGTGATTCCGCCCCAGGTGGCGTCCGTAGGGGTCTTTGTGAATGCCACCTACGACACCTTAATGACCACCGTGGAGAAGGCGGGATTGACTGCAGTGCAACTTCACGGCAACGAACCCCCGGGGCTGGCGGAAGCCCTCCATCAGCAGGGGCTCACCGTGTTGAAGGCCTTTTACGTAACGGCTGAACCGGGCCTTGCCGCCGCCATGCGGTACCCATCGTCCACCGCCCTGGTGGAGTGGGGAAAAGGCGTGCTTCCCGGTGGCAACGCCATGGTGTGGGGAGAAAAGACCCCGTCCCTGCCCCGGAGCCGTCCCCTGGTTATCGCAGGGGGCCTGTGCCCTGAAACCGTGGGGTATATTATCCGCCGGTTTCAACCGGATGGCGTGGATGTCAGTTCCGGTGTGGAATCTGAGCCAGGCAAAAAATCATTTAAAAAAATCCAAATGTTCACCCAGGTCGTGGGCCAGATCCAACTCCCCGACCCTATAAAGGAGCCATTTACCGATGCCCCATACCATTTATAATCCCGATGAGCGGGGCCATTTCGGCCCCTTCGGCGGCACCTACGCCGGTGAGACTCTGATGAGCGCCCTTCTCGAACTCAAGAAAGGGTACTATGAGATCGTCAATAAACCGGAGTTTCAGGACGAATTGAACCGTCTTCTCGCCTGTTATGTGGGTCGCCCCACCCCATTGTTTCACGCCAAGCGCCTCACGGAGTACGCCGGTGGCGCCGACATCTATTTGAAACGTGAAGACCTGGCCCACACAGGGGCCCACAAGATCAACAACACCATGGGCCAGGCCCTGCTGGCCAAATGGATGGGCAAAAAGCGGCTCATCGCCGAAACCGGAGCCGGGCAGCACGGGGTGGCCACCGCTACCACGGCAGCTCTCTTCGGCATGGAGTGCACGGTTTTCATGGGAGAAGAGGACATCCGTCGCCAGGCGCCCAACGTCCACCGCATGGAGCTTCTGGGGGCCAAGGTGGTCTCTGTGAAGTCCGGAGCCGGCACGTTAAAGGACGCCATGAACGAGGCCATGCGCCACTGGTCTTCCACGGTGGGGGACACCTTCTACGTCATCGGCTCCGTGGCCGGCCCCCATCCCTACCCCACCATGGTCCGCGATTTTCAGCGGGTCATCGGTCTTGAAACCCGTCAACAGATTCTGGCGGAAAAGGGGCGACTGCCGGACCTGATCGTCGCCTGTATCGGAGGCGGGTCCAATGCCATGGGCATCTTCCATCCCTTCCTGAAAGATGAGGAGGTCACCCTTCTCGGTGTGGAAGCAGCCGGAGAAGGCCTGGAGACTGAAAAGCATGCGGCCACCTTGAGCAAAGGCACCGTAGGCGTCCTCCACGGTTCGCGAAGTTATGTACTTCAAGACGAGGACGGCCAGATCATGGAGGCCCACTCGGTCTCCGCCGGTCTTGATTATCCCGGCGTGGGGCCGGAACACGCTTTGCTCAAAAAAAGCGGTCGGGTTACTTACGATTCTGTCACTGATCGCGAGGCGATAAAGGCCTTTAAAATCATGTGCAAGCTCGAGGGAATCATCCCCGCCCTGGAGAGTTCCCATGCCGTGGCCATGGGTATGAAAAAAGCAGGGCAGATGTCGGACAACGATGTGGTGGTGATCAACCTGTCCGGCCGGGGTGACAAGGACATGTCCAGTGTGGCCGAATACGATGCAGCAAGGGAGGCTGAGTAATGAAGCGAATAGAAGAGCGGTTTGAACGACTCAAAGAGAAGGGCGAAAAGGCTCTGGTGGGCTTTGTCACGGCATGCGACCCCGACTACGCAACCTCCCTTGCCCTCATCGAAAAAATGTGTGAAGCGGGCCTCGATGTCCTTGAGCTTGGCATCCCCTTTTCCGACCCTTCCGCAGACGGCCCTGTCATTCAGCGTTCCTCGGAGCGGGCCCTCAAGGCCGGCGCCACGGTGAAGAAGATCCTGAAGCTGGTGACAGACATCCGGGAGTTTACGGACATCCCCATCGTCCTGTTCTCCTACACCAACCCCCTGCTCGCCTTTGGTTACGAGGCCTTTGCCAGCCAAGCAGCAGAAGCGGGCGCCGACGGCGTTCTCGTTGTGGACATGCCCCCGGAAGAAGCCTTCGAGCTCGACGGCGCCCTTGGCAAAGAGAAACTAAGCCTCATCCGCCTCGTGGCCCCTACAACGTACGACAAGCGGGTCCGGATGATCGCCGACACAGCATCGGGCTTCCTCTACCTTATCTCCATGGTCGGGGTCACCGGCAGCGGAGGTCTCAATGCCGACGCCGTGGAAGAGCAGTACAACAGGGTGAAAGACCTGACCCGTCTTCCCGTCTGTGTGGGGTTTGGCATCACCACGCCGGACGACGTGGAAGCCATTGCCCGCTTTGCCGACGGCGTGGTCATCGGCAGCGCCTTTGAACGCATCATCGAGTCCAACCTTGACAAGCCCCACCTGCCGAAGATCATCGGGGCCCAGACAAGGGAATACAAAGCCAGAACCAGGTTGAAAGCGAGAGCAACGGATTAACCTAACCCGACTATTTCACGAGTTGAGTGCATCCACAGTCAATGCTTTGGTAATGCAGAAGATGGATGCACTCGGCTCGCCCGAAGGGTGAGAAAAGCGAGCAGGAAACCGTGAATTGCATGTTGTGTTTTTGAAATGTCTTCATTATCACAGTAACCTTCAGCAATGACATCTCATTGCTTTGATCAATTTTTCTTCTCATGAAATATCCGGGCTAATAAAAATGAGAGGTTACCCCTTGTCCATATTGCCATCCCTGATCCCCTACCTACCCCTTATCACCACCGCCATCATCTCAGGCATCGCCCTCAAATTCTTCCATTGGGTTTTCCTGGGAAGACACACGGCCCTTGGAAATGAGCGCAAAATTCCCCGCCAGCTATCCATGATGGGCCTGACCATCCTTGCCATCATCGCCATAACCTTGGCCCTGCCGGTGACGGATGCCTTCCGAAATCAAATTTTCGGGCTGATTGGTCTGGTGGTCTCGGGCATGTTTGCTTTCTCTTCCACCACGGTGGTGGCCAGCTTTATGGCGGGGATTTTGCTACGCATCACCAGCCCCTTTCGTGTGGGGGACTTCATACGCGTGGGGGATCACTTCGGTCGCGTGGCCGAGCGAGGACTGTTTGATACGGAAATACAGGCGGAAACCCGCGAACTCATCGCCATCCCGAACACCTATCTCATCACCCATCCCGTCTCCACCATTCGCAGTTCCGGGACCATCATTTCCATCTCCCTTTCCCTCGGCTACGACACCCACCACCTGGTCATTGAGCCCCTTCTACTTCAGGCAGCCAGGGATAGCGGACTTGAAGAGCCCTTTGTCCATATTCTGGAACTCGGCGATTTCTCCATTACCTATCGAATCTCCGGCTTTCTTGCCGAGGTCAAATGGCTGATCACAGCCAAGTCCAACCTCTTTAAAACCGTCCTTGATGCCCTTCACACCCACGGCATCGAAATCATGTCCCCGTCATTTATGAACCAGCGCCCCATGGTGGCAAACCAGACCACCATCCCCAAGGCCTTCAGGAAAAAAGCCCCTGAAGAACCCACTGTGGCCGAAGAGATTGTGTTTGATAAAGCGGAACAGGCAGAGACCGTTGAAAAGGAGAAAAAGGAGAGCCAGGAAGCCATCCTGCACCTCGAAGCCGCGTTGAAAGAGGCCACCGGGGAGACAGATAAAAAAGAGATCACAGAGCGGCTTCATGAAGAGAAAGAGCGCTTTAAAACGCTCAACGACACATCGGTCACCTCCCCCGACAAAGAGAATCAGGCCCCGATGTAAACAGGGCTCGGCCCCTTTCCATCATCACACCTGAAACAGAGATGACCCCTGGTGAATCGCCACCCCCTCCCCCGGCTCTTTCAACAACGCGTTGATTTTTCGCGCCAGGATGTCGGCATGAATGGGGCGGTATGTTGCAGGAATCATAAACGAAAGGGGCGAAAGCAGCCGGACGCCCAAGGCTTCTCCGAATCTCTTTTCCTTCCGGTCCCCCAGGAGAAGCGAAGGCCGTAAGATATGGCAGGATTGAAAGCCCATGGACGTTACCCGCCTTTCCATCTCCCCCTTGGTCTTCAGGTAGTGGGAAGACGCGGCAGCAGAGGCCCCGATGCTGGAGATGACCACCAGGGTTTTGGCGCCACACCGCCGGGCATAGGAAGCCGCGGCTTCGGTGTAGAGGCAATCGATCTCAAAGAGCCGCTCTTTGCTTCCCGCCTTTTTGATGGTGGTGCCCAGGGCGCAGACCACCGCATCCACCTTGCAAGATGGGGCCATGGCCTCAAGTCCGGAAAAATCGGTGACAAGGGTACTCACGTTTTCATGGGTGTCCAGCTCCGGCACAGGACGCCGCCCCAGAAGGACGATCTCTGAGTAGCCGGGGTCAGCAACAGCCGTTTCAAAAAAGCGCCCCCCAACCAGGCCCGTCGCCCCTGCAATCATCACACGTGTATCCGTCATCTCTTTACCCCTTCTCTTCGTTGAATTTCGCCGACCTTAACCGAACCTGTTTTAATGCTGCTCCGCTCACCTCCGACGGCAAGGTGCAGCACCTTGAGTGCAGGTAGCAGATGCACTTTGACTCTTGATCCTTGGGTGAAATCACACAGGCAGGGCCGTGAGAGGCAGTATTAAGTTGAATGGTGAGACATTTTTACACCAAAGCATAGCAATGCCGCAACCCCTGGCATTCCTTAAAAAGCTACCTATCACGCTTTTTCCCCTTAAAAAAAATCCAAAAACCCGGAAACATCGGTTCCATTGAGCATCAATTGTGTGTAGTATTTAAGAATTAGTCCTGCGACCTGTTTCTTGCATCGCATACCTCGGCGATCATGCTGAAAGCCTTCCCTTCACCCATGAAGCATACAATTTACCCCAGAGATATGGGAGAGACCAATGAAAACATTCCGGTTGTTGGTGATTTCCATCCTTTTGCTTTCCTCACCCTCTTTTGCACAGATCAGCGCCATCACCGACACAGGTCAGGAGGTGGTCCTCTACGATGACCACACATGGGCGTATGTGGGAGTCAACCATGCCGCATCCGATGTCATCAAACTCGACACCCTTCATGTCACCAAACCCGACAATGCCAGCTTTCTGGTGAAAGGGATCAGGGTGAAATACGGGATGTGGATGGATCCCAAGAAATGGTCCCTTGAAAAGCAGGGCCCCAACGATGACAGTGAGTACATGTTCACCTTGCGGGGGGAAGATGCCTACGCCATGGTCATTTCAGAACAGATTCGCATTCCCATTCAGACCCTCAAGAAAGTGGCTGTGGAGAATGCACGGAGCGTTGCCCCGGACATCAGGGTCCTGAAAGAGGGGGACCGTGTCGTAAACGGAGTCACCGTCAGTTACATGGAGATGGTTGGAACCATTCAGGGCATTCCGTTCACCTACCTTGGCAATTACTATTCAGGAAGCACCGGCTCCGTCCAGGTGATCGGTTACACCTCCCAGGACCTGGTTGAAAAGTACAGAGTCAATATCGACGAACTGATCAACGGCTTCACCATCCTGGAGCAACAATAAAAAAAGCCCGGGGTATCTGCAATGCAGAGACCGACCGGGCTTTTCATTTCTCACTCAAGGCCAGATATTGCCTCCGGCGGACCTGCCGGGGGCCAAACTTTTTCCCGATCTAAAAAAGTGGGTTTGACAAACAGGTCTTAGGGCCTGATCAACGATTTAACCCATATCGGAAAATCAAATAATTCCGGCTTAACGCGCATGCTACTCTTCCATGAACGCCTTGAGCTCATCCACCCCTTTACGGGTCACCAGGCGAGCCGATCGTTCCAACTTTTTGGCGTTGGCAGTGTAGTACTCAAGGGCTTTCAGCGTACGCTCAATCACCTCGTCGTCACTCAGGCCTTCGGCGATAACATCTCCGATGCGGGGACGCCCACCGGCGTTGCCGGCGAACACGAGGGTCCATCCGGATTTCTTTCCGAAGATCCCCACGTCCCGAAGGTGGCTTTCACAGCAGTTAAAGGCACAGCCGGAGACCCCGACCTTGACCTTACCGGGAAATACGCGCGTGGAAAGAGCCTTCCCCAGTTTTGCGGAGAGTCCCTGGGAGTCCTGACAGGCATACGAGCAGCTCTTGACTCCCGGGCAGCACTGCAGGGTATGGGGGCCCGTTTTAACACCCACGGGTTTGGGCATCGCCCCGCCCAGCTCTTCTAAAAGAGCCGGAGCATCCTCTTTTTCCACGCCGTAGAGTTTCAGCCTCTGGGCCGCCGTGATCTTGATGGTTTCGACCTTGTATTTTTTTGCAACGGCTGCAATCTCTTCCAGTCGATCCGGTGTGGTCATCCCAAAGGGAGAGCCCGGTACGACCACCCCAATTTTTGAATCACTCATGATTTCGATCTCCGATATCTATTCATTTGCAAGGCCGCAATAAAACCGGCCTTCAGGTTTAACGGTGTGAGTCCCCCGGGCTGAGCACGGCGGCATGAACCAGAGCCCGTCTCATACAACGTTTCAACCACCGGTGTACACACTGAAAAGCCCGGTAATAATAAAATTTACAGTTACGGTTCCTTACCCTTGGCAACATAAATAAAGAAACCGATAAACCATTTTCACTCTCTGCCGATGATACTTAGTATTACCCCGGCAACTAAAATATGAACCATCAGGTCGTGGAGATGGCAGAATCAGCAAGGTGGTAGTGCCCCTTGACTGTCACGCATTTAACCGCCGGGTAAACTAGGTCAACACGAACATCAACAGCCCACAGGGGTAACACGTCGCAAGGTTTTGGAGGACACATGGTGTCTGCAGGTCAACAGTTTCGGGGTTTCTGCCTGGGCTTTCTTCTTCTATTAACAACCCTGCCCGCAGCATACGGGGGCACGCCGACCCTTCTCTTTCAATCCATCGACGAAGCAAAGGGCCTTCCGGACAGCACCGTCTTCCAGGTCATGCAGGATCATAAAGGGGCCATGTGGTTCGGAACCCGCAATGGGGTGGCCCGGTATGACGGCATCTCCATGAAGGTATTCCAAAATGAAGATGGCAACCCGCAGAGCCTCTCCCACAATGATGCCGGGGGAGTGCTGGAGGACCGCACCGGTGCTATCTGGGTTCGCACCTGGGGGGGAGGCTTCAATCGGTTGGACCCCGACACAGGAACGTTCCAGGCGTTCAGGCACAACCCATCGGATCCCAAAAGCCTCAGTGAGGATCGGGTTCAAACCCATTACGAAGACTCACAAGGGGTTGTCTGGGCCGGCACTTTCAGCAAAGGGCTGAACCGCTTTGAACGTGATACAGAAACCTTTACCCGATTCATCGCAGGTGACCGGCCCGGCACCATAAGCAACAACCGCATCTGGTCCATCTCCGAAACCCGTGATGACACCCTCTGGGTGGGCACCGGGGAAGGGCTGAACCGCTTCAATCGAACGAAAGAGACCTTCACCGCCTTCAAGCACTCCCCTGAAGACCCCTCCACCCTTCCCCATGATGAGATCCGGGCCCTCTACCCGGCGGGGGGCTCTACCCTCTGGGTGGGAACCCCAAAAGGCTTCCGCCTCTTTGATACCGAAAAAGGGAGCTGCATTCCCTTTCCCGGCATGGATCAGCTGCCCCCTCACGTCGCTGACGGCTCCATCAACACCCTCTACGACGATGGGCGGACGCTGTGGGTGGGCACCAACGACAACGGGTTGCTCATTCTTGACCTGGAAACCGGGAAAAGCACTCTTCACCAGAGTGTGCCGTACCTGGCCAATGCCCTCTCCCACAACGACATCCGATGGATCACCGAGGACCGGGCCGGGGTCATCTGGCTCGGCACCCGCGGAGGCGGGGTCAGCACCCTCAGCAAAACCTTTCACCAGATGCACCTCTTCATGCCGGGGTACTCCGGAGACGATGTCCCCATGTCCATCCACGCCGCCGCCTCAGACAGTGAGGGGGGCATCTGGACCGGAAGCTGGTACACCGGCCTTGGCAACGTCTCGTCATCCGGCGGACCGTTCAAGGCAACGGGAGGCGCTCCCCCACCATTGGGGCCGGGAAGCCTTGATATCAACGCCCTTGCCCTGGACACCGACAAGAACCTTTGGATCGGCACCTGGGGTGGGGGGCTCGTCGTCAGAGACCATCAAACCGGTGAATTCCAATCCTGGGGCACGATTTCTGCCCAGCCAGACAAACGCAACATCACCGCACTCAGTGTGAAAAAAGCAGGGATCATCTGGGCAGGGACACGCAGCCAGGGGCTGTTCCGCCACGACCTCACAACGGGGGACGTGCGCCGGTTCAGCGAGGGAGAAACCGACAAAGGGGGGCTCAGCAGCAACACGATCCACGCTCTCCTCGAAGACAAGAAGGGCAACATCTGGGTGGGAACCAACCTCGGCCTCGACCGCATTGCTAAGAATGGGGCCCCGATCACCCAATTCCACCATCGAAAAAAGGCAGCAGAGAGCCTCTCCAATAACATCATCACCTGCCTTGCCGAGGCCCCCAATGGAGGCATCTGGGTGGGGACCTATCACGGACTCAACCGCCTGAACCCCGAAACAGAGACCATACGAACCTACTTCATGGAAGACGGCCTCTCGGGAAATATCATCAAAAGCCTGGTCTTTGACGGCAGCAGGCGCCTGTGGGTAGCGACGGACAAAGGACTTTCCGCCATCGACATCAAAAACGGAAATATCTCCCGTTTTCCCCTGCCCCTTCGGTTTGTGCAGGGAGCGGCAACCCGTTCCACAGATGGCGAGGTGATCTTCGGAGGAGAAAACGGCTACCTCCTTTTTACCCCGGAGGAGGTCCCCCTCACCCTGCCATCCGCCTCGCTTCACCTCACAGGTCTCCGCCTCAACGGCACCCCGGTCCGCCCCGGCACCCCCGTAAAGAACCGCCTCATCCTCTCCCGCCCCTTGAACGAAACGGAGCGCATTGACCTGGCGTACGACGAAAACAACCTCACCTTCTCCTTCGTTCTCCATGACTACAACAACACAACCGAGAACCGCTATCGGTACAGGCTTGACGGCTACGACAGCGGCTGGGTGGACGCCAAAAACACAACCACCGCGCGATACCCTCAGCTGCCCCCGGGAACCTACCGGTTTCATGTCATGGCAGCCGGAAGCCAAGGGGCTTGGAACCAAAGCCACCCGGGCATTGAGATCCACATCACCCCCCCTTTCTGGAAGCGGTGGTATGTTCAGGTTGCAGCCCTCCTGCTGATTGCGGGGCTGATTCGCCTGCGTTTCACCACCATCGCCAATCGCAACCGGGAACTTGAGCAACTCGTCACGGAAAGAACCCGGGAGCTTGAAGACCAGACCCGTCTTTACGAGCGCCTCTCCCTCACGGACCCGTTGACCGAGCTCATGAACCGCAGAGGGGTCCAGAAACGGGAAAAAGAGCTTCGGTCCCAAGCCCGGAGAAACCAAAGCCCCTATGCGATGATCCTCGCCGATGTCGATCACTTCAAACAAATCAACGACAAATACGGTCACGACTGCGGTGATTTTGTTCTTCAGCGACTCAGCAGACTCCTTGAGTCAAGCCTGAGGGTCCACGACGTCATCGGTCGCTGGGGTGGAGAAGAGTTTCTTATCGTTCTTCCCGACACGGATGGAAAAGGCGCCGAAATTCTCGCGGACCGACTGCGAAGCCGCATATCCTCCTCCCTTTTTGAATGGGACGAGGCCTACCTCACCGTCACCCTTACCCTCGGGGTGGTGAATTGCGAATTGGATCAAAGCTTTGAGCAGAGCATTGGCAAGGTCGATGCAGCTCTCTACCAAGGCAAGAAGGGTGGACGAAACCAGGTGGTGGTGGCAAAGCCATGATGCGCAGCTCAACACTGCGCATGGGCACACAAAACCTCGGCGGCAAGGGGTGCCACGTGGGAAGCGGATTGCGAAAGCTCCTTTGCCCTCGTTACCCGGGCAGGTCCACTCGCTGACGAAGGGTCCAGACAAACAACCCCCGCAGTAATCACCTGCAATAACTTGCCCTTGCCTCAACACACCTGCTTTTCCATCAAATATTCGGGATAGAGCAGCATTGTGGAGTTGCCCGGAAAAGTTGTTGTGTGGTTTTTTTCCAGCGAGGCCCTTGTCTCCTTTACTGAGAAATCACCCGGCACTCAACATCGCCGTTTTATCAAAATCTTGCAAAGGCAGGCCGGGTTGTCGTAAAAGAGACCATTGACTATCTCAAGACACCAGGCCTCTCGGAGCAGGCCATTTCACACATGAGCTGACTTTCACCACGTACTTTTTTTCTTTCTCATCCACGGTCGTTAATCAGACGTAAAGGAGCCTCCACATGTACCTGCCCAAAAAATACACGGATTTCAAAAACACATACGAAGATGTGTTCGTTCAGTATCAAGCCCTTGGCAAAGTCTGCCGTGATTCGGGCCCCCTGGACGACAAAACCCAGAGCCTCGTCAAACTGGGTATCGCCATCGGAGCCAACTCACGGGGCGGCGTGATGTCCCACACGCGAAAAGCCATTGATTTCGGCGCGACGCCTGAAGAGATCAACCACACGGTTCTGATGGCGTTGACCACCGTCGGCTTCCCCAACATGATCTCTGCCATGTCATGGGTCAACGAGGTCCTTGAAAGTCTGGGGTAGATGGGTTCATGAAAATGGCGGCGATGCCTTTGATGCTGGCCCCCCCTGAACGTATTGACAGGGGGAGCCACAACCCAAACGATTCGGTTTAGTCACCGCCTGCCCCTTTGACACCTCCCGTCAGTCTTACGGCTTGCCATGTCCCCTTCGGCTGCGGTACATTAAAACCCATAGAAAAGCTGCTTTGAATTCGCGACCTTCCGCACTGCCTCCGTTTCCTTCCCAGAGCGTTAAAACCTTCTCCTGGATACGTCAACAACGAGTTGCCGCCCCACCCGCAGCAGAACCGCCCCATACAATGAAAATTCGAGCACTCAACGATGCGTATCCGGGGAGAAAGCCCCGTATGGAGACTCCATGAAATCCTTCGAGCTTCTTGACTCCAAGTATCCCATCATCAATGACATAGAGATACCTCCGGAGATGCATACCAACTGGCAGAGCATCACGAACCTTCTGGCACGCATTGCCGGAGTGCCAGCCGCGCTGATCATGCGGGTTCATCCCCATGAGATTGAGGTATTCGCCTGCAGCCAGAGCGAGGGAATGGTCTATGAACAGGGGGAACGTGCCACGCTGAATACCGGCCTTTACTGTGAAACCGTGATGGCCACACGCAAAGCGTTGCTGGTGCGCGATGCAACCCGGGACCCCGCATGGAATGAGAACCCCGACATCGAACTCGGAATGCTCTCTTACTTCGGGAT
>Ga0193953_1001300_pt1 | contig 11681 bp, 9 predicted proteins | sample BB_4_MG_FD_140325 | JGI IMG/M metagenome (GOLD analysis project Ga0193953, IMG submission 140325) | Microbial mat bacterial communities from the Broadkill River, Lewes, Delaware, United States - BB_4_MG | ecosystem: Environmental > Aquatic > Freshwater > River > Microbial mats | place: USA... | reverse complement strand
TTCAAGAAAATTAATGAAGTTGACCAAAAGGTTAACATAGAACATCTGCATTTTATGCAGATGCCTCCTCTTATATTCCAATACAGTCTTTTGGCCAAGAGGATTGTAATAGTGGAATCTTTTAATGTTTAAAAGGCGAATTATCTTAAGTGCTTAAAGATAATTCGCCTTTTAGTATGGTGTAATTATTTTAATGTGATTCGGTGGTAAGCTTTTTTACCTTTTTTCAACAATATTTGATTATTATTAAAACAATCAAGTGTAATTGTATAAGAATGATCCGTAATTTTGTCCCCTTCTAATTGAATTCCACCCTGTTGAACCAAACGACGTGCTTCACTATTTGATTTAGTAAGTCCTACTCTGCATAGAACAGATAAAAGTCCTAATCCAGCTTCAAATTCAGCTTTATCTATTTCTGTTGTTGGAACATTATCTAAATTTGAGCCATTGCTAAATAAAGCTTTTGCTCCTTCTAAAGCTTTTTTTGCTTCTTCTTCACCATGAATTAGCGTAGTAACTTCAAATGCCAATCTTTCTTTAGCAATATTAATTTTTTCATCCTTTAATTGTGATAATTCTTTGACTTCTGAAAGTGGTAGGAAAGTTAATAATTTTAAACATTTTTCAACTTCACTATCATCAACATTTCTCCAATATTGGAAAAATTCAAATGGAGAAGTTTTATTTGGATCTAAGAATATTGCTCCGTTTTGAGTTTTTCCCATTTTTACGCCATCTTTTGTAGTTAATAAATTAAATGTCATACCGAAGGCTGGTTTGCTTTCTTTTTTACGAATTAGATTGACGCCACCTAAAATATTAGACCATTGATCATTACCACCTAATTGCATATTGCAATTAAATCTTCTATTAAGTTCTAAAAAGTCAAAACTTTGCATAATCATATAATTAAATTCTAAGAAAGTAAGTCCTTTTTCCATTCTAGATTTGTAACATTCAGCTGAAAGCATTCTATTTACAGAAAAGTGAGTTCCTATTTCTCTTAAAAATTCAATGTAATTTAAATTTCTTAACCATTCGGCATTATTAACCATAATAGCTTTGTTATCTGAAAAATCAATAAGTGCAGAAAGTTGTTTTTTAAAACAATTTGCATTATGATCAATTTGTTCAACTGTAAGCATTTTTCTCATATCGGTTTTATCGGTTGGGTCACCGACCATAGTGGTTCCACCGCCGATAAGGGCAATTGGTCTGTGTCCAGCTCTTTGCATGTGTGCCATAGCCATTATTGTTAAAAAGTGTCCAGCTGTTAAACTATCTGCAGTTGGATCAAAACCAATGTAAAAAGTAACTTTTTCTTTTTCTAGTAATTCTCTGATTTCTGTTTCATGAGTAGTTTGTGCGATAAATCCTCTTTCTATAAGCGTGTCAAAAACATTATTCATATTAAATCCTCCTTAAAATAAGCATAAAAAAAACTTGTCGTATAAGGACGACAAGATCGTGGTACCACCTTAATTTACATTGCAAACACAATGTCTCATTTTGATAACGGAATGCTCCGGCATTGCAGACTCCAGAAATGTAATTCACAAAACATATCTTTAAAACCTTTCAGCTAATGGTTTCTCTCTAAAAAAGTATACTGATTGCTACTAAGTTTCTTTCATAATCTTATTATTTATATTTGTATATACTATAAAAGATTTTATTATATAAGTCAAGGTAAAATAGAAAAATAAAAAATCTAAGTCATAATTTATGACTTAGATTAAAAAAGTTATTTTACAACGATTTCTTTATTATTTTCCCATAATCCATGGATATTACAATAACTTATTGCAGAAATCACTCCAGATTTAGGAATAGATACTTCTGTAGAAGCTACAGGTGAATTTAATATTTCGCCTTCACCATGTGCAGAAAAATTAAATGATGCAATTTCAACTGGAAATTTTGAATCTTCTGCTTGATAAAATACTTTAATCCAAGAAATATGATGTTCAAGTGTGTTAGGATGAGCAATTTCATCTCCGATAGAAACTTTTAAAGTATTAATGGTATTTGCTTGTATGGATTCTGGGAAATGAATAATTGGAACGTGCTTTTCACCTTTCCAGTCTCCAGATTGTATAGTTGTACTTAATTTCATTTATAATTCCTCCTTTTCTATCTATATTTATTATAAAATTAAAATCATTACAATGCAAGAAAAATTTTATTTTTATGGGAAATAATAGATTGACTTTAAATTAATTAATTAAAAGTGTTATTGTTTGATAAAATAGTATTATTATGATTTAATAAAAATATTAATTGTTTATTTATTAGTTATGTTAATTATACCTTATTAAATATATTTTAAACAATAAGAGAAGGAGTTATGAAAATGTTGCTACAAATAGTAATGCCAAATGGTTTAGAATTGCCAGTTAAAAATGAACTTAAAAGAAAAGGATTTGAAAAATTAAATGTTAGAGATGGGCATATAGAATTAGAAGCATCTTTAGATGAAATGTATGATTTAAATATGTCTTTAAGATGTGCAGATAGAGTTTTTATTGTATTGAAAAGATTTAAGGCTAGATCTTTTGAAGAATTATTTGAAGGAGTTAATGATTTTAATTGGGAAGAGTGGATGGATGAAGACGCTAGATTTCTAATTAATGGAAGGTCTAAGAATTCAAAATTATTTAGCGTAAGTAATTGTCAATCGATAGCAGAAAAAGCTATCGTTGAAAGACTTAAGAAAGAATATAAAAAAGATTGGTTTGATAAAACTGGAAGTAGATTTAAAATATTAGTAGATATTTTAGATGATGAAGTTAGCTTATTGTTAGATTCTTCAGGAGAAGGCTTGCATAAAAGGGGATATAGATTAAAAACTGTAGAAGCTCCTTTAAGAGAGACAATGGCAGCATCATTGATTGAATTAAGTTATTGGAATCCTAAAAGAAATTTTTATGATCCATTTTGTGGCTCAGGAACTATTGCGATTGAGGTAGCTATGATGGCTTGTAATATTGCTCCTGGGATTTATAGAAATTATGATTGTGAGTATTGGAAAAATTCAAACAAGGAAATAATTGAAGAAGTAAGAAATAGATTAAAAGAAGTTGTTAATAAAGACTTGGATATTAAGATTATTGCTTCGGATATTAATGAATTAGCAATTGAAACGGCAATAAATAATGCAAAATTACTAGATTTGGATTCTGTAATTACATTTGAAAATAATGCATTTCCATCTGGAAAAGTTACAAATGATGATTGTGGAGTATTAATAGCTAACCCACCTTATGGAGAAAGATTAGAAGATTTAGATACTGTTGAAGAATTATATTGTGAAATGGGAGAATGGATGAAGATGATGGATAAATGGTCATTTTATATTCTAACTTCGCATAAATTTTTTGAAAAATTAATTGATAAAAAAGCTAGTAGAAAAAGAAAACTTTATAATGGAAAAATTCAAGTTAATTATTATCAATTTTATGGACCAAGACCGGAGTAAAAGATGAATAAGAAAAATTTCAGAAAAAAAGCACTCATTACAAGAAATAATATGAGTAAAAAAGAGTGCAATGAAAAATCAAATAAAATTAATGCAAATATAATTGAAATTATCTGTAAAAAAAATTTAAAAAATGTTATGCTCTATGTTCCGTTTAAAAATGAAGTTAATATTATAACATTATGGGATTGGTTAATTGGAAAGGAAGCAAAAATTTTTATTCCCAAAATTGACAAAAAAAACAATATGTATCCTGTAGAAGTTATAAATCGAGAAATAGATTTAGTTAAAAGCGAATATGGGGTAATGGAACCTAAAAATACATTATTTAAACTTGATGATTTATCTAAATTAGATTTAATAATAGTTCCAGGAGTTTCATATGATTTAAATGGAAATAGAATGGGGCTTGGCGGAGGTTTCTATGATAGATTTTTAGTTAAATTAGAAAGGAAAGTTATATTAGTAGCTCCTGCATATGAAAATCAAATTTATAGTGAGATACCAGTAGATAAATTTGATCAAAAAATGAATTTTATTGTTTCGGAAAAAAATATATATAATATATAAAAATAAAAACATAAGAGACAAACCATTTTACTTGGTTATGTCTCTTATGTTTTGTCCTGACATCCATTTTCTGATGCCTCAATTAACTGTGTTGGCGGTATCTCCTCCTTAGTTTTCTAAACTAAAATTTTTATCAAACCCAAAGTGATACTTGTAAATTAATTTCCTGTTTCTGTATTTAATAAATTTAGAAGCGTAATTTATAATTAGATTCTATAATTGAGAGGTTATATAACTTTGAGAAATTAATCTCCTATTTGGATATTGTTATAAAATGTATGCCTTAAAATCAAGGCAAAGTTCTTAGAAACAAAAACAAATTAGTATTCAATTAAAGAAAATTTAAAACTATCTTCTGAAATGAAAATGAAATACAGCTTACATTGGTAATTACTACTCAAATTAAAGAAATAAAACAAAATCAAGAAAATGAGGTTATAGATATTTCAATAAAATCATTTCTATTTCTAGTCATTTCTTTGTTTCTAAACATTTATTAAAAATTAAATCTTTGAACTTAAATTAAATCTTTGAACCTAAATTAAATCTTGAAACTTAAATTAAATCTTTGAAACTTAAAAATGATTTAAATTTTAAATAAAATGTTTTGGGATTTGATAAACATACAAACTTTAATTTAGAAATGCTACCTAGTACACAGGTCAACAAATTAAAAAAAGTGTATCCTAAATTAATAGGATATTATATGTATACCACCAAAATAAGTTATTAAACATTTTTTTTTATAAAAATAAAAATATTGACATAAAAAAGTTGAAAATGTATAATAAGATTGTAAATGAAAATCGTTATCGATGGGAGATGGAAAAATGCCACTTTCAAAAGCTACTACAGGAACGATTGTCAAACTTAAAGATATCTTAGGTGGGCAGCGTTTTACTAATAGGTTATTAGAATTAGGATTGACTCAAGGAGTCAAAGTAAAGATTTATGATTCAAAGGGAAGTGGACCTATAGTAATTGGAGTAAGAGGAAGTAAATTTGCTATAGGCAGAACGATGGCAGATAAAATTTTTGTAGAAGTTGCTTAGTAGATAAATAATATTAGAAATATAAATAACTAATGGTTTATTCATTAGTTATTTGTTGTATATTTATTATTTTTTGATACTTGACAAAGAGCTTAAGATTATATATTATTTAAAAAAGTGATGAAAAGGAAGAGTAGTATAAAAAATTTTTCAGAGATATCTGCTATTGGTGTGAACAGATAATATTTTTTTTATGAAAACTAACCTTGAGCTATGATTTAGTAGGAGACGAAATATCATCGGGTTGCTCCGATAAAGGCTTGCGAGATGAAATTTTCATGAATTTGGGTGGAACCACGTTGTTTACACGTCCCTTTATAGGGGCGTTTTTTTGTACTTAAAAATATATGGGTTTATAAATAGATAGGAGGGTTAATATGGTTAAAGTAACATTGAAGAATGGAGATGTATTAGAAGTAAATAAGGGAATAAGTGTTTTAGAAATTGCAAAACAAATTAGCGGAAGGTTAGCCAAAGAAGCTATGGCAGGTGAAGTAAATGAAAAAGTTGTTGATTTAGGATCTAAAATAGAAGAAGACAGTACATTAAATATTTTAAAATTTGAAGACAACCAAGGAGAACATACTTTTAGACATAGTAGTGCACACTTGTTAGCTATGGCAGTTAAAAGACTTTTTCCAGATACTAAATTGGCAATAGGACCAGCTATAGATAATGGATTTTATTATGATTTTGATACTGAACATGTATTTTCACCAGAAGACTTAGTGAAAATTGAAGCAGAAATGAAAAAAATTGTAAAAGAAAATCCAATAGCTGAAAGATTTGAATTACCAAGGGATGAAGCATTAGATTTTGTAAAAAACAATGGAGAAATTTATAAAGAAGAATTAATAAATGATTTACCTGAAGGAGAAATTATTTCATTTTATAGACATGGAGATTTTGTAGATTTATGTGCAGGACCACATTTGCCTAATTTGAAACAGATTAAAGCATTTAAATTACTTTCTGTTGCAGGTGCATATTGGAGAGGCGATGAAAAAAGAAAAATGCTTCAAAGAATTTATGGAACTTCTTTTCCTAAAGCTAAACTTTTAGATGAACATATAAAAAGATTAGAGGAAGCTAAAAAAAGAGATCATAGAAAATTAGGGAAAGAGCTTAAATTATTTAGTTTAATGGAAGAGGGTCCAGGGTTTCCATTCTTTTTACCAAATGGAATGATTGTAAAAAATAAATTATTAGAATATTGGAGAGAAGTTCACGAAAATGCGGGTTATGTTGAAGTAGAAACTCCATTAATATTAAATAGAGCATTGTGGGAAACTTCAGGACACTGGTTTCATTATTCAGAAAATATGTATACTTTAAAAATTGATGAAGAAGATTATGCAATTAAGCCAATGAATTGTCCAGGTGGAATGCTTGTTTATAAAACAGAAATGCGTTCATATAGAGATTTTCCAATGAGAGTTGGAGAATTAGGAAGAGTTCATAGACATGAACTTTCTGGAGCTTTACATGGATTAATGAGAGTTAGAGCGTTTACTCAAGATGATGCACATATATTTATGCTTCCATCACAAATAAAGGATGAAATTAAAAATGTTATAAGCGTTATTGATGAAGTTTATAATACATTTGGATTTAAATATCATATTGAATTATCTACAAGACCTGAAAAATCAATGGGTTCAGATGAAGAATGGGAAACTGCTGAAACAGCTTTGCAAGAAGCATTAGAAGAATTAGGATTAGATTTTAAATTAAATCCTGGAGATGGCGCTTTCTATGGTCCTAAGATAGATTTTCACTTAGAAGATTGTATTGGAAGAACATGGCAATGCGGAACTATTCAATTAGATATGCAATTGCCACAGAGATTTGAATTAACTTATGTAGGTGAAGATGGTGAAAAGCATAGACCGGTTGTAATTCATAGAGTTGCATTTGGAAGTATTGAACGATTCTTAGGAATATTAATAGAACATTTTGCAGGAAAATTCCCAACATGGTTAGCACCTGTTCAAGTAAGAATTTTATCAATTGCTGATAGACATTTAGAATATGCAAACGAGCTAAAAGAAAAATTTGAAAACGCAGACTTAAGAGTTGAAGTAGATTCAAGGGCAGAATCGATTGGTTATAAAATAAGAGAAGCTAGACTTCAAAGAACACCTTATATTTTGGTAATAGGAGATAATGAAGTTGAAAACAATAGTATTTCTGTTCGCTCAAGAGATAAAGGTGAGTTAGGGAAAATGAATGTTGAAAATTTAATTAATCAAATAAGAGAAGAAGTGAAAAATAGAGAAGTAGTTTTAGAAGAAAAAAATCAATAGTTATGTAAATAGAAAAATGTTTCCATTTAGAAGATGGAAACATTTTTTATTCTAGAAAGAGGAGGCAGGCGTAGAAAATTCTACGCCTGGGGCACATATAATTTATGTGCATAAGCTAAAGGAGGCTAATCCATAGCTTATTAATACAATTCAATCAATGGTTAGCGTTTGGCCTTAGCAATAAAAATACCACCGATTATAGTTTTATAAAAAATGGAGTTAATATTTTACAAAATTTGCTCCATATTTTTTACAGTCATCTTCACCATCGGAATCTGGCGCTTCATTAATAATCAACCCTTCAGAAAATAAGTTTGCACCACTATCTTCAGTACGTTGTTCCCAGTTTCGCATCCATTCTCCATCACCCCAACCGTAAGAACCAAAAAGCGCAACTTTTTTTCCGCTTAAAGAGTTTTCAATTTCACTAAAGAATGGTTCGAATTCTGATTCTTCTAATACTTCAGCTCCCATAGAAGGGCATCCAAACATTAGTTTATCATAAGGTGTTAATGTATCTATAGAGCATGAAGAAACATCTATTAGGATTGATTCTGCGCCTGCTGAAGTAACACCTTCATTGATTGCTTCTGCCATTTGTTGTGTATTTCCTGTTCCACTCCAGTAAATTATTGCGATTTTATTCATTTTAAAATCCTCCTTATAAATTTTGAAATAAATTTTATTTAATAGCATATTAATGGTTAAAATAAATTAAGATGCTATTAGTAAACTCTCTAACTTGGTACCATTTGATATTTTAGTATAAAATAAATCTCTACAAAGAGTATATTCATTAAATTTTTTCTTTGTTTGAAGTACATTATCATAAACTTTCCAATATCCTGAATATTTAAAATTATTACCTTTATTTTCAATAAACCCCTTAACATCACAAAGAGGATAACCTAAAAAAACACCAATTTCATGAGGGAAAATGCAATTATTAAAATGAGATATAAGTGTATTTAGATAGGAATCTATACATGAGTCATATTTATAACCATAGTTTAGTAAAAAATTATTTATTGAAGGAATATGAATATAGTCAATTAAAGATTTAGGTCTATAAACTAAAACTAAAATATACTTAGAACATTCACAAAGTTTTTTTATTGATATTCCCATTTTTTTAAATTTTAAAGAATAAATATTTAATAAATAATTGACATCACTATATTTGTTTAGAGAAATTGATATCAAATTAGCAGGTTTAAGATTATTAAATGTTGGAGCACAATGATAAGCTAATAATGATTCAAAATTTTTTATATTAGAATAAGTTTGCATAGAATCCTCCTGTAAATAATAAATAGAAATGTTAGCCATAACTAACTAAGAGAATAATAACACAGGAGAAAAAACATGTCAATAAAAATGATAATAATTTTCAAAATCAACAAATTATTTTAGTGGTTTTGAAAATTGTCTTTTAAATTTTGGAAAGTTCATTGTTAAATGTTACGATCATAGATTTTTGTAGCTTTGCTTAATCCTTATAATAAATCGGGATATTAGAAGTAATTTGTTGTAGAAAATGAATAATATTAAAAAAAAATAAAAAAAGTCAGATAGGGGTTTAGAAAAACATCTAAATAGGGTAGACTATAGTTGAAAAGAATATTAATTCTTATAACGGAAAAAAGAATGAGAGGGAGTAGAAAAATGCCAGTTGTTAATCACAAAGAATATTTAGAAATGTTAGAAAGTGCTTATAAAAATCATTATGCATATCCTGCAATAAATGTTTCAAACATGGAAACTGCTAATGCAGCATTAAAAGGATTTGCAGATTCAAAATCTGATGGAATTATTGAAATTTCTATTGGAGGTGGAAAGCATGCATCAGGGCAGTCTGTAGGAGATTCTGTTATTGGAGCAATTTCGCTTGCGAATCACATTCATTTGATGGCTGAAAAATATGATGTTCGTATTGCACTTCATACAGATCATTGTACATCAGACAAAGTTGAATCATTTCTTATGCCATTGATTGAAGAAACTAAAAAGCGTAGGGCTAGAGGAGAGAAAAATTTATTTAATAGTCATATGTACGATGGTTCAGATGTTTCTATTAAGGAAAATATTGTTATTGCTGAAAAATTACTAAAAGAATGTGCAGCAAATGAAATTATTTTAGAAGTCGAAGCTGGAGTAGTCGGTGGAGAAGAAGATGGAATGAATAATGAAGATGTTGCAATTGAAAAATTATATACGACACCAGAAGATATGCTTCAGTTTGAAGAAGCACTTAGCAAAATTGAAGGCGGAGTATATATGTTAGCTGCGACATTTGGAAATGTTCATGGAGTGTATAAACCAGGTAACGTTAAATTAAAACCAATTATACTAAAAGAAGGTCAAGAAGCTTTGAAAAAGGCAAAAGGCGAAGATGCTAAATATTATTTAGTATTCCATGGAGGTTCGGGTTCATCATTTGAGGAAATTCAAGAAACACTTCAATATGGAGTAATTAAAATGAATATTGATACAGATACTCAATATGCTTTTTCTAGGCCTGTAACAGATCATATAATTAAGAATTATGATAATATGTTAAAGATTGATGGAGAAGTAGGAAATAAAAAGATTTATGATCCTAGAGCATATCTAAAAAAAGGTGAAAATGGAATGGCAAAAAGAGTTCAAGAAGCATGTAAAGTTTTAAATGCAGAAGGTAAAACTCTTTTTAAGTAAAAATGAAATGTATTTAATAAAAATAAAAAAACTACAATTTTTCAAATTGTAGTTTTTTTATTTTTAGAAATATGTTTCTAAAATATTATGAATTGTAGAGAATTTTTTAAAATTAATAAACTGTTGTAAGAGAAAATTAAAATACGGGAAAATTTTAAAAGGAACAACGATAAAATAATAATAACGTTAAAAATATTACAACTGTATGACAAATTTCATTTTTGGTTGAATATTAAAAATAATAGAGTTAAAATAAATATGGAATTATAAATAAATGCGATGGAAATATTGATTATTTATTACGCAGGGGAGACTGTGTTTTTTTTAGGCACAAACATGAAAAATATTTTATCGAGGAGGGGTAATATGAAAAGCATCAAAAATCTATTTAAGCTTATGAATGGAAGTGGTAAAACATATGGATTTGCAATAGTAGCAGTGTTTATTTCATTAGTAAGTTCATTACTTATACCAGTAGTAATGAGATATACAATAGATGTAATTATTGGACATAAGCTATTAGAAACATCAAATTGGCTTTTATACTTAACAAATAATAAATTAGTGGGTGCAGGGTTATTAATTATTGTACTTACACTTATAAGAGGATTATTTTTATTTCTAAAAAGTTTTTATAGTGCAAAAGCAGCTGAAAATATATCTAAAAACATCAAAAATAAAGTTATTAAACACTTGCATGATGTTAAATTTTCGTTTTATTCTACACATGATACTGGTGATTTAATTCAAAGATCTACTTCGGATGTTGAAACTATAAGAAAATTTTTATCAGTTCAAATTGTTCAAGTAATAAATATAATATTGATGGTGTCGATAATTGCATATATTATGTATGGATTAAGTCCTAAACTTACAGCTATTGCATTATGCTTAACACCTTTCATTATTGCATTTTCATTTTGGTTTTTCTTTACAATTAGGAAGAAATTTAAGATTACAGATGAAGCAGAAGGAAAGTTATCTTCTGTTTTACAAGAAAATTTAAATGGAATAAAGGTTGTTAAAGCATTTGGACGCGAACCATTTGAAATTGAAAGGTTTGAAAAGGTTAATAAAGATCATAGTAAAAAAATAGCAACATTAGTTAAGAGTTTTGCTTATTATTGGTCATTATCAGACGTAATGTGTTTTACACAAGTTGCGCTAGTGGTAATATTTGGGTCTTTGTGGACTATTAATGGTGATATAACAGTTGGAGTATTATTTGCATTTATTACTTATGAAGGGATGCTTTTATTTCCAATTAGAATGCTTGGAAGGGTTTTAAGTGAATTTGGCAAGGCACTAGTTTCAGTAGATAGAATATATGAAATCCTGAATACTGAAAAAGAAGAGAGTGAAGATGGAAATTTAACACCTGAAATAAAAGGTGAAATTGAATTTAAAAATGTAAATTTTGAATATGAAAAAGATAAAAAAGTATTGGAAGACATTTCATTTCATGTATATTCAGGAGAAACAATAGGGATATTAGGTACTACAGGTTCTGGAAAATCAACTTTAGGATATTTGATGACTAGATTATATGATGCGACAGAAGGAACTATTGAGTTA
>Ga0193953_1001299_pt1 | contig 11682 bp, 9 predicted proteins | sample BB_4_MG_FD_140325 | JGI IMG/M metagenome (GOLD analysis project Ga0193953, IMG submission 140325) | Microbial mat bacterial communities from the Broadkill River, Lewes, Delaware, United States - BB_4_MG | ecosystem: Environmental > Aquatic > Freshwater > River > Microbial mats | place: USA... | reverse complement strand
TTTCTGGTTTATTTAACGGGGATTTTGCTTGCTGTAATAGTGGCGATTGTTTTGAATAAATTTGTCTTTGTTAAAGAAAATGTCCCTTTTGTAATGGAATTACCACCTTATAGAATTCCTACCTTTATTTCTGTAGTAAAGCACATGTGGACTAAGGCTGGACAATATCTTAAAAAAATGGGAGGTGTTATTTTAGTTGCAGTAGTGATTATTTGGACATTATCTAACTATCCGCACAATAAAGCGATAAATGATCGTTTCGATAATAGTATTGCTACCTTAAAAGAAAGTTCGTTGTCAGAAACAGATATAAATAACCAAATTAGTGCCATGCAGAAACAGAAAAAAGCCGAGTTGCAAGAGCAATCTTATTTGGGACGACTGGGTCATTTTATTGAGCCTGTAATTAGTCCTTTGGGTTTCGATTGGCGGATGGGAGTGGCTTTGTTTACAGGTATTGCGGCAAAAGAAGTTGTTGTTAGTACACTTGGTGTAATTTATCAGGTTGACGACGATGGTTCGCCCGATAAATTATCAGAAAAAATTAAAAGTGCTAAATACGACAGTGGGGTGAAAAAAGGTCAGAACGTTTATTCACCAATTGTTGCTATAAGTTTCTTGGCTTTTATTTTAATATATTTCCCCTGTGTGGCTGTTATTGCTTCAATATCTCGCGAAAGTGGAAGTTATAAATGGGGGCTTTTTTCAATTTTATTTACTACTTCGTTGGCTTGGGTTGTCTCTTTTGTAATATTTCAATTAGGTTCAATTTTTTAAACTGATATGATACAGGAAATTTTAACTTACTTGGCAATTGTTTTATCTATAGTTTTTATATTAAGAAAAATATGGAAAATTTTCATTGCTAAGAAAAAGACAAAAGGTTGCGATTCGTGTAGCTCGTGTGATGATAGTTTAATAAAATAGTCATTCAAAGCCTACTTTTGTATTCGGATAACTAGGATCTGCCAGATAGTACTTTAAACCTAAATAATTTGTGTTTACACCACGCACCATCCTTATTTGAAGAGCTGTTGCTATATGATTATTATAAATTGTAGCTATTGTTGGTATGTCGGTTAATAGTCTTACTAAAGCCACAAAAAATATTACTTTATCTTCACAGTCAGAGTAGTCGTAAAATAAATATTCATCAGGGAAAAGTTGCTTTTGTTTTTTAAAGTTGAACTGATCTAATTTATAACCTGTAATAGTATTTGTTAGATAAAGCAGGAAGTTGATTTTTTCTTTATCTGTCATGTTTTTTATAATTGGTATAATATCTCTAGCTAAATCATCGCTTAAAGATTCGCTTATTATACTGTTAAGACCAATTTTGATATGGCATGATGGATAATTCTTGAAAAATTCAATTAGAGATTTGTTAATATGAAGGTCGAGGTTGATTAATTTATCGTTATAGATAAAGTTGTAATTTTTTTTCTCTAGGTCTTCATTAAATAATGGGGATTCGGTAAAAGATAAATCAAAGGCAAATATTTCGTAATTAAAGTCGTTGTAATATGTTTCAATTGCACTAGGCAGAGGTTCGCTTATTGAGTAATAAGGTTTTCCGTTGATAACAACATATTCTTTCTCAAAAATTATTTCGTTAAAATGATAGAGTAGGTATAGTTCGTGGTTCCATCTTCCTAGTTTAATATCGTAATTCATATATCCAAAAAGAAGCCACGAAAAGAATATTTGTTCGTTTTTATCGTCAAATAACATGTTAGAAATAATATTTGTTATTTCTATTAATCCCCAGTCATTTATGCGCTTTTTGTTGCAGTTGTAAAGTATCTGATCGATTAAATATTCAACATCTTTTGTTGGTACTTTATACCAGTAATTGGCAATTGATTCTTCATCATAAAGTTGTAGGTTTATGTTTTTTAATTTCTTTGGAATATCAAATGAAAAGTAGGTGTTGCAGTAATTTAATTGCAAGGTTTCACATTCAATGGAAGGGTCTTTTTTTACAGGTTTTAAGATTAATTTTGTATTGTTAAGATTGGCTATCTTTTTTGCATTATAAATGTATAGCTGATCAATAATATGTCGCTTTTTAGCACTTATAGGTTTTTTATTATTAAGGACTTTTTTTTCTTTCTCGTACATGCTTGGAGATAAAATAGTATATGCTATATCCCAATATGATTCTAGATAGCTTTTGTAAGCTAATTTGGTTGATTTGTTTAGTTTTTGATATGGTCCTACAATAGATTTTATTTGATTACGTTGCTCAATATTATACAATGAGAAATCGGTTCCCTGAGCAAAGGGAGAATTATTACTAAAGCAAGGCGTTATCAGTAATACAATTATTATTATGTTTTTCAAGTTCAATTTATTAAAACAGTATAAAATATAATTGTTATAAGTTAGCCTATATGTGTTTAATAATCCAGTATTTTTTTAACGATAATAATATATGAATCAATTATTATTCCTTTTTGTTAGCTTTGTTATTAATTATAATAAAAAAATAGATGATAGATTTTGATAGGAAAATTTTAGATAATGGTCTAGTTTTGTTGCATCAATACGATAAATCAACCTCATTAGCAGCTGTTAATATATTATATAAAGTTGGTTCTCGTAACGAGCATCCAAACAAAACTGGGTTTGCTCATCTTTTTGAGCATTTAATGTTTGGGGGATCTGCCAATATTCCTGAATTTGATACTCCTTTACAGCTAGTAGGAGGAGAAAATAATGCATTTACAAATAACGATTTTACAAATTATTACATAACCTTACCTGTCGATAATATCGAAACAGCATTTTGGTTAGAGTCTGATAGAATGCTTAAACTTGATTTTTGTGAGAAGTCTTTGTCAGTTCAGCGTCAGGTTGTAATAGAGGAATTTAATCAGCGATATCTAAATCTGCCTTATGGAGATGCTTGGCTGCTTCTTCGTCCTTTAGCATATAAAGAACATCCGTATAGTTGGGCAACAATAGGTAAAGATATCACGCACATTAAAGATGCTACATTAGATTATGTGAAGGAGTTTTTTTATTCACATTATGCTCCGAATAATGCTATTATTTCGGTTGTGGGAGATATTGATTTTGATACAACAGTATCACTTGTAGAAAAATGGTTTAGTGATATTCCGTTTCGAGAAATATCTAAAGTAATTATTCCTGACGAGCCTGTTCAAACAGAGAAAAGAACTCTTGAAGTATTCCGTAATGTTCCTTCAGACTCTATTTATTTGGCTTTTCATATGTGTAATAGAACTCATGATAATTATTACGTTTGTGATTTGCTCTCTGATTTATTGTCAAATGGTAGATCGGCACGTTTATACCAAAATCTGGTTAAGGAAAGACAACTTTTTTCTGAAGTAAATGCATTTATTACAGGTGATATTGATGCAGGATTATTTGTTGTAACAGGAAAACTTAATCCTGATACAACTATGGAAATTGCCGAAAAGGAATTTTTTAATGAGTTGAATAACTTGAAAAGTACTTTGGTTGACGATATTGAGTTGCAAAAAGTTAAAAATAAAGTAGAGGCCACTTTTGTATACAATGGTGTTGATGTTCTAAATAGAGCAATGAATTTATGCCAATATGAATTTATTAAAGATGCCGATATGGTGAATACCGAGATGAGTAGATATAATAGAGTTACTTCTGAGCATATTAAAAGTATTGCTGAAGAGATCTTTACTGAAGAGAATTGCTCGGTTTTGTATTACAGAAAAAATAATAATAATGAATAGATCTATAGCGCCTCAATTTAAGCAAATTAGCGATGTTTCGCTTCCTGAAATTTCAAAAAGACAGTTGTCTAATGGTATTCCTGTCTATTTTATGGAATCGGAAAATGATGATGTTGTTAGGTTCGATATTGTTTTTAAAGCAGGTAATTGGTACCAGAAAAAACCTCTTGTATCGGCTATGACAAATGGTCTTATGCGAGAGGGAACAGTAACCATGACGTCGAAACAGATAGCCGATAAAATTGATTTTTATGGATCGCATCTTCAGCCTTATTGCGAGAAAGACAATGCAGGTTTTGTTTTGTATACCTTAAAAAAGCATCTTGATAAGACTCTCGCAATTTTATCAGAAATAGTAAAAAATCCTTTGCTATCGGAAAGCGAGTTAGAAATATTGAGACTTAAGAGCAAGCAAAGTTTTAATGTAGAGATTGAGAAAATTGCAGTAGCTAGCCGAAAGCTGTTTTTTGAATCTATTTTTGGTAGCGAAAATCCATATGGTTACAATTTAAAGGCATCAGATTATAACAGTTTTACAATTGATGATGTTTATGATTTGTATAACAGCCAGTATGTCTATTCAAACTGTTATATATTATGTTCGTGTAAGGATATTGAAAACGATTTGAAAATTATTGATGGTTATTTTGGAGATAAATTTGGTGGGGGAGAAGCATACTGTGGTGATTTTATTTTTCAGCAAACTGATTCACAACTAATAATATCTGAGAAGTCAAATGCTTTGCAGTCATCAATACGAGTTGGATGCCCTTCAATAGATAAATATCATCCCGATTATTCTAAGCTAAAAATTGCTAATACATTGCTTGGTGGGTATTTTGGATCGCGATTGATGAAAAATATTCGCGAGGAGAAAGGTTATACTTATGGTATTTCATCGTCGTTATATTCGCTTCACAGATCTGGGTTTTTTATGGTTTCAACCGAAGTTGGAGCTGATGTTACAAATGAGACAATAGCAGAGATTTATAAAGAAATTGATTTGTTGCAGACTAAATTGGTTAAAAATGACGAACTTTTTTTGGTTAAAAATTATATGTTAGGCGAAATGGTAAGATATTTCGATTCTATTTTTAATCAGTTTGAGATGGTTAAGGCTGTGGTTGATTTTAATTTGGGAATGGATTTTTACGAGAAACGAATTGCCGATATAAAGAGTGTTACTCCCGAAGAAATTTTAAATTTATCTCAACAATATTTCAATAATAAGAATTTGAAGACCGTTATAGTTGGTAAGAAATAATATTTTTATTTTATGAGATCTATTAATCTATTATTTGTTACAGTATTTTTAATTTGCTCTATGGTCAATAGTTTTGCCTTAGAGCCTTTGAAACCCGTTGATATAAATGTTTCTGTTGACCCTTTTTCGAGTAGAGTAAAGATAACATGGAAAAAAAATCCAGCCGAAACTAACGTGGTTGCTGGATATAATATTAATGTTTGGTTGGTAGAGGGACAGTCTGTAAAAGTAATTGATAATGTTGCTGCTAATGTTTTTGAGTGGACCTCAGCAGTGATTGATGTTTCAGAACCTCTGTGGTATTCTGTAGGTACTGATTACGGCACTGCTGGAGGTGGTAATGAATGGGATACCACAGGGGGTAAAACCGTTTTTCTTAACTCAATATACGATCAATGTTCAAAAAAAGTGACTCTAACTTGGACTCCTTATGTTGGATGGCAAAATGGTGTAAGTAATTTTGAAATATGGGGGTCTACTTCATTAGATCCTACCTCTTTTATTCAAATAGCTGATGTTAGTAATACACTTTCTTTTGATCATATTATTAATAATAACGAGACGTATTATTATTATGTAATTGCCAAAAAGGATGATAATTTAACAACCTCTTTTTCGAATATGACAAGTAAAGTTGTTAACGATCCAAGTTTACCGAGCGTTATGAATATTAATACACTACAGAATATTGATAATGCTCAGAGCATTATAAGTTTTGATATTGAGCTAAATAAAAATTATTATGATGTTGCCTTAATAAGAATAGTTGAAGGAGAACAGACTGTTGATACTATTAGTAGATATTCAACTGGTGGTGAGTTTTCTTATACAGATAATTGGAAATCGGCAAGTAATCATAGCTATTGTTTAGTGTCATTAGATAGATGTAATCAGCTTTATTCTAGCTCAGATACTATTAAAAATATTATTATTGATGCTAATTATAGTAACGATTTTGTTTCGGTTTCGTGGTTAAAGCCATCAGATAAATTATATTCTTTTTTCTACGATTTAGATGTTTATATTTTATCAAAACATGTAAACCTTATGCAGTCGGCTATTGTAAATTCTTATCATGATGATTTATTGTATTTGACAGAATCGGATGGAAATGTTATTTGTTATAGAGTTTCTTCAAAATTTGCTGGTAACAATGGAGAAGTGAACGTTATTTCAAACGAAAGCTGCGTTACTTTAGAACCAAAAGTATGGATTCCAAATGCTATTAATCCTATAAGCACGAATTCTGAAAATCGTGTTTTCGAACCACGTATGTCGTTAAAATCACCTTATTCTATTTATATATACAATAAGAACCGAGAATTGATTTTTTCAGATGAAAATCAGGGTTGGAGAGGAAAAGATAATTCAGGTGATCCTGTGAAAGATGATACCTATATTTATGTAATAGAAGTATTGTATAATCAAAATCTTAAAAGAATATATAAAGGTAGTGTAACTGTAGTGTATAAATAGAGCTATTTTTGGCTATATTGTGAATATTATTTTTTAGAAAAGCAATTTAGTTAACAGTTGTGTATGAGTTATTTTACCGAAGAAGAAGAGCGATTAATTGATCAAGAATATCAAGCATTATTAGACAACTCGTTAAAATGTTCTGGTGAGGAAAACCGTTTACTGGTTGATAAGGCATTTAAGCTTGCCCGACAAGCTCATCATGGCACACGTCGAAAGTCTGGCGAGCCTTATTTTATGCATCCAATAGCTGTTGCTCGTATTGTTTCTGAAGAAATAGGATTGGGTACAAAATCAATTATATGTGCATTAATGCACGATGTTGTTGAAGATACTGATTATACTATAAAAGATATTGAGAAGCTTTTTGGTGAAAAAATAGCTTCTATTATTGATGGTCTTACTAAAATATCGGGTGTTTTTGATAGTGAATCATCCCTTCAGGCTGAGAATTTTCGTAAGATGTTGCTTACTCTTTCAGATGATGTTCGTGTTATTCTTATTAAGCTAGCCGATCGTACTCATAATATGCGAACATTGGATTCAATGCCAGCGCATAAAAAAGCTAAAATTGCTGGCGAAACAATCTTTTTATATGCTCCCTTGGCTCATCGTTTGGGTTTACATTCAATAAAAACTGAGTTAGAAGATTTATCACTAAAGCATCAAGAACCAAAAGAGTATGCTGAAATTTTATCGAAGGTTAATAAAACAAAAGTTGAGCGCGATGTAATTATTGGTGATTTCATTAAGCCTATTCGAGAAAAATTAAGTCAGCAAAATATAAATTGTACCATTACAGGTCGTCATAAGTCGATTTATTCTATATGGAAAAAAATGCGCAAGCAGAATATTCCTTTTGAAGAGGTTTTCGATTTGTTCGCTGTGCGTGTAGTTTTTTCGCCTCAGATGGGAGTTTCAGAGAAAAGTCAGTGTTGGAATATTTATTCTTTAATAACAGATATTTACCGCCCTCGTCCTGATAGGTTACGCGATTGGGTTAGTAATCCAAAAGCAAATGGTTATGAGGCCTTACATGTTACAGTTATGGGGCCTCGCGGAAATTGGATCGAAACACAGATACGCTCAGAGCGTATGGACGATATTTCGGAGCGTGGATATGCTGCCCACTGGAAATATAAAGATTCCGAACAGCACGAAAACGAACTTGATAAGTGGATTGAACACATTCGTGAGATGCTTGAGAATCCTTCGTCAGATGCTTTGGAGTTTTTAGATGAATTTAAACTTAATTTATATTCGTCAGAGATTGTTATTTTCACTCCAAAAGGTGAGACGAAAACATTACCTAAAAATGCTACAGCTCTTGATTTTGCTTATTCTATTCATACAAAGATTGGTGATAGAGCAATTAGTGCAAAAGTAAATCATAAGCTTGTTCCTTTGAATTTTAAATTGAGTAGTGGCGATCAGGTTGAGATAATAACTTCAAAAAACACTAATATTCAACATGAGTGGCTTTCGTATGTTAATACAGCAAAAGCAAAATCGCTTATAAAAGATGCTATAAAAGCTGAAACAAAAAACCGTAAAGAAAAGGGAAAAGCTCATCTTGAAGTTGAATTATCGAAGATAAATCTTCATCCAAATTCCGATATTTTAAAAAAGCTTTTGATTGGATATAATGTTAATTCTAAAGACGAGTTATATAGTAAAGTTGGTAGTGGTATAATAACTCTTAGTAATTTATCTAAAGTGTTAAAGGCTAATTCGCCAAGCCGATGGGTAAAGTATTGGGGATTGAAGTTTGGGTCTAGTTCAAAAGCTCCGAAGCCGGTGCTTGAGTCAAAAGAGGTTGCTAAAAAAGATAAGAGTAAAACATATTTGCTAACTCAAGGTGATTATGTTGAAGATACAGATTTCACTATTGCAAAATGTTGTAGCCCCATTCCTGGGGACGATGTTATTGGTTATAGGAATACTAATAACGATGTTGTAATTCATAGAAAAACTTGTCCGCAAGCTATTAAATTAATGTCGAGTCATGGAAATATGCTTTTAGATGCGCAATGGGCAAAACAAAAGTTCTTCTCTTTTCTTGCTCAGGTTTCGTTGCAAGGTGTTGATAGACAAGGTATAATTGCGGAGATAAGTAGTCTGATTTCGAAAGATCTTGATGTAAATATGCGTAAAGTACTGATTGAAAGTCATGACGGTGTTTTTGAAGGATTTATCGATCTTTATGTTCACGATGTAAACAATCTGAATAACTTAATTTTAAAAATTGGAAAAGTTAAAGGGGTTGTTAAAGTTGCTAGAGTTGAATTAAATAGAACTAAGGAATAATTTAAATATAGTCTAAATAAGAATTATTTTTGTTATGTTTACACAAAAATAAAACTGTAATACTATGTATTGCCAAGAAACAAAAGAAACTGTAAAGAAGATATTTATAACCTTTCTTGAAGAGAGGGGGCATAGAAAAACTCCAGAACGATTTGCCATTTTAGATGAAATTTACTCTCGTGAAGGTCATTTTGATATTGAAACACTATACGATTCGATGAAGAAGAAGAAGTATAGAGTAAGTCGTGCAACATTATATAATACTATTGAACTATTGCTTGATTGTAATTTAGCTGTAAAGCATCAGTTTGGTAAAAATATTGCTCAATTTGAGAAAGCTCACGAGTGCAAGCAGCACGACCATTTAATCTGTATTGAAACAGGTAAAGTTATTGAATTTTGTGATCCTAGGATTCATGAAATTATTCAAACAGCTTGTCAAACCGCCGATTTTAAACCTTCCCATCATTCGTTATATATTTACGGTTTAAGTGCAGAAGGTATTGAAATAAGAAAAAAAGCAAAAGCCTTAAAAGATGCTATCCAGAAATAGCATTTATTATTCTGCTAATACCTTTTTATTCAGTAGTTCTGTTACCAATTATTTGGTTGTATAGGCATTTAATTTTCTGAATATAGTGGAAAGTATGTATAATTAAGAGTCATAGTGTAAGAATTACTCAGAGCCTTTTTGTAGTTTTTTTGTTGAAATATTGGTTACCTTCGCATCTCAAAAATAGGAAATAATCATGCACGATAAACTTCAGCAATTTGTTCAGCTTCTTTCGGAGAATATTAAGAGTAATACATTTTTAAAACTAGTTATTAGTAACAAGCGAAATAAAACTAGCGATTTAAAGACAGTTACAGTTAAATATGTAACAATTAATGCTGGTGAACGTTTGTCGTTTGTTTATCGCTATCCTACAAAGGATGTTACTAAAAATTATGAACTAGCAGAAGGTTTAGATCTTATTTCAAAAATTTTAATAGAAACCTTTTTTCAAGCCGATTTGTTTACTTCTACTGATGTTTGTCATTTGCTTATAAATAAGAAGAATGTTGCCAATTTGAAGGTTAAAAAGTCTGTTTCTAAAGCTGAAATTCCAACTTCTCACGATAAACAAAAAAACAGAATTATTTCTGCCGAGAATAATATTTATCTTCGCGAATTGGGAGTTTTAAATGGTGATTTTGCAGTAAGGCCAAGCATGAACGATAAGTTTCGTCAGATTAATAAGTATGTCGAAATTATTGATGGTGTTGTTAAATCTGTTGATTTTGGCAATTCATTAAATATTGTTGATATGGGATCAGGCAAAGGTTATCTTACTTTTGCTTTGTACGACTATTTTGTTAATAAATTAGGGCTGAATCCTAAAATAATAGGTATAGAATTACGCAAGCAGCTTGTTGACACTTGTAATTCTATTGCAAAAAAATCATTGTTTAATGGACTCTCGTTTATTGCTCAGAGAATTGAGGATGCTGATATCACCAATACAGATATGCTTATAGCTCTTCATGCTTGCGATACGGCTACTGACGATGCTATTTATAACGGAATTAAATGTGGGGCGAAAGTAATAATTTGTGCGCCATGTTGCCATAAGCAAATAAGAAAGCAGATGGCACCAAATAATATTCTAAATCAAATTACCAAACATGGTATTTTACTTGAGCGTCAGGCCGAAATGGTTACAGATGCTATTCGAGCTAGAATTCTTGAAGCATACGGCTATAAGACAAAGGTTTTTCAGTTTATTGAAACCGAACATACTCCAAAAAATGTTTTAATAGTTGCAGTTAAAGCTAAGGATATGGATGCTCCTGATGAGGAGATTTTAATGTCAATTCAGGAATTGAAGTCTATTTTTGGAATAGAATATCACTATCTAGAAAAACTCTTTGTTAAATAATGAGTTCTTGTTTTTAAAAGGTAGCTTATAGAGCCGAAATATATCGCTCCATTCCTCCATAAAGAGCTTGATAACCTTCTATTTTCTTCTTTACAGAGTTTGATAATTTCTTTGTTTTGCTGCCTTGTTGTAAATATAAGTCATTAATTACTACTCTTATACTATCTATTTCAGAAAGTAGCTCTTTGTATATCTGAGTGTCAATATATAACAAATCTAGCTCTTCCATTTTTAGCTCGCATGGCAAACTTTTATTGTCGGTTTTCCATGCATTTAAAAGTCGTTCTATAGATCTAGATCTAATATTTCCTATAGACGAGATTGCTCTGCGTTCCTTTGGAGTGAGAGGTTTACCTTTTGGTAATAGCTCTTTTATTTTGTTTAGCCTTTCAAGTATATTTACTTTTTCTTCGTAGTCTAAGTAAAACTTACTTTTGGTATCTTTTTCTTTCATAGTATAAGTAAAATGCAAAACTATTGATTTTACTCTATAGTTTTGCATTATTTTTTTGTTGAGAAAATTAAAGATTACTCATTGCTTCTTCTAATGAAGAATAATAATTTACTTTAACAAGTCCTGATTTCTTTTCACTCTCTTCAAGATTTTTTACTGACATTTTAGCAAAAGCACTTGCTGGTACAACAAAATTTAATGCTGTAAGACCAGCTTTAGCTAATGCTGGAGTTACATTTCCAGCAACCCATTCAGTATCCTCTTGTTTTAATACCGAAGCCTCTTTTGTATCGCATACAAGGCTTTTACATCCGTTTTCTTTAAATAAATTAATGCACTTTTGTTGTGCTGTACGTAGTTCTTCCGAATTACAAAATCCTTTCCAAGTTTGAAGCATCAATTTTTTCGAACTGTCAACCTCAACAACTAAAAATCTCTCTTTCAATAATGTTTGCATGATTTTTCTCCTTATTTTATATAATTAGTAACTATATGTAAATACGTAAAAGTTTTCAGTTTGTA
>Ga0193953_1001294_pt1 | contig 11742 bp, 12 predicted proteins | sample BB_4_MG_FD_140325 | JGI IMG/M metagenome (GOLD analysis project Ga0193953, IMG submission 140325) | Microbial mat bacterial communities from the Broadkill River, Lewes, Delaware, United States - BB_4_MG | ecosystem: Environmental > Aquatic > Freshwater > River > Microbial mats | place: USA... | reverse complement strand
GTGAAAAAGCTGCTAAGTCTGTACTTGATGCTTTTTATGGGATGGATGTAAATTTACTAGTACAAGAGTTTATTGAAGAAGCTGGTGGAGCTGATATTAGAGCTTTAGTAGTGGGTGGAGAAGTTGTTGGAGCAATGAAACGACAAGGTGCCGAGGGTGACTTTAGATCAAATCTTCATCAAGGTGGAAGTGCAACTGCATATAAACTCAATAGAAAAGAAAAAAGTACAGCACTAGCGGCTGCTAAAGCTATGGGTCTTGGAGTATGTGGAGTGGATATGATTCCATCTGCAAGAGGTCCTTTGGTTATGGAGGTAAACTCTAGTCCTGGATTAGAGGGGATTGAAAAATCAACGAAACTAGATATAGCAGGAAAAATAATGGATCATATTGAGAAAAATGTAACACCTCGATGTCCTGAAAATCCAACTAAAAAAAGAAAAATCAAAAGAGATAATATTGGAGCATAAGAATGCCAGCTGAAAAATTTATTTTAGGTGGTATTGAAATAAAAAGAGGAACAAATGTTACTCTTCATCTTGAGTTACCTAAACTTTACAATACTCCTACACAATTACCTGTAAGAGTCATAAGAGGACGAAGAGATGGTCCTGTTGTATTTATAAGTGCTGCTATACATGGAGATGAACTCAATGGTATAGAAATTATAAGACGATTTCGAACATTAAATATTTTAAAAAGATTAAAAGGCACACTTATTCTTGTACCTATAGTCAATGTATATGGAGTAATGAATCTTTCAAGATATTTACCCGATAGAAGAGATTTAAACCGATCATTCCCTGGAAGTAGTAAAGGGAGTCTTGCTGGTCGTGTTGCAAAAGTATTTTTTGACGAAATTGTTTTAAAATGTGATTTAGGTATCGATTTACATACTGCATCTATACATAAATCAAACCTTCCACAAGTACGAACAAATATAGAAAATAATTATACTTACCGTTTAGCAAAAGCATTTGGAGCACCTGTTGTTTTACATTCTCAATTAAGAGATGGTTCATTAAGGGCTGTTGCTCAAGATAAAGGTGTACCAATTTTACTTTACGAAGCGGGAGAAGCTTTACGATTTGATGAAACAAGCATTCGAATTGGAGTCAATGGGTTAGTGAATGTATTAAGAGCAAATGATATGCTTCCTCAAATAATCAGAAAAAAAGCACCAAAAATACCAGTAATTACAAAAAGTAGTAAATGGATACGTTCTATAGAAAGTGGAATGTTACGAACTATTAAAGCACTTGGTGATACTGTAAAAGAAAATGAAATTATTGCTTTTATAGATGAACCTTTAGGCGATAAAAGTTTTGAGATGTTAGCACCATTTGATGGTATAATAATAGGAAAATCAGAAATTCCTCTTGTACAAGAGGGAGATGCTGTTTTTCATATAGCAAATTTTAAAAACCTTGAAGTAGCAGAAGATAAAATAGAATACTTCAATGAAGAAAATATAGAACAGAGTGAATTTCACGAACTAAATAATGAAGAGATTATAGAATAAATGGAAAAATTTTACGATATTTTAAAACACCTTATTAGAACACCTTGTGTTGTTGGGGCAGAACACCCATTTTTTATTTTAGTAAAAAGGGAACTTGAAGAACTAAATATAGATGTTGAATATTATGATGGTGTTTTAGTTGCAAAAGGGAAAGAACCTACTACAGGATACATCTCTGCTCATGCTGATAGACATGGACTAATATGTACAGGACATAATGAGTTTCAATATGCTGCTTTTATCGCTAAAAACCAAGCAGACTTAACAGGAAACTCTAATAGTGAAGAGCTTTTAAAAAACTTTACTGATAGATTTGTAAATGAAAAAGTTCAAGCGTATGAACCTTGGTCCGGAAGTTACTTAGGATTAGGAACGATTCAAGATGCTTTTTTATGTGAAAGACGAAATAATATCATTTTTAAAGTAGATGGGTTTGATCATCTTTTTCCAGGAACTCCTATTGGTTTTGTCGATAATTTGAAAATAAATGATGATTTAGTTTCTGCACAACTAGATAACGTAATCTCTGTAGCTATTATAATTTATCTCTATCATTTAGGGTATAAAGGTACTGCATTTTTTACAGCATCAGAAGAAGCTGGGAAAAGTTGGAGATTCTTACTTGAATATTTTAGAAGATTTAATCTTTCCACAAATGAACTTTTAGTTTTAGATACAAGCCCATATAAAAATGTCGAAGATATAAATCAACTAGATGTAGTACTTAGAAACCGTGATGAAAATGGTGTTTTTCGTTCTTCTTTAAAAAATGATATTAAAACCATATGTATTAAAAATAATATAAATTACCATTTTAAAGATGCGTATTTAAAAAATATGATGAAACAAAATGGAAAAAAAGGCTCACTTGGAGTAACAGAACTTGGAAGAATTATTCATGCAACGAAAGGTTCTATTCAAGGAACAACTCTACAGCTTCCAACTATAGGATATCATACAGTAGAAGAGACCACCACTAGAAAATCAATAGATAGCATGATTTTAATTTTACAACAACTTTATTTAGCTAAATAGTTTTTTTGTTGTTATAAAATCTTTTTTGTTTCAAAGTATCTGTTTTCGTTTTTTTTATTTTCATAACTGGTTTTTGAATAAATAGATTATTTGGATACAAAATGGTATTTCCATCATTGTCTAAAATTTCTATTTGAAAAAGAGAGATTTCTATAATCTCTCCTGATAAACTATTATCGCCATCAATCACTTTTATTTTATCCCCTACCCGTGCAGGAAAAGTGAAAAATATAATAATACTTGAAGTAAGATTACTTAAAATTGACCATTGTGCAAATAAGGCTACTCCAATAACGGCAAAAATAGATGAAGCAAATACCATTATTCCACCTAATTGCACATTCCAAACTATTGCCAAAATCATCAATGCAAATATCACTAATATAAAATGCATCACTTTACTAACATAATAAATTCTTTTAGGAATTATCTTTTTACGTGTTCCTATTTTTTTTATAAAATAATCTGAACCTTTAAATGTAATCAATGATAAAATAATTATTGATACTGTTAATATTAAATTTGTTGTAATCAAATCTCTGCCTTAAATATATAATTTTGATGCTACAATTATACAATAATTTAAAGGAGATAAAGTGAAAATTTTTATTAGTTTAATTTTTTTATTGATTTATGCTAGTGGAGTTGAAAAAATAGAAAATGATATTATATCTCTTAAAACCCCTTCATCTAAAAATATCTGGATCAAGACATTTCAAAACTATAAAAACTATAATATAGTTATTAACAACATCTCAAAAACAGAACTTAAAATTAAAAATATTCACAATGATTCGCCTCAACTTGAAAGCTTACAAAAACGATTATCTTTATATAAGTCTAAGATAGGTTTGTATGAAAAAAATAATAACTTTGATGAAATTTTACGACAATATAAATATATCATACCCCAAATAACACTGAGAGATTTTATTTTTAAAACATCACAAAATACGCTCTTAAAAGAGATTACAAAATACAAAACATTAAGAAATGATTTTTATGTAGCTATTGCGACATTACAAAACAACTATGAAACACTTGAACATAATAGTAATAATAGATTGAAATTAAAACTCTTAAAAGATGATTTGGATTATTTTACTGAATACTCTGAAAATATAGAAAAAACATATCAAAACCTACTAGAATCCCAAGATGATTTAAATAAAAAATATAAAGAATATAAAGATGATGTATTTATCAAACATATTATTACACTACTGATTATTATTGTTTCTTATATTATTTATAAAATCATTTCATCTATTATATTTTATTTTACCCACAACAAAGAAAATCATGAAGAGCAAAAAAACTATAGAAAACTCTTATCTATTTTATTTATCTTTTTTGTTTTAATTTTTATTGTAATAAGATATATTGATGATTTAATCTATATTATCACTTTTTTAAGTGTTGTGGCTGCTGCACTTACCATTGCTATGAAAGAGATACTATTAAATATCGCTGGTGCTATTTACATCTTCTTTAGTAGTGTTATAAAAGTTGGAGATAGAGTGATGGTTCAATTTGAAACGAAACACACTATTGGTGATATTACTGATATCTCTCTTGTAAAAATAAAGTTAAATGAGATTGATGACTATACAAACCTTAAAGAGGTTAAAAGTGTAGGAAGAACTATTTATATCCCTAATAGTTATATCTTTACGAAGGTATTTTATAACTATTCACTCAAGAAAAATGGTGTGATAAATGACCTTATAGAGTTTGAGTTTGATTCAAATAATGACTTTGCACTTATAGAAGAGATTACAAAAAATTGTTTTGAAAAATTAAATATTGTATACACCATCTCTTTTACATTAAATGCTTTAAAAACAGGTATAGTTGGTAATATTTCATATCAAACGAACTACAAAGAAGCTTCTAAAAATAGAGGTATAGTCTCTATCAAACTTTTAGATGCATATAAAAACAATGAACATATAAAATTAAAATCTTCTAAAGCAGTAGCCAATAAAACTCATGAAGAGGAATAATCCTCTTCCACTTAATCTCTAAACTTCTCAAAAATATCTCTTTTTTCTTTTACTATCTCTATTGTATGTCCATAAATGATTTTCTTAAATTTCTTGTATAATTTATGCTGTATAAAAATTCCACCTATACCTAATATTCCTACATACATCAGTAGATTTATTAACTTTATCTCAAAGTAGTCAAAAAGCATAGCACTTAAACTTCCACTAATAATTGCAATAGATATCATAAATGAACGTAACATTAGATAATCTTTTAGCTCAATTGATTCATCTTGCATAAAATCAACTGTATGTACTCTTGCTATTTCAAAAGTGATTGCTTGTATTGTGAAAATGAATAAAATTAAATATGTAAATCCTACTATAGAATGATTTAAAACACTATATGAAAGTATTTGTACAATATCTAAACAGATTGTAAACAGATAAATATTATATATTTTAATATGTTTAAAAAGTGGTTGTACTATTCCATCTAATGCACCTAAAAGCATAAAAAAACTTATCATAAATACTGGTAAATAGGTACCTTCCAATTTTGTTACATAAGGTATAAGTGTCCAGTCGATGTATGTTGTGATAAATAATACTAAAGATTGAAGATATAAAAAATGTGATTTTTTTACCTCTTGTAACATAAATTTATAATTGCGTAAAGCCATATATTACTCTTTAATCATCAAATATCCATCAATATTTTCTGGATAATAGTTTTTTAAGATTTTTGAGATGCTAAATCCATTTTTTTCATAGAGTTTGATTGCTTGGGTATTTGTTGTTTTCACTTCTAAGGTATATTTACTAAATGCCAACTTACCAAATGAGTATTTTAAAAGTTCTTTTGCTATCCCCTGCCCTTGGTTGTTTTTATTAACACAAAGTGAGTAGAGCCTATAATATTTATCTCTTTTCAGCCAAAGAATATAAGCTATAATTTGTTTATCTTTTTCATATACAAAAAGCATATTATTTTTTATATGATAATAAAAGGAATTCAAACTCAAGCCAAAATCATCTTTTAAAAAAATAGAGCTTTCTAAATTAAAAAGCTCTTTACTATCTTTTAAAATAGCATCTCGTATCATTATTTTTGGTAAATAGTGTATTTAGGTATTAATTTATCTGGTCTATATGACATTTTTACTTTTTTTAAGTTTTCAAAGCCCATATCATCACCAACATTTATATATTCACTTCCATAAATATCTTTAAGATATTTTGTAAACTCTCTAAAAATAAATTGTGCACATCCTAGTACTTCAAAATCTGTTTTTTCTATAATAACACTTGATGTAGTTTGATTGATTTTTTCACCAACCGTAAACCCTTTAATCTCATCATCAATATATAAAACCATACCAACTACATCTAAATTTTGATAATCATTTAAAAGTCTTTTGATTGCAAATCTTTCAAAATAGATACCATCTAAGAAAGTTTCTACCTCCTCTTTTGGCATATATAAAGTTCTATCTTTTACCCATTTATTAAATAGTGCTGTGATACCCTCTTTATGTTTTTGGATATCTAAAATCTCTACTTTATAGTTTAAATAAACTTTTTTGAATTTGTTTATCTCATGTCTTTTTGATTTGTAAGGATCACCTTTTAACTCTATTAAATCTTCTGATTCATAAATATAATCAACCAGTTTTTTTTCAATAACAAAATCTTTTAACATATCATATATTAAAGTACCCTCTTCTAAATAATCGACAAATCCCTCAAGAAGATTTTCATGAACATACTCTATTTTTGAATAGTTTTTATTACTATTATGTGTATTCATAATATCAAAACATTTTAACATCGCTTCATACGTATTATTTTTTTCACCCAAAGGTGGTAATAACATAGAGAGTTCACCTGAGTTTAAAATAAATAAACAAAAAGTATCATTTACTATGGCATAAAAACCTGTTGCTGTTGAAAGCCAGATGTAATTTCCAGCAAATGTATAATCGCTGATATCTACATTTATCACATTGAGATATTTGTCCATCTCTTCTTTTGCTCTTAAATCAAAGTGTTTTAAAGTATAATCACTCACAGTTAAAGTTGACATTATGACCCTTTATTATTTTTGCGAATTATACATCTTTTTTAGGAATTTGCGTCAAAAATGATAAAAAGTTTTAAAGTGATAAAAAGGTGTTACAAACCCCTTTATTTAAAGGGTTTTTGAGGATTAAAAATGATCCATTACATTCATGATAATCTCAAGCATAATCAAGATAATAATAATCCATTCTAAAAAAGAAGAATATTTATGATTTTGCTCATGTCCTAACATATCTAAGAGTTCATGAATCACTTCAACTTTTTTATTTAAAACTTCAAGTCGTGAATTTATATCTAAATATTTTGTAGTTTTTTCATAATAGTGTTCATACTCAGGATACTCCCAAATAAACTCAGGGGTATCAAGTAAATCATAATGTAGATTAATCTGACTTTTTACTAAAAATAACTCACCCATTTTTTTAGATATCTCTTTTTTACTAAGTGATATTTTACCAGTACGAGCTAACTCTTTTGGAATTAATGAATTTGTTTCTATACTTTCTTGAATAATATTTTCAAAATTTTCTATTTTGAGATGCTGTGCTATTGCATTTGAGATAGAAACTTTCAGTAAAATATCATTCTTATCTAAAGTCAAACAATCCAAATGAATTTTAAATTCATCGGAATAATTATACTCTAAATTATCAACTAACGTTTGTTCCAATGGCTCAATGGTATAGTCACTTATAAAATTTTCAAAAAACTTTATTGTTTCATAGTCAACATTCCAAGCTACATATACACCATATTTAAATACAATAATATGTCTATCATCTTTTAAAGTTACTATAATAATATCTTTTTGCAGTGATACATTATATCTTTGTTGTAAGATCTCATAGATGTTATTATTAAATTTTTCACATACTGTATACGCTAAGATTTCTTTTGTGTTTTTCATTATATATTCTTTTCTATTGCATTTTTACAATAATATTAAAGTAGCTAATCCTAAAAAACTAAAAAAGCCAACAACATCTGTAACTGTAGTAAGGAGTACAGTACTTCCAATAGCTGGATCAATTCCTGCTTTTTGTAATACTAAAGGGATCATCGCTCCAAAAAAACCAGCACTAGCTAGGTTTATTATCATAGAAATAGCAATAACTACACCCAAAAGTGGAATTTGAAACCAAAAATAGGAGATAAATCCTATAACTATTGCAAAAATAAAGCCATTTACTAAAGATATTATTACCTCTTTATAAATAGTCTTTTTTGCATCTTCACTCTCAATATCCCCTAATGCCATTTGTCTTACTGTTACAGTCAAGGTTTGAGTGCCTGCATTTCCACCCATAGAGGCTACTATAGGCATAAGTACAGCTAAGGCAACAAGTGATTGAATAGTTGAATCAAATAGTCCTATTACTAATGAAGCGGCGATTGCAGTCATTAGATTAATAGATAACCAAAAAGCTCGACCTTTCCCAATCTGAAAAATATTTTCCTCTTGCTCTGCTTCATCATCAACACCAGCCATGTTGTAGATTTGCTCCGTAGCACTCTCTTGAATAATATCATAAACATCATCAGAGGTAATACGACCAATTAATTTATTTCTATCATCAATAATAGGAATACTTGTAAGGTTATAATTTGTAACCATATCTACAACCTCTTTAATATCTGCAGTATGTAAGAGATGATAGTTTTTAAATTTTTCATGAGGTATATCAGAAAAATTAAGTTTGTGTTCAAATATAATAAGTTCTTCTAAACCCACACTTCCAATATACACACCCTTATTTGTTGTAACATGACAATGCCAAATATTATCAACTTCACCTTGCTCTTTTAAGGCTTTTAATCTCTTTATAGCATCTCCGATGTTTTCATTTTCAGTTGCCCTAAAAAGTTCTGTCTGCATATGTGCACCAGCTTGAATTTCATCATAAGAGATAAGCTGTTCAAGTAACTCTTTGTCATCATCATCAAAACTTTCTAAAATAGTTTGTGCAATTTCCTCATTATCTTCACTAATATTTTGGATAAAATCAGCTGCATCATCTGTATCCATATTTGAAGTAATAGCTACAAGTTTTTTTGTACTTATATACTCCCCAATCTCCTCTTGAACAAAATCGGGCATCTCTGATAATACTTCAGCAAGAAGTGTACTTGGAATTTTACGTAAAGATTTAGAGTATTGTTCCTCATCTAAATCTCTTAGTTTTAAAAGTTGTTCTGCTATATCGTATGGATGTAAAGAAGATAAATCTTCCTTAAATAGTGAAACCTCTTCAGTTATCTGTTCTGAAATTACTTTTACCTGATCGATATTTTTCTCATTTAATTCTTCCATTATTTAGACCTATTTTTAACTAATAAAGTAAGTAATGCAGAGACTATTCCAACACTAAATAAAAGAAACATAACATTATAAGTTCCCCCAGCATCTACAGTAAAAGGAAGAGATGTTGTATTCATACCAAAAAAACCAACAATTAAATTTAAAGGTAAAAAAATCCCTGATAAAAGTGTAAGTATATAGATTGTTTTATTCATCTGTTCATTATTTTGCATCAAATAAAAATTATGAATGGCATCAAGTTTTTCTAACAATAGTCCTGAGTTACGATATCCTCTTTGTAAATGTTCTTGAATATCTTCAAAATTTCTCTCTAGATAATCATCTTCTTTTTTATAGTTTTCTATCAAATCAGATATTACTTCTACTGCTTTAAATAATATTCTATTGATTCTAACAAAATCATTTTTGTATGAAAACCATTGTTGATTAAAATCTTTGATTGTTTTTCCTTCATAAAAGGTATCTTCTATAACCTCTATTTCATCAAATCTTTTCGAAATAATCTTTAAAGTATTATCAATATATTTATCAAGGTATTTGTAGAAACCTTTCATATTTACTAAATCTATAAACTCATCTTTTTGTTTATCATAATGGTAATATTTATCATTAGTTATTACAAAGGCTTTACTTATTAGTACCATTTTATCATCAATGAGTTGTGGGATTCTTAATATAAAAAGGTCATAGTGTTCATGTTCAAAAAACACAGATGGATGTATTTCATTTTTAATATCTTCTAAATGGAAACTATCTATTTTCTCTTTTATCACACTATCCCCTTTGTATATATTATTGAAGTTGTTTGTATAGTGAGTTTAAATCACCTAATATCCAGATATCGACAATTTTATCATTTTCTATTTTGAAAAATGAAGCTCCATGATACCTTATTTTATGATTTGTTGGTTCAAAATCCATAAGTTTTCCAATATGTGTTCCATTGTAAACAGCTCTAGCTGAAACAGAATCTCCCTCAGCTATCATCAACTCAACAGCATGGTATAAATTTGGTATTGCTGTTACTATCATATCAAAATAATCTTCAAATTCTTTTTTGCCATGAGCTTCTATATTTAAAGAACCTCTGAAAATAATATTGTCATCAAATAATTTATCGATATAAGATTTATCTTTGTTATTCCAAAGATTTTCGTAATAAGAAAAAATAATCTCTTTATTTTTCTTCATTTTAACCCCTAATTTAAATTTTTCGGATTATACACTATTTTTTATTTTTTTTTGTAATAAAATAAACTTTTTTATAATAAATTATCGAAATGCCTCAATCGCCTCTTGTCTGGATTTTTTAATATTTACTATCGTATTAGTATAGTTCAAAAATAGATTTGATTGTACACCATTTTCTTTATGAAATAATTTTGATTCAATCTCTTCTAAATTTTTTAGTACAGACTTGATAAATAAACCCTCTTTATCAAATTTTGCACTTTGTGTATATGGGTTAAAAACTCTAAAATAAGGAACACTATCAGCACCAGTACTAGCACCCCATTGCCAGGAACCTATGTTTGAACTAGCTTCATAATCCAAAAGTTTTATAGCAAAATATTTTTCACCCCACTGCCAAGGTAATAAAAGATTTTTTGTTAAAAATGAAGCTACTATCATACGAAGTCTATTGTGCATAAGACCTGTATTGTTCAGATGTATCATTGCTGCATCGATTATTGGTACTCCTGTTTTCCCTTCATACCAAGCTTTAAAATACTCTTCATTTTCATTCCATATTATCTCTTTACCATTAAAGTTTTCATATTCTGATTTTGGGAAATAGTATAAAATATAGTTGTAAAACTCTCTCCAAAAAAGTTCACGTATAAAAAATTCACTATGGGGATATTTTTTGATTCTATTAAACAATTGTTTAGGTGATATTAAACCAAAACGTAAATGAACTGCCAAATTTGAAGTACCATTTATATAAAAATAATCCCTAGATTCTTGGTAGTTTGAAAGTTTTGGGATAAACTCTGATATCAGTTCTTCTGCTGTTTGATATAAAAAATCAGGTAGTTTTTGTATGGTAAAACCTAAAGATTCTAATGTTGGAATATTTGAAAAATCATACTTATATAATTGTATATTTTCTGAAGTTATATACTCCTGTATATTATCACTATCCCATAAAGGCATTAAATTTCTATAAAATGGTGTAAAAACTTTATAAGGTGTTCCATCTTTTTTTAAACCATTTGATGGATGAATCAAAAAGCTATCATAAAAACGTTGTATAGGAAGAATAGAGGCTATTTTGTTATCTCTTTTTACAGCATAACTATCAAAATCACAACTACATAATACTTCATCAAAATCATTCTTAAATGATGCAAATATCTCTTGTGGATCTCCATGAAAAATTGCTAAATCTAAACCTATCTTTTGTAATTGGTTTTTTAAAGATAAAACACTATTATAGATAAAAGTAACCCTTTTATCATCTGCAGGTAACTTATCTAAAATATTTTTATCAAAAATAAAAATAGGGAAAACATCTCCACTAGCATAGTGTAAAAGTGCACTATCTTCTACTCGTAAATCACGTCTAAACCAAAGAATTTGTTTCATTATTTATATGCTTTTAAATCACTTCTTAATGCTAACTCTTTTGGATATGGATTTAAAAATTTCTGAACTTTTAAATATTTATCATCAAATCTTTTTACATATAAATTAAGAAGTTTAACCACAGCAATAAGTGGAATAATTCCATCTTTATATTCTTGACAGGCAGTTAAAATATGCTCTTTTTCATCTTTATTAATAAGTTTTTT
>Ga0193953_1001291_pt1 | contig 11762 bp, 7 predicted proteins | sample BB_4_MG_FD_140325 | JGI IMG/M metagenome (GOLD analysis project Ga0193953, IMG submission 140325) | Microbial mat bacterial communities from the Broadkill River, Lewes, Delaware, United States - BB_4_MG | ecosystem: Environmental > Aquatic > Freshwater > River > Microbial mats | place: USA... | reverse complement strand
GGTTCTTCGCTTTCAGCAAGCAACGACCCTCTGTTTATTATTGATGGTGTGCCTGTTGATAACGATGGCGTTTCTGGTATGCGTAATCCGTTAAACACCATAAATCCGAATGATATTGAGTCTTTTTCCGTGCTAAAAGATGCTTCAGCAACTGCAATTTATGGTTCAAGAGCTTCCAATGGAGTCATAATTATAACCACAAAGAAAGGCTCTAAAGGAGGCCTCAAATTTAATTACAATGGGAATGCATCCGTAGGTTTTCGTACCAATGAAATTGAGACATTTTCTGCGGATGAATATAGTGAGTTAATAACAAATCGATATGGCGAAGATTCTAATGCGCAGCAAACGTTAGGTCGTGCGAAAACTTTTTGGCAAGATGAAATATTTCAAACTGCAATAGGCCATGACCATAACTTTAGTATGGCAGGTGCAGTTAAAGATACACCTTTCCGACTATCATTGGGTTATTCTAATCAAAAAGGGTTGTTAAAGACATCAGGACTTGATCGTAATACAGGTGGATTAAATGTGAATCCTTCGTTTTTTGATGAGCATTTAAAGATCGATTTAAACCTGAAGGGTATGTATATTAAGAACCGCTTTGCTGATAACGGAGCCATAAATAGTGCGATACTATTTGATCCGACACAAAATGTATATGATGAAAGTAACACTTATGGAGGCTACTTTACCTGGATGGATGGTGATAAACCCAATAGCCTTGCTACATCCAATCCCTTAGCTTTATTAAACCAAAGAGAAGATCGCTCAGAGGTTTTTAGAAGTATTGGAAATGCTAAGTTTGATTATAAATTACATTTTTTGCCTGAGCTAACAGCCACATTAAATTTGGGTTATGATTATTCATCAAGTGATGGATCTGTTTTCATCCCGGAAAATGCAGCATTTGCCTATAGGAAAGCTGCAGATGGAACAGATATAAGTGGGGAAGACCGTTTGTACACTCAGGAGAAACGTAGCGAGTTGCTGGACTTTTATCTGAAATATGATAAGCAATTACCCGCATTGAATAGTAAATTTGATATTATGGGAGGATACTCCTGGCAACACTTTTGGCGTGAAGATTATGTAAAAGCTACCAGTGTTAATGGTAGTTATCTGATAACACCAGAGCAAACTACTCCAACCGAAAACTACCTGATATCCTTTTTTGGTCGGATGAACTACAGTTTTAAAGATCGCTATTTATTAACTCTTACGGTAAGGCATGATGGAACATCAAGATTTTCAGAAGATAACCGTTGGGGAACATTTCCCTCCGTTGCGTTCGCATGGCGGATGAAAGAGGAATCCTTTCTGAAGCATGTAGATGTACTTTCCAACCTGAAAATGCGTTTAGGTTATGGTATAACAGGTCAGCAGTATATTACATCTGATAATTACCCTTACCTGGCAAAGTATTCTTTGAGTAGAGAGACAGCCCGCTATCTAATGGGGAATGAATGGGTAACTATGGCTCGACCCGATGGTTATGATGGCAATCTTAAATGGGAAGAAACAACTACATATAACCTGGGTATTGATTATGGATTCTTTGATGAACGTATCAACGGTTCAATTGAATTGTATAAACGAGAAACCAATGATTTGATCAATGAGATACCAGTTGCAGCCGGTACTAACTTTACGAATGTAATACTGACAAATGTAGGTACACTTGAAAATAAAGGTATTGAATTTAACCTAAACGTACGGCCTGTAGTGACAACGGACTTATTCTGGGAAATTGGTTTTAATTTGACGCGTAATATCAATGAAATTACAAAATTGACTAATGTAGATAATCCTGACTATAATGGGGTTCAAACAGGTGCTATTTCAACAGGTATTGGTGGTTATGCTAAAATCAATTCTGTAGGTATGCCAGCGAATTCATTTTATATGTTCCAACAGGTATATGACCAGCAAGGCAAACCAATAGAAGGAGTTTACGCCGATCGTAACGAGGATGGTGTTGTTAACGAAAAAGATATGTATCACTACAAGTCATCAGCACCTGATTATCTATTTGGTTTATCATCCCGACTTGAATATAAAAACTGGGATTTCTCCTTTGCAGCAAGAGCTAGTCTTGGTAATTACATGTATAATGATTTGGCAGCAGGAAATGCTAATTATCAGTATGTATATAGTTCAGGTTACCTTCAGAACGTTCCAGTATCTGTCTTGGATTCTAACTTTGAGAGGCAACAGATTTATTCTGATTATTATGTGCAGGATGCTTCATTCGTTAAATTGGATAATGTTTCAGTAGGCTATCGCTTTAACAGTATCCTACAAGATTTAGTTGACCTTCGTTTATCATTGACCGTTCAAAATGCAGTGGTAATTACCAATTATGATGGTGTAGATCCGGAGGTGTTTAGTGGCATTGATAATTCTGTGTATCCACGTCCAAGGACTTTTGTGTTTGGCGCAAGTATATCATTTTAGGCAGAGTACATTCTATTGATGAACTAATAACAAGAAAAAGATGAAAAATAATATAAAAATTGGTTTTGTTGTCCTGATTGCAATATTTGTAACTGCAACATCATGTGTCAACGATTTAGATACCATCCCATTAGATAAAAATACGATAACCTCGGCTACATTTTATAACAATGCAGAGTCATATCGACAGGTGTTGGCGAAAATTTATGGTGGTTTATCCTTAACCGGGCAAATTGGACCTGATGGAGATCAGGATGTACTTGGGATTGATGAAGGAGCTTCTAATTATGTGCGTGCTTACTGGTACATGCAGGATATGACCACAGAAATGGCACTTTGGATTTGGAGCGATGCAGGTATTCCTGAACTTCAGACCAATGAATGGACTTCTGCAAATGAGATTAGTCTTGGGATGTATTATCGAATTTATTATCAGATCACTCTTGCCAATGAGCTAATCAGGGAAGCCTCAGACGATATGCTTGATAGTAGAGGTTTTAGCGATTCAGAAAAAGAGATGATTAAAGGCTATGAGGCGGAAGCTCGTTTATTAAGAGCTCTTAGTTACTATCATGCTTTAGATTTATATGGTAGCGTGCCATTTGTTGATGAAACAAACCAAGTTGGTGCTTTCTTGCCTGAGCAAATATCGAAAGTCGATTTGTTCTCCTTTTTAGAAAAAGAGCTTACAGGTTTGGAAGATGTTTTACCTGCTCCTGGAGCCAATGAATTTGGGCGCGTTGATGTTGCTGCAGCATGGATGATTTTAGCTAAAATGTATTTGAATGCTGAGGTTTACATTTCCACAAATAAATACAGTCAAGCGGCAATCTACAGTAAAAAAGTCATTAATTCAAATTATGAATTAGATGATGATTATCAGCTTCTATTTTTGGCTGATAATCATAAGTCAAAAGGAATTATTTTTCCTGTAATACATGATGGACTTAATGCGCAAACGTGGGGTGGTACTACAATGATAGCCTGTTCTTCATGGGCTTCTGATATGGATCCTGCAGCAAATGGTATTAATGCCTGGGGTGGTAATCGGGCTCGTAAACAATTAGTTGATAAGTTTTCTGACTATACCGGTGTTACTGATAAACGGGCTATGTTTTATTCGAAGGATCGGACTGTTACAACTGATGAGATTACAGAGTTTAAGAATGGGTTTTCTGTTATGAAATACAAAAATATTAATTCTGATGGCGGATTAGGTTCTAACATAAATCACATGGATATAGATTTTCCTTTACTTCGGGTAGCTGATGCTTATCTGATGTACGCCGAGGCAGTATTACGAGGAAGCTCTGAAGGTACTATGGCTGAAGCTTTGGGCTATGTAAATGATATCAGAAGACGTGCTTATGGTGATACAAGTGGTGATATTTTGTTGGCCGACTTAACGCTTGACTTTATTCTTGATGAGCGTGCCCGCGAGTTTTACTGGGAAGGTTATCGACGTACAGACCTTGTTCGAAACGGGAAGTTCACGAGTGGTGATTACCTATGGGAATGGAAAGGTGGAGTATACAGCGGAAAAGCCTTACCTGATCACTTTAATCATTTTCCTATTCCAGCTTCAGATATCAATGCCAATCCTAACCTGGATCAAGTTGGTTATTAACGAATCTCTATTACAGTCAAAAACAAAATGATATGAACAAAATAGTTATATATAGCTTTTTACTGCTAATTGTATTAAATGCATGTGACGATGTAGATAAATTACAATTGGGCGAAACTACCACTCCGGTTTTAACTTCAGGTTTGAGCAATGAAGCCATCATTTTAACTGCTGATAATGGTGAAGATTTATTCTCTATATTTCAATGGACTAAAGCTGATTTTGGTTATCCTTCCGGAGATCCGGAATATGTTCTAGAAATGGATTTCGCAGGCAATGAATTTGCCAATGCGGTAAATCTTAATGTTTCAAGTGAGTTAAGTTATGAGGTGGTTAATTCATATATTAACCGTAAGCTATTAACACTGGGAGCTGTAGCTGGTACTGCATCAGATGTTGAATTTCGTGTGACAGGTGCTATAAAACAAAAATTATTTGCATCGAGTAATGTCTTAAATGCAAACATTACTCCCTATGAAATAGTGTTGGTATATCCTAAGTTATATGTCACAGGAGACCAGAATGCATGGGCTTTTGATGAGGAAAACCTACTGTATTCCGTCAGTGATAATGGCATATATGAAGGATACATACATATGAGTAACGTCGATAACATGTACAGATTCAAGATGTCTTATCAACCCAATTGGAATAGTGGTGATGTGATCATTGGCGACGCCGATGCCAGTGGTACCTCAGGCGTATTGTAAGTTGGTGACTGGGGAGGCAACGATGTAAATGCTACAGAAGGTGAGGGTGTATATTATATCAAAGCCAATATACCTGCATTAACATATTCTATATATAAAACCAATTGGGCCATTACTGGCGATTTTAATAGTTGGGGATTCGCAGATATGATTTATGATATTGATACAGGCATTTGGATACTAACAGCCGATATGACTGCAGGGGGATTTAAATTTATTGCTAATCAGGATTGGACAAAAGTGAAAGGTGATAATGAAATGGATGGCATTTTAGATAAAGGAACCGACGAAAATAATATCACAATAGAAGAAGATGGTAATTATACGATAGCACTCGATTTAAGTCAGGCTATTTATACTTATACAATTGTAAAGAACTAATAAACATTTAAAACATAATATTATGAAAACAAATATTTTACTTGGTCTTTTATTCCTTTTAATACTTAATGCCTGTAGTGAAGAGGAGAAGTTTAAAATTGTATACCCAGCGTTATCCTCAGATTTAGAAAGTGAAGCGATCGTATTATCCGCCAAATCTGCAGAGAACGTGTTTGCAATTTTCTATTGGACAAGAGGTGATTTTAATGACTCCTCCATTTCCCCTGAATATGTTCTTGAAATGGATATTAAAGGTAATAATTTTGCCAGCCCACATAATCTGATTAAAACGCATGACTTGAGTTATCGACCAAAGAACAAGGAAATAAATCAGGCTTTAATTGACTTAGGTGTTGCTGCAGGAGAGTCTGCTGACCTTGAATTTCGCATAACTTATACTAATGATGGACAGAAACAAGCAGCAGAAAATGTGATTGATGCAAATGTTACACCTTATGAACTTGTACTGACATACCCAAAGTTATATGTAACTGGTGACCACAATTCATGGGGATTTGATGGAGATAATGCGTTATTTTCAGTGTTCAATGATGAGATCTATGAAGGTTATATATATACCGATGGGGGTAGTGAATGGGCCAAGTTTAAAATGTCAACTCAGCCCAATTGGGATAATGGAGATGTTATCATCGGCGACGCTGATGGAAGCGGTACCTCAGGTGTTTTGCAGATTGGTAACTGGGGTGGAAATGAAATCTATGCTACTGAAGGAGCTGGAGTTTATTATATCCAGGCTGATATCCCAGGATTAGCTTACACCATATATAAAACAGATTGGGCCGTTACAGGTAACTTTAATAGTTGGGGGTTTACAGATATGATATACGACATCGACACCGATACCTGGTCATTAACGGCGGATTTAACTGCTGGTGGATTTAAATTTATTGCCAATCAAGATTGGAATATCGTTAAAGGTGATAATGAATTAGATGGTATTCTTGATCCAGGAACCGATGAGAATAATATCAGGATTGACGAAGATGGAAATTATACAATAACACTTAATTTAAGTGAGGCAATTTATACCTATACGATAGATAAGAATTAGCCTGGAAAAACTGAAGAACCAGATTTGATATCTATTCGATCTGGTTTTTCTTTTAATGCACTATATAATAATGAAAAGATGATGGATATAGATGTGTGGTATACGGGACTTCTTTTTTCATGTCCTTTTAATAAGAGTGTAGGTAAGTGTTTGTTTAATGAACAAAGAAAGCTACCAAAGCTTGAAGCTATCAAGCAATGGAGGAAATTAAGTTTCAATGAAAGGAAGACTATTATTGATAAACATGTATTGTGTAGTCTGAAACATATAGTACAGAACAAATCCATATAACTAGACATTGGGAAGAATATCTTTTCATAACATAATAAGGTTTAAAAGTTAATTTATGATATCTAAAATTCCTATCAATTACTTTCAGGTAAGTGTTTTTCTAATACTGGTTGTTTTATTTCATTCTTGTTCTGGAGAGCGAATAGATTCACGTCAGGTAATGATGCTAAAGGAATGGAAGTTTATTAAAGGTGATAGTCCAGGGGCATATAAAACAGATTTTAAAGATAGTAGTTGGCAGAGCGTTGTGATTCCTCATGACTGGGCCATTTATGGACCTTTTGATAAAGAGATAGATAAACAAGTAGTGCGTATAACGCAAAATAATGAAAAAAGAGCAACTGAAAAGACCGGTAGAACGGGAGCTTTGCCATTTATTGGCGTAGGTTGGTATCGTACAGTATTTTCGTTATCTGATGTGGATGCTTCTAAAAAGGTATTACTCACTTTTGATGGAGCAATGAGTAACGCTCAGGTTTATGTGAATGGCATAAAGGTGGGAAATCGACCTTATGGATACAGTTACTTCTATTTTGATATAACAGAATACATAAAAAAAGAGGGTGAAAATAAGTTAGCAGTACGACTTGAGAATTTACCATTTTCATCAAGGTGGTATCCTGGCGCAGGTTTATACCGTAATGTCCAGATTATTGTTAAAAATAAAACAAGTTTTAAACATTGGGGTCACTTTATTACGACTCCATTTGTAACCGATAGTTTGGCAAAAGTAAATATTCGATCTGAAGTGCAAGGTGAAAATGTGGTTGTAAAAACAATTGTTCGTAATGCAGATGGACTTATTGTAGCTACGAGTGAGAACAGTGAGCGCTTTGGGGATGTGGTTGAACAAAATATGGCTGTTGATAACCCTGCTCTTTGGAGCCCGGAAACACCTGATCTTTATACTGCAGAATTGCTCCTTTATCAAAATGATCAAATTAAGGATGTTGAAACAATTCGCTTTGGTATTAGAGATATAAAGTACACTGCAAAAAAAGGTTTTCAATTGAATGGAAAAACCATCAAGTTCAAAGGAGTATGTCTTCATCATGATTTGGGACCACTTGGCGTTGCAGTTAATAAAGCGGCTTTGAGGCGACAGTTGACAATATTAAAGGATTTGGGTTGTAATGCTATACGTTCTGCACATAACATGCCTTCCATCGAGCAACTAGAATTGTGCGATGAAATGGGTTTTTTATTTCTGGCTGAAAGTTTTGATGAGTGGAAAAAACCTAAAGTGAAAAATGGTTACAATCTTCATTTTGACCAATGGGCAGAAAAAGATGTGGTTAATCTTGTTCGCGCCACCAAAAATCACCCTTGCATAGTAATGTGGAGTGCTGGTAATGAAGTGCCTGATCAATGGGGTAATGATGGCGTTAAACGCTTAAAATTTTTACAAGACGTATTTCATCGAGAAGATCCTACCAGACCGGTTACTGTTGGAATGGATCAGGTAAAAGCCGTAATGGAGAATGGCTTCGGTGCTGTTGTAGAAATGCCTGGGCTTAATTACCGTGTGCATTTATATGAGGAAGCATATGATGTATTTCCTCAAGGTCTATTATTGGGATCAGAAACAGCTTCAACAGTTAGTTCAAGGGGGGTATATAAATTTCCGCTGAAAGAAGGAAAAGATATTGTACATGAGGATTTGCAGTGTTCATCTTATGATTTAGAGTATTGTAACTGGTCTAATATCCCGGAAGATGATTTTGTTATGCAGGATGATAAACCATGGGTGATTGGCGAGTTTGTTTGGACGGGTTTTGATTATTTAGGTGAGCCAACACCATATGATAATTATTGGCCTTCAAGAAGTTCTTATTTTGGTATTTGCGACTTAGCTGGTTTACCAAAAGACCGTTATTATTTATATCGTAGCCGTTGGAATACTCAAGACGAAACATTGCACATATTACCACATTGGAATTGGAAAGGACGTGAAGGGGAGATAACACCTGTATTTGTGTATACGAGTTATGATAGTGCAGAATTATTTGTGAATGGTAAGAGTCAGGGGATAAGAAGTAAAAATAATAGTTCTAAATTAGAACGTTATCGATTAATCTGGAATGATGTTAAATATGAGCCGGGTACGGTCAAAGTTGTTGCTTATGATGAGTATGGTAAGGAGGTGATGGCGAAAAGTATATATACAGCTGAAGAACCTTTTGCAGTTAATTTATCTTCAGATCGTAAAACGTTAAAAGCTGATGGGGAAGATATTGCCTTTGTAACTGTGTCTATTGCTGATGAAAATGGAAATTTATGTCCCAATGCAGATAACAGGTTAAATTTCAAAGTTGAAGGAGAAGGAAGTTATAGAGCAGTCTGTAATGGCGATGCAACATCATTGGAGGTTTTTCATAGGCCAACTATGAAGGTATTTAATGGAAAGTTGGTAGTTTTGGTACAAGCAGGAACAAAAGAAGGGGAAATCAAGTTAACGGTTACAGGGGAAGGCCTTCGGCCGGCAGAAGTAATTATACCTATTCATTAGAAAATTATAAAGGTTTATGTATAATTATTAAACTGATACTGATTAGTTTGAAGAATATGATTTGCTTTTTTCTACAATTGGAAGGGAGTGTAATCTGAACTTTGTCTGATTTTTAGGTTTTTCAAATTAAATAATCTTTTTTCTTTCATCCAATTCTTAAAAGCTTTTTTGGGTAGTTTTCAGGTTGAGTCAAGGACGACATAGGTACGAAGCCGTTTATATATCCTTGACGGGTTCTGAAAGCGACCTATCTTGGCTTTTAAGGTTTTGGTCAGAAAATCCCACGATATAGTTGGAAAAAATTGTTGTAATATTGCAACAGTAGGTATGCATCCTCTTTGTAAGTAAAATGTTATGAGTTTTCACTACTGGTATTTTCTAGTTATTGCTTTTCTTTTGATGTTTTAAATTCATAATCCATTTTAATTCTGCTTTTTTTAAAGTTTGAACACAAAGAGTAAAAACTCTTGAAGAATGTGGAATTAGCTTGTTGAATAATTAGATAGTTAGGTTGTTGCATCGTTAGTTGATCTAAGTTTATAAGATTGAGAAATAAGATTTATGAGGGGGTATGAATTTTTTGAATTGAAAAGTTCTGGGTTTAGTCTATTTTCTTTTGTCAATAGCCTCCTCTGAAAACGAAATCACATTCACCATTTCACGTAATCGACTTCGCACCCTTTGTCCATAGATTTTTTCAATGTCAGCTGCTGCCAGGTTACTGGTGATATGTGTAATTAAGTTATCAGAAATGAAGAGATCATAGCGACTGAGTAGGATTTCTGCCATCACATTGCATTCGCTGCCAAAGTGTTTGAGGTTTTGTTCGGCCCCCAAGTCATCAAAACAGACGGTCTTGGGTGTTTTCGATCCTGGTGTGATGGTGAAACTGCGTTTACTGTAGCGATGGATCACATCGAAGCCTTCTTTCTGGAATTCGAAGCTGACATCGCGGCAGGCTTTGACTGGATAGCGATGATCGACTGGTAGCAATAGTTGCATGAGTCTCATCAGGGATGTTTTTCCACAGCCGATTGGACCGCAGAGCATGAGGCCTTTTCTGGGATTTAATCCTTGTCGAATGGTGTTCTCTTGGTCACCAATAGTATAGGCAAGAATCTTACGAATAATGGGCATATCTTCATTGTAAAGATGAAAGTGGTGCCCATATATGGCTTTGCCTTTTTGAGTGATAAAATTTAGGCTATTTTGAAAATCGTAGATGATGGTGTTGTTTTTTATTTGGTAGTGCATAGAGAAGGGATTTTAGATATATGATTATTGATTCAGGATTTATGATGGATTGTTACACAGAGATACTCAAAGAAGATGCAGAGGGAAATGAAGATTGATTTAAGATTGGCTTTCAATACTTCGTGAACAAGTTGGTAAATAGGATTGAAATACGTTGGTTACACATGTGTAGTTATTAGTTGAGTGAATATTGGCTAGGGATGGTATTGGGGCAGTTGATGGGTTGAAAGAAGAAGGCCATGTGTTTGATGAAGGTGATGATGTTGGCATAGTATTGCAGGAGGCACTCAGCATCGGTGTAGGTATTGTAGGGCGGGTCGAGCGTGTAGCTGTATTGCTGGCCTGATAAATGGCAATAAACAGATTGTATCCTGTCGTGAAGGTCAATGATTTCATAGATGTAGGATTGTTTGTCGATGAAAAGTTTTTGCTCAAAGAATTGATCAGAATGGTTATCTATCTTATCTAAGATTTGATCGAAATTGTCGATGTTGAATTTGCATTTTAGGTTTTGGTATAGTAGGTTTTTCATGATTTATGGAGTTGGTTGAAATTAAAAATTGTTACACCGAGATTCGCGGAGAATGCACGGTTTTGATTTTAGAATTATGATTTTTGAATGTCGTAACCCTCTGCCTTCGGCATTTCTTCAAATGGGGAGAGTGTTGAATAATAGTTTTACCTCCTCAGCCTGATGATTCAGGCAGCTCCCCCTAAAAAAAGAGGGAGCAAAATCGGAAAATAATTTCTTATAGTGGCTCACTATAGTTGGTGGATGGTTTGTGGCCTGGTGGGTTTAGTTTAGGTGATGGGGTGGATTTGGTTTCGAATTTGTCGATGTTGAGTATCCAGTTTCGGGCTGAGGCTTTCCAGTCTTTCATGCGGGACTTGCCACCCACTAGCCACCCATTGGATGTATAGTGATTGAAAAAACGTTCGGCTTCGGTTTTGGAATGGTTCTTTTCCTGAAAATAGATTTGGATGTGCTCTAAAGGCGGCGGTGTGAATTTTGTCTGCTTTTCTTTTTTGGGAATTGTTTCTTCCGGAATTGGTATTTCTTCGAAATCGAAAAAATCCTGTTGAGGGTCTTGATTATTGTTAAGTGACTTCATGGCTATTTTACGTTCTTCTGGATCCATTTCTTCTGGGTTTTGATTATCATAAAAATTGGGTTCTCTTATAGAGTGTGTATTGTTTGTATGTTTTATATAAGTGTCCATTTTATGGATGAGCTGTGGACGAGTACTCGTCCATAAAATGGACAAGTAGACTTTGCTGTTTACTTCTGGGTCAGTGGATGGTTTGTATTTAACAAAGCCATAATGATTAAGGTCCTTCATTGCATTTGAAAACGTGGTTGGGGATTTGATGCGTGCCATCTTCATGACTTCCTGTCGGTGTATGATGATTGGATTTTTAAATTGTTCCCAATTCCACAATCTAAATAAGGCCATGTAAAGG